>Ga0208595_1000034_pt1 | contig 45904 bp, 46 predicted proteins | sample LakMenEpi28Jun11_FD_150742 | JGI IMG/M metagenome (GOLD analysis project Ga0208595, IMG submission 150742) | Freshwater microbial communities from Lake Mendota, WI - 28JUN2011 deep hole epilimnion (SPAdes) | ecosystem: Environmental > Aquatic > Freshwater > Lake > Epilimnion/Euphotic zone ...
TAAATAATCACTTTCTCCGTGAGCCCAATCGTACATTGGATAAATACACCAATCATTACCAGTACGATGATGATGAGCATGCATAATACGATAAATAATAGGGTCACGCATTAACATGTTATTGGCTTTCATACTTATTTTAGCACGTAAAACGTGAGTTCCTTTCTCGAATTCTCCGTTTTTCATACGTGTAAATAAATCTAAATTTTCTTCTATAGAACGTGTTCTAAAAGGCGAATCTGTTCCTGGTGAAGTAGGTGTTCCTTTTTGAATGGCCATATCTTCAGAAGACTGGCTGTCTACATAGGCTTTGTCTTTTTTAATTAATTCTACTGCCCAATCATATAATTGTTGGAAATAATCCGATGCATAACATTCTTTATCCCATTTAAAACCAAGCCATTCGACATCTTTTTTAATCGCGTCCACAAACTCTTGTTCTTCTTTTGAAGGATTCGTATCATCAAAACGCAAATTAACAGGTGCTTTATAATCAATACCTAAACCAAAATTAAGGCAAATAGCACTGGCGTGACCAATATGTAAATATCCGTTAGGTTCTGGAGGAAAACGAAAACGTAATTTATCCGAAGATAAACCATTTTTCAAATCGTCTTCTATAATTTGTTCTATAAAATTTAAAGATTTTTCTTCTGCAGACATTGTTTTTTTTTACTTTTGACAAAGATAAAAAAAGTTTATGGTTAATAGTTTATTGTTGACGCAACTTTTCTAAAACAATAAACAATTAAATAAAAACAATAAACAAATTAATTATGGGAATCATAAAATTAACTAATATTAGAACCTTTTCATATCACGGATGTTTAGAAGAAGAAGCAAAAATTGGAAGTAATTATAGAATAGATTTAACTGTAAAAACCAATTTAAAACAATCTGCACAAACAGATGAACTAAATGACACAGTAGATTATGTAGATTTAAATAGAATTGTGGTGGAAGAAATGGCAATACGCGCCAAACTTTTAGAACACGTGGCACAAAGAATTATAGATCGAGTTTTAAAAGAATTGCTTTCGGTTTTAAAAATTGAAATTCAGGTAACTAAATTAAATCCTCCTATTGGTGGTGATGTTGAAGGAGTTACGATTATAATGAAACAGAAAAGATAGTTTTTTATATAGTGAAAAGTGATAAGTAAATAGTGAATAGCTATAAATAACACTGAGAAAATCAAAATAAATTAAAAACTTTATACTTTTTACTTTTTACTTTTTACTTTTTTAGTATATTTGCAATCCAATTACGGCGTCGTGGCCGAGCGGCTAGGCACCGGTCTGCAAAACCGTCTACTCCGGTTCGAATCCGGACGATGCCTCTGAAAGAGTTACTTGAAAAAGTAGCTCTTTTTTTTGTGATTTTTTAGAAAAAATTAATTAAAGTTATAATTCGAATCCGGACGATGCCTCTGAAAGAGTTACTTGAAAAAGTAGCTCTTTTTTTTGTGAATTTTTAGAAAAATTTAATTAAAGTTATAGTTCGAATCCGGCGGAAAATCAAAAAGAGTTACTGAATTTGTAATTTTTTTGTAGTGATAGAAAGAAATTACTTCACAACTTGCTCTATACCTAATTTTTTATTTACGATTTGTTTGCTTTTAGGAAAGAGACCCTGAAGGATAAAAAACACCCCAAAAATTAATATCACTATACTTATAATTCTTTTAATTTTATAAATGTTATTTGGTGTTAATTTGTGTTTTAATTGCTTGGCTAATAGTATTTTATAAATATCAATAAGCAGATAAAACACTAAAATTGAAGTAAAAAAAACAAAAATACGCACTGGATTCATTTCTAATTTTGGACCGTGCGTTATTATAATCATCATCCAAAAACCTAAGACTCCAATATTAATAATGTTTAAAAAAACACCCTTAAAAAATAAACCTAAATAGTTGTTTTTCTGAATATCTTCCTCATCATCGTCTTCCATTTTTTCGTTAAATTTTTTCTTTAACTGAATATAAGAAATTAATCCGTAAACCGACATTATAATTCCACCAACAATATACAAAATAGGGTTGTCTTTTAATTGCGAAAGTATTTGATTCGTTGCAAAATAAGCAATTAAAATAAATATGATATCACTAAAAACAATTCCTAAATCTAAAGTAAAAGCTGCTTTAAATCCTTTGGTAATACTGGTTTCTAATAACATAAAAAAACCAGGACCAATAGAAATAGCTAATAAAAATGCCCAAGGAATGGCTAATAATATATCGTGAATCATTAAAAAGTTTATGAGTTTAAAAAAGTTTATAAGTTTAAAAGGTTTATAAGTTTAAAAGGTTTATTAAACTAATGCACTTAAATGTAAAACTACTAATTTTTAAAGTTATAAAAAAACTTGAAGGTAAATTTATTTTGCTTGAATAATTTTTCCGCCAGCAACCGATTTTTGATTTATTTGTTTTGGATTACCGTAAATAGTAATTGTGCCGCCTGCTCGGGTTTTAGCATCCACTATATCAGAAACATTTACATTAGCTATTCCGCCAGCATTTACGGTTACTGTAGTTTGTTGCGTAGTACACTCTTGGCCATCATATTTAGCACCCGAATTCGCTAAAATATCTTGGTTTTTTACCGTTCCTTTTATAGTAACTATACTTCCTGCGCCACAACGCACTTTTAATTTATCTGCAATAAGAGTATTTAAAACAATTTCTGCGCCCTCTTTGGCAATAATATCAAAACCAATCGCTTTTATTTCTGATTCACAAGAAATTCTACTACCTTCATTAGCTTCTAAAGCATTTAATTTTTTATAATAAACAGTTGCTGAAACATTGTCACCACTTAGTATTTTTGTTAATGGCATTCTAATTTTTAATTCACCATTATTGTTTATTAATTCTACTTCTTCAGAATTAGTACCTTTTAAAATTACTTTATTTTCAGTACCTAAAACCAACTCTACATCTATTTTATCAAAAGAAGTTACTTTGGTAAAATCACCAACAAATCTTTCGGTTTGTGCGAAAGTTATTGAACTGACTAATAATAAGGAATAAATAATTTTTTTCATAACTTCATATTTTTTAGATATTGAAACAAGTTCAGAATAACAATTTTGAATTGTTATTTTAACTAAACACTAAAAACTGATTACTGAACACTCTTATTTATTTTCTCTTACAAAATGAAAATCCAATTGTTTTTTTACTAAATCGGCATTTTTTACTTTAACGTATACTTCGTCTCCTAATTGTATAATATTTTTAGAAACTTCACCTACTAAAGCATATTGTTTGTCATCAAATGTGTAATAATCATCTTTAATTTCTCTAATACGCACCATTCCTTCACATTTATTTTCGATAATTTCTACATAAATTCCCCATTCGGTAACGCCAGAAACTACACCTAAAAACTCTTGATCTTTATGGTCTTGCATATATTTAACTTGCATATATTTAACAGAATCTCTTTCCGCTTTTGCAGCTAAATTTTCTCTATCGGACGAATGCATACACTTTTCTTCAAAAACTTCTTCGCTTGCACTTTTTCCTCCATCTAAATAAAATTGTAGCAAACGGTGTGCCATCACATCAGGATAACGACGAATTGGCGAAGTAAAATGCGAATAATAATCGAACGCTAAGCCGTAATGACCAATATTATTTGTAGAATAAGCGGCTTTACTCATACAACGAATTGTAAGTGTATCCACCATATTTTGTTCTTTTTTTCCTTGAACGTCTTCTAATAATTTATTTAAAGAAGTAGAAATATCTTGTTTTGATTTTAAATTTAAATTATATCCGAATTTAGAAATTACATTTTGTAAACCAAATAATTTATCTTCATTTGGTTCATCATGAATTCTATATATAAACGTTTTCTTTTGTTTTCCGATAAATTCCGCCACTTTTCTATTGGCTAATAACATAAATTCTTCAATTAAATGATTCGCATCTTTACTTTGTTTGAAATACACGCCAACAGGTTCTGCGTGTTCGTTTAAATTGAATTTTACTTCTACTTTATCAAAAGAAATTGCACCAGCATTCATTCTTTTTCTACGAAGAATTTTTGCTAATTCATCCATTTTTAAAGTGGCTTCTACAATTGGTTTTGGTGCGTGATATTCCTTTCCAGTCAATGAAATATGAGCTGGAATTATATCTGATTTACTTTCAATAATTTCTTGTGCTTCTTCATACGAAAATCGTTGATCTGAATAAATAACCGTTCTTCCAAACCAAGAATCCACAACTTCCGCTTTATTATTTAATTGAAAAATAGCAGAAAATGTATATTTTTCTTCATTTGGTCGTAAAGAACAAGCAAAATTTGATAAAACTTCGGGTAACATTGGAACCACTCTGTCCACTAAATAAACAGAAGTAGCTCTATTGTACGCTTCTTCATCTAAAATAGTACCTTCTTGTAAATAATGAGATACATCAGCAATATGAACCCCAATTTCATAATTTCCGTTAGGTAATACTTGAAATGACAAAGCATCATCAAAATCTTTAGCATCTTTAGGGTCAATTGTAAACGTTAAAATATTTCGCATATCTCTTCGTTTTGCAATTTCTTCTTCTGTAATTGAAGTATCTATTTGGTTTGCATACGCTTCTACTTCAATTGGAAAATCATATGGTAAACCATATTCTGCTAAAATAGCGTGAATTTCTGTATTGTGTTCTCCAGGTTTTCCTAAGACTTTTATTACTTTTCCAAAAGGGGAATCGGCTTTTTTTGGCCAATCTACCATTGAAACTAAAACTACATCACCATGTTCTGCAGTGGATATTTCATTTTTAGGAATAAAAATATCCGTGTACATTTTAGCATTGGTTGTAGTTACAAATCCAAAATTTTTCTGAATATCAATAACACCAACAAATTCTGTTTTAGCTCTTTCCAAAATTTCTAAAACTTCTGCTTCTGGTTTTCTACTACTTCTTCTATTATAAATATAACATTTTACTTTATCACCATCTAAAGCGTGGTTTAAATTTATAAAAGGAATATATACATCATCTTCTAATTCAGAACAAACAAAATATCCCGATTTACGAGATGTCATATCTACAGTTCCTTCGTAATATTCTGCTTTTGATATTATTTTATATTTACCGCGTTCGGTTTCTTCTATTTTACCTGCTTTTTCTAAAATCTTTAATTCTTTAATAATTTCGTTTCTACTTTGAGTATCATTCACTTCAATAATCGCAGCTATTTGTTTGTAATTGAAGTCTTTATTAGGTGATGCGGATAGTATTTTATATACGTGAGCCGAAAAATCTTTGGCTTTTTTTGTCATTTTTCTGAAATTCTTTTTCATATATCATTGTTAATATCGATAAAAGTACAAAGAAGTATTTAGATTATAGATTAATAAAAGATTAAATATTTTCTTTTAAATATATAGAAACATAGTTTTAAAAAATATATATAAGACGTTTTATTTTACAATAGTAAAAACATAGCTAATTTTATAAAAAAATCATCTTACTAAATAATTTTTTATAATCTATAATCTATTTTCTTAAATCTAATCTCTTTTTAAAAGTTTTCAACATATATTAAAAACAACAAAAAAAGATTTTATTTAAATTTAAATTAATGATGGTTATTATAGCGTGTTAATATGTAGTATAAATTAATTTTTAAATATTGTTTTATAAACTTATTGTAAGTTATACAACTTAATAAACAATGATAATTTTTGTTAATTCCTTCTTTTACAACGTAAATTTATTTTTATTTAAAATCTTATTAACACGTGTTGAAATCTAATTAAACCTTTCTTTTGTATATAACTAAGTTTTTGTTTTTTGTTAATAACTAGGTAAAAACTATTCAAAAAAAAACAATAAAAAGTAATAACTAAATTTTGATTTTAAAATTAAGATTTGCATTACGTTTTTTAATTTTACAAAAGCAAAAAACTTATTATTTTCTATCTTTAGTTATTAACACGTAATGTTAATTTAACATTAACTGATTATCAATCAATTACTAATTTTTATTAACAACATACTTTTTCTGTTAATTTTTCATATAATTCTTACTATATATTAACTTTAAATAATAATTACAAATTTACTTTATGATACGCTACATATTGATTATTTTTGTAAAACAATATTAACAACACTACTCACTATTATGACAGTATCAATTGGTAACGACCACGCGGGTCCAGATTACAAAAAAGCAATAGTTAACTATTTAGAGTCTAACGGACATGAAGTTATTAACCACGGAACCGATATTTTTGAAAGTGTTGATTATCCAGATTTTGGACATGCTGTGGCGAATGATGTTGTAAGTAAGAAAGCTCATTTTGGAATTGTAATTTGTGGCTCTGGAAACGGAATAGCCATGTCGGCAAACAAACACCAAGATATTCGTGCCGCTTTATGTTGGAAGAAAGAAATTGCGGAATTAGCGCGTCAGCATAATGATGCGAATATAATTTCTATTCCGGCTCGTTACACTTCTATTCAACAAGCTGTGGAAATGGTAGCTACTTTTTTAAACACCGATTTTGAAGGCGGAAGACACGCAAATAGAGTAAATAAAATTGCTTGTAAATAATATTTATTTTAATTCCGTCAATCAACTGACGGAATTAATGTTTTTAATACTTTCCACAATTAACATTATTCAATTCATTAAATCAAACCAACATAGCTTAAAAAAGCACTAAAAGTTTAATATAATTACTTAAAAACCTTTTAAATACAGCCATTGGACAAAGATGTCGTAAAAATGTCGTAAAAAAACCATAAGACTAAATATCAATTTCATTTTAATTTTGATGAAATTTTTAAAAACATTAAAATGGAAACAATCGGATCAAAGATTTCTAAAATTAGAAAACAAAAAGGAATGTCTCAAGAAGAACTTTCCGACTTATCAAAAATTAATTTAAGAACGTTACAAAGAATTGAAAAAGACGAAAACCAACCAAGCGGCAACACTTTAAGATTAATTTGTGAAACATTACAAATTAATATTGAAGAAATTATTAATTACGGTAAAATAGTAGACAATAGTTATCTGATGTTTCTTCATTTATCAATAATTTCGAATGTAATTATACCTTTAGGAAACATTATTTTTCCATTAATTTTATGGCTAAACAAAAGAGATAGCATCATAAATTTAGATAGCCAAGGAAAAAATATATTAAATTTTCAAATTTTATTTTCAATAGTCAGCAATTTATTATTTTTTGTCACTGCTTATTTTAAAATATCTCATACTTTTAACACTGAATTTTTATTATATATTTACCTTATGTTGATTGCGGTAAATACGAGTTATTCTGTTTATGCATCAATAAAAATTAAACAAAATAAAATCAAAGAATATTACATAAATCCAATTGTTTTTGTGAAGTAAATCACAATTAAAATAGAATTAATTTTTTGGAAAATAATGACCACAATACAATTCATACAAAACCAAACCAACATTGCTGTAATAAGCATTGAAGCTACAATAAAATTACTTTCGGAAGATTGCACAATTCCATTTATTTCCCGTTATCGAAAAGACCAAACTGGAAATTTAGATGAGGTTCAAATTGAGCAAATTGCTAAATTAAACAAACAATTTATTGAAATAGTAAAACGAAAAGAAAGCATTTTAAAATCGATTGAGGAGCAAAACGCACTTTCGGTTGAATTAAAAATGAAAATTGAAAACAGTTTTGATTTACAAGAATTGGAAGATTTCTATTTGCCATATAAAAAGAAGAAAAAAACCAAAGCAGATACGGCGCGTGAAAACGGATTGGAGCCATTAGCAAAAATAATTATGTCTCAACGAAATGATGACATTGAGTTTTTGGCATCGAAATATTTAAGCGAAAAAGTTACCAATGAAGACGAAGCCCTTCAAGGCGCTCGAGATATTATTGCTGAATGGATAAACGAAAATATTTTCATTCGAAAATCGCTACGAAGAACCTTTCAGCGTAAAGCCGAAATTATTACTAAAGTAGTAAAAACCAAAAAAGACGATGAAGCCGCTCAAAAATTTAATCAATATTTTGATTGGTCTGAAAACATAAATAAAGCGCCATCGCATCGATTATTAGCTATGTTACGCGCTGAAGCGGAAGGTTTTATAAAATTGAACGTTGGTTTAAATGAGGAAGACAAGGACGAAGTGCTTCGTTTTATGGAAGATAATTTAATCAAAACCAATAACGAAAGCGGCGAACAAATTGAAAAAGCGATAAAAGACAGTTATAAAAGATTGTTAGAACCCGCTATTTCAAACGAAACGTTGCAAGAAGCAAAAACCAAAGCCGATATAAAAGCTATTGATGTTTTTGCTGAAAATTTACGTCAGTTGTTATTGGCGCCACCATTAGGTGAAAAACGCATTTTAGCCATCGATCCTGGCTACAGAAGTGGATGCAAATTAGTTTGTTTAGATGAAAAAGGTGATTTATTAAACAACGAAACGGTTTATCCGCACGCGCCACAAAACGATAGCGCTATGGCGATGAAAAAAATTCGTTCGATGGTAAACGCGTATAATATTGAAGCTATTTCTATTGGAAACGGAACGGCATCTCGCGAAACGGAGTTTTTCATTAAAAAAATTGCTTTTGATAAACCCGTTCAGGTTTTTGTGGTTTCAGAAGCAGGCGCCTCGGTATATTCGGCGAGTAAAATTGCACGTGATGAATTTCCTAATTATGATGTTACCGTTCGTGGTTCGGTTTCTATTGGAAGACGCCTTTCTGATCCGTTGGCGGAATTGGTAAAAATTGATCCAAAATCAATTGGAGTTGGACAATACCAACACGATGTCGATCAAAACAAATTAAAAGAGCAATTAGATTCGGTTGTTATGAGTTGTGTAAATGCAGTGGGAATTAACGTAAATACCGCAAGTAAATCGTTGTTGAGTTACGTTTCTGGAATAGGAGAAAAAATGGCAGAAAATATAGTTGCGTATCGTTCTGAAAACGGTCCTTTTGAAGACAGAAAACAACTAAAAAAAGTACCTCGTTTAGGCGAAAAAGCGTATCAACAAGCCGCGGCATTTATCAGAATTAAAGACGGAAAAAACCCGTTAGATAATTCCGCCGTACACCCAGAAGCATATGCAATTGTTGAAAAAATGGCTAAAGATTTAGGTGTAAAAACAAATGAATTAGTAGCTAACAAAGAAATAATCACACAGATTTCTCCTGAAAAATACATCACTTCAGAAATTGGAATCTTAACGCTAAAAGACGTTTTAAAAGAATTAGAAAAACCAGGATTAGACCCAAGAAAAGCCGCAAAAGTTTTCGAGTTTGACCCAAATGTTCGAACAATAAAAGATTTAAAAACTGGAATGATTTTACCCGGAATAGTAAATAATATTACTGCTTTTGGTTGTTTTGTAGATATTGGAACCAAAGAAAGTGGTTTGGTGCATATTTCTCAATTAAAAGCAGGATTTGTATCCGATGTAAACGAAGTTGTAAAACTACACCAACACGTGCAAGTAAAAGTGGTTGAGGTAGATGAAGCTAGAAAACGTATTCAGTTGACGATGGTATTATAAAAAACAAAAAATTCCAAATTCCAAGTTGTTAAATTTGGAATTTGGAATTTTTTTATTGGAATTTGAAAAAAATTTATTCTTTTGTTTCTTCTTCTTTTTTAACAACGGGAGTTTCATCTTCACCTTTAGCCGCTTTTTTAAATTCCTTGATACCACCACCAAGTCCTTTCATTAATTCAGGAATTTTTTTACCTCCAAAAAATAACACAACAACAGCAATAATAATAATCCACTCTGTTCCGCCAATGGCTCCTAAAGTTATATATAAAGAATTCATTTTGTTTAATTTTTAAATTTATATTACAAAGGTACATAAAAAAATAAAACACAAATAAAATTATTCTTTTTTATTGGCACAACTTGTTCCGAATCTTAGGATTTACTAATTGCACATTGGCTAATTATCTTATATTTGTGTAAAATCTTGTGATTTGTCAAAAAAATAGACTAAAAATAAAACCGACAAGTATGTCAATAAAAGCATTTGCAGCTAAAATACTCGCTAAATATTCTCATTTTCAAACGCAAAAATGGGCGAACGAGCCTGTTGCTTCACAAGAAAAGGTGTTTCAATCCTTATTGCGTGAAGCGAAAAACACGCAATTTGGAAAAGAGCATCACTTTTCAACCATCAAATCATTTGAAGATTTTGCTAAACAAGTTCCTGTTCGAGATTATGAAGACCTAAAACCATACATAAATAAAGTAGTAGCGGGCGAATCAGATGTGTTGTGGAAAGGAAAACCGTTGTATTTTGCCAAAACTTCAGGAACAACTTCAGGTGCGAAATACATTCCACTTACAAAAGAATCAATGCCATTTCATATTAAAGCGGCAAAAAATGCCATTTTAAGTTACATTCACGAATCTGGAAAAGCAGATTTTGTTGACGGAAAAATGATTTTTTTACAAGGAAGTCCAGAAATGGAAGAAAAAAACGGAATTAAACTAGGTCGCCTTTCCGGAATTGTAGCGCATTATGTTCCCAAATATTTACAAAAAAACCGATTGCCAAGTTGGGAAACCAATTGCATTGAAGATTGGGAAACCAAAGTAGATGCCATTGTAGAAGAAACCATTCATCAAAATATGATGGTGATTTCAGGTATTCCAAGTTGGGTGCAAATGTATTTTGAAAAGTTAAAAACAAAATCGAATTTGCCTGTTGGCGATTTGTTTAAAAATTTCAATTTATTTATTTATGGCGGGGTGAATTATGAACCGTATCGTGCTAAATTTGAACAATTAATGGGTAGAAAAGTAGATTCAATTGAATTATTTCCTGCTTCCGAAGGGTTTTTTGCCTATCAAGATTCGCAAACCGAAAAAGGGATGTTATTACTACTAAATTCGGGAATTTTCTATGAATTTATAAAAGCGGATGAATTTTTTACCGAAAACCCAAAACGACTAACAATTAGCGAAGTAGAAATTAACGTAAATTATGTTTTGATTATTTCTACGAATGCCGGACTTTGGGCATACAATATTGGCGATACAATTGCGTTTACCTCTACAAAACCGTATCGAATTATTGTTACTGGCAGAATTAAACATTATATCTCCGCGTTTGGCGAACACGTCATAGGAAAAGAAGTGGAAACCGCTTTGCAAAACGCCGTTTCGGGAACGAATATAAGCGTTAATGAGTTTACAGTTGCGCCACAAATTAATCCAAAAAGCGGATTGCCGTATCACGAATGGTTCATAGAATTTGATTTTGAACCAGAAGATTTGGAAACTTTTGCATTAAAAATTGACACAGAAATGCGCCAACAAAATGTGTATTACGACGATTTAATAAAAGGCAATGTGTTGCGAACACTTGTGATTACGAAAGTGGAAAAAAATGGTTTTCAAAACTATATGAAATCCATCGGAAAATTAGGAGGACAAAACAAATTACCAAGATTAAGCAACGATAGAAAAATTGCTGATTTTTTTGAAGTGTAAATAAAGAAATTATTAACTTTCTATATACAAAAAGCGAACGAAAACGGACTATAGAATAAATTTATTACCTTTGTTGGTTATAAAATAGAAATTAATGAGAGACATTAAAAACATTTCGCGTTCTCGGGCGCAAGAATCGTCGGCAGCTATCGAACGATTGTACATTACTATGCGACACTTATTTAACAGAGGTTTTTACAAACCAATGGGTGTTTCAGGAGAAACCTTACGTGAAGCTTTATTATCGTTACGACCAGAAATATATGGTTCAATTGCAGAAGAAAAAGTAGAGTTAAATGGATTATTATACGTCATTGAGCGTTTACCAGTAGGTATTGAGCAATGTCGTTATATCAATTTAACGTCGGATGAAGGGTATGCGAATTCGCACTTTAAAGCCATTATTCCTCCAAAAAGAAGAAGAAATTGTTATCGTATTGACGAGGAACAAATGAATATTGAAATTACCCGTGGCCGTTCTGATATTTATGACATTTTAACCCATTTAACGTTTATTTTCATTGAATCACATAAAATTAAAGATAGAGTTTTAATTGACGATGAAGGCTTGGTATCTCGCGATTGGCAAAAATTGGAACAATTTGCCCTTCAAACAAAAAAACTAACCCCTATAGATAGAGAAATTGCGATGTCGCACTTGTCTAACGTGTTAGGAAGAACCTTTGCAGAAGTTCAAGATATTTATGATGGGTTTGCCACCACTGAAGCACCAGAGCGTTTTTTACAAATTATATATTGGTTAGGAAAAATTGCAATTGAAGAAATTGTAGACAACAACAAACGCACGATTACTTTTAGTCCGATTTTAAGAGAACGATTAGGGCATCATATTTATGGTGAAATTTGGGCAAATAACATCAAAGAAACCCTTAGCAAAAACAATTTATTAGAAAGACCGATTCATATAATTAGTGCGAATATGCACAGTGTGATGAATTCTGTTTTTGCACCATCGGTTTTAGCAACAAAATATAAAGGAAAAGAAGCGTTTCAAATTTATGAAGACTTAAGTTCGTCTTCTCACAAAGAGTTACGTAAAAAAGTGGAAGATGTTGCGTTACAAAACGGAATGATTTCGCTGCCAGACACTTCAGGAACAAACATTGATGTGCAGATTTTTGACACCGCAAAATTCGATTGGAAAAAAACCGCATTTCCATCAGCAACTTTAAAAGAAAAACCAGTACTTATTGTAATGGATTATGCTTTTGGAGAACAAGCGTACGAAACTATTGATGAGCTTTTAAAGCCGTATAAAGTTGATAAAACCAAGACGTTATTAAATGTGGAATCGGTTTCTATAATGGGTAAAGCCGGAATTTTAGAAGGTGGAAAAGGCGACATTATGATTCCAAACGCACACGTGAATGAAGGAACTGCAGATAATTATCATTTCGAAAATGAACTTACAAAAGAAATGTTCGAAGGAAATGGAATACCTGTTTTTTCAGGACCCATGATAACGGTTTTAGGAACGTCATTACAAAATAGAGATTTACTAAAATTTTTCCACGAATCCACTTGGGAAGCAATTGGTTTGGAAATGGAAGGTTCGTATTATCAAAAAGCCATTCAATCTGCTTCAAGAATTAGAAAAAGCATAAACACCAATGTAAAAGTAAGATATGCGTATTACGCTTCAGACAATCCTTTAGAAACAGGAAGCACTTTGGCTTCTGGAGGATTAGGAACCACAGGTGTAAAACCAACGTATTTAATTACCATTAAAATATTAGAACAAATTTTTAACGTAAACTAAGATTATGAGTACAAATTCTCAAGAGCAGGAAATTAATGTAAGCCAAATTGGAAAAAGTATTTCAAAAGGGTTTCAAAAAGCGGTAAACAGATGTTTCGATTTGTTGTTTTTTATACAAAAGAAATTTTTAATTGTATTTGTTTTATTAGTAATTGGAGGCGGTTTAGGTTTTTATTTAGATAAAAATTCTCTAAAATACAGTTCAGAAATAATTGTAACCCCTAATTTAGGAGGGGTTGATAATTTATATTCTAAAATAGAATTAATCGATTCTAAACTAAATGAAGAAGATAATTTATTTTTAAAACAAATTGGTATAAATAAAACAAAGAATATAGTTAGTGTTAAAATCGAACCAGTAATTGATATTTACACATTTGTTAATACAAACACTGCTATAGCGGGTAATGCTCAAAACACTCAAAATTTTGAGTTAATGAAATTATTTGCAGAGAATGAAGATATTAATAAGGTGATTAAAGATAAGATTACTAGTAAGAACTATCTAAATCATAAAATCACAATTGTTACCTTAGATAAAACAGCTGAAAATGAAATCATTAAACCAATATTAAAGTATTTAAATTCAGATAATTATTTAAATAAATTATTAGGAATTACAAAAGAAAATACATTAGAAAAAATGAAGAAAAATGAAGAACAAATTCTTCAAATTGATAAATTAATTAATCAAATTTCAGAAAATTTAAGTAAAACTAAAAACAATTCAAGTTTAATTTACAACAATGAGAATAATGAGATAAATGCATTATTTACATTAAAAAATAGTTTATTAAATGAGATTGCAAATCAAAAAATTCAAATAGAAAACATTAAAGTATATGTTAAAGATTTGAGTATCACAGCTAACATCATTGATGTAAAAGGAACTAACAACAAAATGAAATTAATTTCACCCTTTTTATTTATATTTTTATATTTACTAGGATATTGGTTTTCTCAAGTATATAAACAACAAAAATTAAGAACTCAATTATAATGAAAAACATTTTAGTTACAGGCGGAGCAGGTTTTATTGGAGCTAATTTTGTTCCGTATTTCATAGAAAATAATCCAGAGTATCATTTAGTAAATTTAGACGCATTAACGTATGCGGGTAATTTAGAAAACGTTTCTGAAGTAGAAAACCATGAACGATATACTTTTGTAAAAGGAGATATTGTGGATGGTGAATTTATTAAAGAATTGTTTGCAAAATATCAATTTCATGATGTTGTTCACTTCGCAGCTGAAAGTCATGTTGATAATTCCATTTCTGGTCCAGAAGCCTTTATAAAAACAAATGTGTTAGGAACATTTAATTTATTAGATACCGCAAGAAAATTGTGGATGTCGGCTCCAAATCAGTATAACGAAGCATTCAAAAACGCTCGTTTTCACCATGTTTCTACGGATGAGGTTTACGGAACTTTAGGCGAAACAGGTTTGTTTGAAGAAACTACGCCTTACGCACCAAACAGTCCATATTCCGCTTCAAAAGCAGGTTCAGATATGATTGTAAGAAGTTATTTTCATACCTATGGAATGAATGTAGTAACTACCAATTGTTCTAACAATTACGGACCAAAACAACATAACGAAAAGTTAATTCCAACCATTATTAGAAAAGCACTTTCTGGGGAAAATATTCCAATTTATGGCGATGGTAAAAACGTTCGCGACTGGTTATATGTTTTAGATCATTGTAAAGGAATTGAATTGGCATTTAAAACTGGAAAAGCAGGAGAAACATATAATATCGGAGGAAGAAATGAACGAAATAATTTACAAATTGTAGATTCAGTTTGTACTATTTTGGATAACTTAAAACCAAAAAATTCAGGAAGTTATAAAGATCAAATTACGTTTGTAAAAGACCGACCTGGACACGATTTACGTTACGCTATTGATGCCACAAAAATTGAAAATGAATTAGGCTGGAAAGCCGATGAAAATTTCGAAACAGGTATCAAAAAAACTATTGAATGGTACCTTGGTAAATATGCCAATTAGCCGATCTATCAATGTGCCAATTTTTAAAAGCAGTTTGTTAATTAACAAATTGATAATTAAAATTGGCACATTGTCATATTGAACATTGAAAATTAAATATATAAGCCATGATAACATTTAGAGAAAAGTACCACAACAATTTAATTTTATTGAAAACTTTTGATTTTGCTAAGAAAGTTGTTCAATATACAGAAAAACTAGAAGGACAGAAAAGATATGTAATTGCAAATCAATTATTAAAATCAGGAACTTCTATTGGAGCGAATATAAAAGAAGCTCAAAGCGCAGAAAGCATGGCAGATTTTATTCATAAAGTTAAAATTGCCATGAAAGAAGCAGATGAAAAAGAGTTTTGGTTATTTTTATGTAATGAATTAGAAAATTATCCAAATTCTGACGAATTATTGAATGATGTTTTTGAAATATTAAAGATTACCAATAAGATAATTACAACATCTAAAAACAAATAAATCTGCCAATTAATTGAGTGTTTGAGAACATTGGCTTATTGAATATTGACAAATTGATAATTAAATTGGCACATTAAAAATTGCCTAATTGACAAATTAAGTTTATGAAAGGAATTATATTAGCCGGAGGCTCAGGAACACGTTTACACCCGTTAACATTAGCAGTGAGTAAACAATTAATGCCAATTTATGACAAACCCATGATTTACTATCCGCTATCAACTTTGATGTGGGCAGGAATCAACGAAATTTTAATTATTTCTACCCCACACGATTTGCCTTTGTTTCAACACTTATTAGGCGACGGAAGCAGTTTAGGGTGCAGATTTGAATATGCCGTACAAGAACATCCAAACGGTTTAGCAGAAGCGTTTATTATTGGAAAAGAATTTGTGGGTAACGATAAAGTAGCTTTAGTTTTAGGTGACAATATTTTTTATGGGACAGGATTGGCGGAATTGCTTCAGGCAAACAATAATCCAGACGGCGGAATTGTATATGCTTATCATGTACACGACCCTGAACGTTACGGTGTAGTAGAATTTGACGCAACAGGAAAAGTGCTTTCTATTGAAGAAAAACCTAAAGAACCAAAATCAAATTTTGCTGTTCCGGGTATTTATTTTTATGACAATTCGGTAATAGAAATTGCAGCGAACATACAACCAAGTCACCGTGGCGAATTAGAGATTACCGATATTAATAAAACGTATTTAGAACAAGGAAAATTAAAAGTAAGCATTTTAGATAGAGGAACCGCTTGGTTAGACACGGGAACATTTCAGTCGTTAATGCAAGCTGGGCAATTCGTTCAAGTTATCGAAGAGCGTCAAGGATTAAAAATTGGAGCTATCGAAGAAGCGGCATATAAAATGGGTTTCATCAACGCAGATCAGTTAAAAAAACTAGCCGAACCATTATTAAAAAGCGGCTACGGAACGCACTTGATGAGTATTATTTAATGCTCAATTTGTCAATTAGCCAATACGTCAATTAATTAGTTGGCAGAAACCTTTGAAAAACAGATGCTTAAAAATGAATTATAAATTAAAATAAACTTTAAACTAATTATTTATGAAACGTATTTTTTTAACTTTTTTATTATTGAGTGTAACAATTGGATATTCTCAAAAAATAAACGAAAAATTAAAAAACTGCATTGAAACGGACAATGTAAAAGAATTATCAGTAGAATTAGAAAATTTAAAATACTCAATTGATGACTGTTTTGAATTAAAAGAAAAACCATATTCTTTATTTGCCCTTGCAATAAAACTAGAAAAAGAAAATTTATTTAATTTTTTAATAGAGGAAAAAGCCAACTTAAACAAAATATGTGAAGACAAATCGCCATTAATGTACGCAACAAAATATGGAAATTTAAAATTCGTAAAAAAACTTGTTGAATTAGGTGCTGAAATTAATCTGAAAAATAGTGACGGAAAAACAGCAATAGATTATGCAAAAAAGTATGAACAAACAGAAATTGCTAATTATCTTGAAAGTATAAAAAAATAAGGCATCTGCCAACAGCAGCTACATAAGATGCAAGGGTTTAGTGGAATTGCCGTTTCGCATTGAACTTTTTACTTAATTAGAAAACATGCAGTTACGAAGCCTTGCACCTCGTGTAGCTGCGGAACTTTGTACTTGAACATTGGCACATTGACACATTGTCTAATTGACACATTGAACAAATGAAATTTACAGAAACAAAATTAAAAGGCTGTTTTATTTTAGAGCCAAAAATAATACAAGACGACCGCGGCTATTTTATGGAAAGTTTCAACGAGAACACTTTTTCTGAAGGCATAGGACAAAAAGTAATTTTTGTACAAGACAATCAGTCGTTTTCTTCAAAAGGCGTGCTGCGTGGTTTACATTACCAAACAGGAGAACACGCTCAAGCTAAATTAGTGCGTGTTTTACAAGGAGAAGTATTAGATGTTGCGGTTGATTTAAGACCCAATTCTGAAACGTTTGGCCAATATGAAACCGCGTTTTTATCTGGAGAAAATCAAACTCAATTTTTTATTCCAAGAGGTTTTGCACACGGCTTTTTAGTATTAAGCGAAATCGCGACATTTTTTTACAAATGTGATAATTTCTACAATAAAGACTCAGAAGGTGGTTTGTTATTTAATGACGCCACAGTAAATATCGATTGGAATTTTCCAATTGAACAATTAATTATTTCAGAAAAAGACCAAATATTGCCCACTTTAGAACACGCAAAAAAAGTATGGTAGTTTTAGTAACAGGTGCGAACGGGCAATTAGGACAAGCGATTCAGTCGATTGCAGGAAATTATCCTTCAATTGACTTTGTGTTTTGCACTTCTTCAGAATTAAACATTACTGATATAAATAATTGCGAAACCATTTTCGAAAAATATAAACCCAATTTTTGCATTAATGCAGCCGCTTATACAGCTGTGGACAAAGCAGAATCGGAACCAGAAAAAGCATACGCTATAAATGTTACAGGGGCGCAAAATTTAGCAGCCGTTTGTAAATCAAACGACACCACTTTATTGCATGTTTCAACCGATTTTGTTTTCGACGGAGTAGCAACTCAACCTTATTCAGAAGAAGCCATTCCGAATCCAACAGGCGTTTACGGAGTAACCAAATTACAAGGTGAACAAGCTATACAAAACACTTGGGAAAAGCATTTTATCATTAGAACCTCTTGGGTATATTCGCAGTTTGCCAATAATTTCATGAAAACCATGTTGCGATTGGCATCAGAAAGAGATAGTTTATCGGTAGTTTCAGACCAAATTGGCACACCAACAAACGCTGTTGATTTAGCAGAATGCTTGTTAACTATTATCTCTTTCGACATTCGACATTCGACATTCGACAGCTATGGAATTTACAATTTTAGTAACGAAGGCCAATGTTCTTGGTACGATTTTGCTAAAGAAATATTTAAAGTAAATAACATTTCCATAAATTTACAAGCTATTCCAACATCTGCATATCCCACGCCGGCTAAAAGACCAGTATATAGTGTTTTGGACAAAAGTAAAATAAAAAAGGAATTTGGTATTGAGGTTAAGGATTGGGAAGTGAGTTTGAAAAATTATTGATTTAAATTAATTTTATTCAGAAACAAAATAAAAACAATAAAATTTCGTTATTTAAATAAAAAACATAATTTTGTAAAAAATAAAAATAAAAAACATGAGAAAAAATTTTTTGTTAATTACTACAATGATGGTTTTATTATTAACTTCATGTGGTAAAAAGGAAGAAGTTAAGGACGAAACTCCAAAAGTAAATCCTAAAACGTTTAAAGTAGAAATTGAAGGAACTTTTAAAAAAGATGATGAGTTAATTTTATTTTGGAAAGACAAGTCAATTTCTTTTTTTGATGATAACCATACTATTTATCAAGGAATTAAAGGAAGTATTGTGCCTCAAAAAGTAGTTTTTGAATTTCAAGAAGGCGACATGCCAAACGACATAAGACTTGATATTAGTTCAAAGAAAGAACAAAATGAAATTACTTTAAATTATATCAAACTTGAGCAAGAGAGTCGTTCGTTTATGATTTTAAAAGATAAATTTACTGAGTTTTTTAGACCTAATGAATTTATGAGTTTAGATGCTAAAACAGGCTTAATCTTAACAAAAGAAGTAAATGGTGGTTATGATCCAGTTTTATTTACAACACCTAAAATTTACCCTCAAATGGAAGCGGTATTAATGACAAGATTTTAATAAAATGTATATTTATACATCATAAATATGATTTCTAAAAACTTAGAAAGAATAAAAAGATTGGCGAGAAAAAATTTTATTATAAATTTTTTCTCGCTTACTATTTTTCAAGTAATCGAACTTTTTATACCACTTGTAACTATTCCGATAATAATTAGTAGAGTAGGAGCTGAAAAATTTGGGTTAATTAGTTTTGCTGTAGTTTTTTCATATTTTTTTCAATTAATTATAGATTTTGGTTTTAATACTATCTCTACTAGAGACATTTCAATTCATAAAAATGACAAGAATAAAATAAATGAAATTTTTAACAATACAATAAACTCAAAATTAATATTAATGATTTTTTGCTTTATTATCTACTTATGTATTGTTTTATGTTTTGAGAAATTAAATTCAAATATCGAAATTTACATTTTTACATTTATCTCCTTAATAGGTCAGTCATTAATTCCAATTTGGTTTTTTCAAGGGTTACAAGAGTCTAAATACTTAACAATTTCTAGTTTTTTAGGTAGATTCTCTTATTTGTTATTAATTCTTTTTTTTATAAACACAGAAGAGAATTATACTTTAATACCTATTTTTAATTCAATAGGATATTTTATTTCTGCAATGATCACTTTGGGTATTATATATAAAAAATATAAAATCCCATATAAAAAAATCACTTGTAAAGAATTTATTATTCAATTAAATAAAGGTAAATTCATGTTTTTTTCTGAAATAAAACTATATTTCATATCTTATTTTAATATTTTGATTCTAGGAATAATTTCGGGAAATACTGCAGTTGCTTATTTTGTTGGAGCAGAAAAAATTATTAGAGCCATTAGTAATCTTTTTATTCCTGTTCAAAACTCGTTATTCCCTATTTTAGCTATAAAATTAAATAATGATAAAACATATACGATTAGATTAATAAAGAAAATTTTACCAGTTGTAGTTGTATTGTTGTTATTATTATCCATTTTACTTTTTGTTTTTTCAGAAAACATAATATTTTTGATATTAGGAGTAGAAATGAGAAATAGTATTCTTGTGTTTAAAATATTATCACTAGTTCCGTTACTTACTTTTTTAGATTTATTTTTTGGAAAACAAATTTTATTGAATTTAAAAAAAGAGAAAGAATTTTTTAAAGTTATTTTATTTATAGCCATAATAAACATACCATTAATTTATTTTTTTATTACAAATTATGGTTACATTGGCGCATCAATTTCACAATTAACAACACAGTTTTTATTAGTAATAGGTATGTTTTATTATTCTTATAAAGCACTAAAAACAAATTAATGAATATTTTTAAACTCATTTTCAAAGACATTCTCTTTTTCATAAAAAAACTATATAGATACTATTATTGGAATTTAAAAAAAATTTCAGTAGATTATTCTTGCTCTATTTCAGTTAAGGCTAAAATAGAACCTAATTGTTTTTTTACTGGCCATTCTCAAATAACAGACCAAGCTGAAATTGGAGAATACACTTATGGACATAATGTTACTATTCATCATGCAAAAATCGGAAAGTACTGTTCAATTGGTCCAGATGTAAAAATCGGATTAGACGAACATCCATTAGATAAAGCATCTACACACCCAAAATTTTATGATGCAATTACTCAAAAAAAAGTAATTATTAATGATCATGTTTGGATTGGGGCTAATTGTGTAATTTTAAGTGGAGTTACCATTGGCGAACACGCGGTTATTGCAGCAGGTGCAGTTGTAACAAAAGATGTGGAAGCTTATACTATAGTTGGCGGAGTACCAGCGGTTTTTATTAAGAAAAGAAAGTAAATAAATTATGATTCCTAATACAATTCACTATTGCTGGTTTGGAGGAAAGCAATTATCAAAAGATGTAATATTTTGTATAAATTCTTGGAAAAAACATATGCCAGAATTTGAAATAATTGAATGGAATGAAAGCAATTTTAATGTTAATCAATATAAATTTGCAAAAGAGGCTTTAGACTCAAAAAAACATGCTTTTGTGTCAGATGTTTGTAGGTTACACGTGCTTTATGAAAATGGCGGGATATATTTAGATACTGATGTAGAAGTTTTAAAACCATTTAATGAATTACTAAATACTGTAGCTTTTGTTGGATTAGAAACAGAGGAGTTTATTTGTACTGCAATTATGGCAAGTGAAAAAAAGAGTATATGGATAGCTGATTTATTAAAATATTATAATGATAAAAGCTTTTTTAATATTGATGGAACCTTTGATACGACTCCAAATCCCAAAATAGTTTCATCAATTATGAGCCAAAAACAAATAAAGTTTACCAATAAATATCAAGAAATAAAAAATTATGTTACGATTTATCCTACATATTATTTTTCACCTAAGAATTATTTTACAGGTAAAACCAAAATCACAAAAGATAGTTTTTCAATTCATCATTTTAACTCAACTTGGATGACAGAAAAACAAAAAAATCGTAACAAAACAAAAGTCTTTTTAATTCGTATATTTGGTGAGAAAATAGTTTTCTCTCTAATCAGATTTTTTAAGAAACAATGAGATTAAAAAAAGCAATTGAAATTATATTTATTTTAGGTTTATTTTTTTTACCATTCAATGAGTATGAAGGAATTTCGATTTTAGGCGAATATAAATCAGAAGCTGCCGCATTGTTTTTTGTTTCAGCTTTTGTTTTAATTTGTTTTTACTCTTATCATACCAATAAAATTTTCTTACCCTATAAGAATAAAATATTCATAATACTTCTTTTGTTTTTGGCATTTTGTTTTATTAGTATCATCTTAAATTTATATGATATCGTAGGTTTTAGGTTTAAGCAAACCTCAGGAATAGTAAGATTTTTAAGGCAATACTTCTCAACGATACTATCAACACTTATTTTTTTTCAAGTTTATTGGTTTGTTTTAAAAGATAAAACCATAAAAGAAATTATCTTATTAATTAGAAAAGTATTTTTTATTTCCTTTCTATTTGTGAGTTTTTATGGGTTTATAGAAACATTAATTTCATATTTTGGTTTTTCTTTTCTGAAACCAATATTAGATTTTTTTAATTATTTGCCTTTTATAGAAGTTAATTATCATGTAGAAGGAAGAATTTCTAGTGTTTCTTATGAACCTCCGTTTTTAGCCATTTATTTAATAACAATTGCTGGTTGGATGTTTAGTTATGTTTTAACAAGTAAATCTAACTATAGATATATCCCTACTTTATTAGTCTTACAGTTAACTTTTTTCTCAGGTTCAAGAACAGCATTAATTGTAATTACTCTTCAGTTTGTTATATTTTTAAGTTACTTATATAAATACTATGGATATAAGGAAAGAATATTATCATTATTAAAATACTCTTTTGTTATCTTTTTTTCTTTAGGAATCTTTGCTGGAATAAAATTTCACAAAGCAATTGAAGAAAAAGTTGAATCATTAGATTTTATTGGTAATATAAAATCTAATGTATCAAATCGTTCCCGTTTAGGAATTCAATATACTTCTTTATTAATTTTTGCAAAAAACCCTGTTTTTGGAGTCGGGTTTGGTCAGCAAGCTTATGTTGCTAGGGCTTTATATCCAGGATGGGTAAAAAATAATAATTATGAATTTGAAATTTTTTATAATAATCAATGGGAAAAATCATTTCCACCAGGTTATAATTTATACACCAGACTTCTTGCAGAAGTTGGTATTGTAGGTTTTTTAATTTTCGTATATCTTCAGATTTTAATGTTAAAGGAAGCGCGAAGACTTTCAAAATTTCAAAATAAAGATTTTCAAATTCTTGGAATTATTTTATTTGTTTCCACAATAGGATTATTTATTAATTGGATGCAAATTGATACCTTTAGAATTTATGGAGTGTGGATTTCTTTAGCAATTCTAATAAAAACATCAGCATATAAACATGAATAATGTAATTATTTTAATACCGCATTTTAACAATTTCAGTGGGTTGTGTAATTCTATTTTTTCAATTGAAAAAGAGGAAAAGGTTGATGTGTTAATTGTAGACGACGGGAGCACTACAAGCATAATAAAGGAAAGTGAACTTTTAAAATTTAAAAAATTTAATGGAACAATTTCATTTATTTATAACAAAGAAAATTTAGGAATTGAGCATGTATTAAACCAAGGGTTACAACACATAAATTCCGAAAACACATACGAGTATATCGCCCGATTAGACTGCGGAGATTTGTGTTTAGAAAATAGATTTTCTTTACAAGAGGAATATTTAGAAAAGAATCTTACTTGTAAATTAGTTGGAAGTAACGCAATTGCAATTGATTTAAACGGGAAAGAGCTTTATAAAACTATACTTCCAGAGTTTTCTAGTAAAATTAAAAACAAAATGTTTGTAAACGCTATGTTTTTGCATCCAACCGTTATGTTTTGTTCTTCATTAATTAATGAAATTGGATTTTATCCAACAGAATATAAAGCAGCTGAAGATTATGCTTTTTTTTTTAAAATAGTACAAAAATTTCAGACACATAATATTCAGAAATGCTTATTAAAATATGAAATAAATCCCAATGGAATTTCTTTATCTATGAGAAACCAACAAGTATCAAGTAGAATTCAAATAATAAAAGACAATTTTTATTTTGGGTATTGGCCAATATATGGATTATTAAGAAATTATGCTTTAAGATATTTAATTTCACAAAAAATCATTAACTGGATAAAAAATCATAAATAATGAAATCCCATTTCACACTAAATAATATCGCTGAGTACTTATTGTATTTAACGATTTTTTCTCTTCCTTTTTCTATGGGACTTCCTAATATTCTTTTAGGTTTGAGTGTTTTGATTTTTATAATAAAAGCATTGAAGAAACAAGAATTTGAGTTTAATAAATCTCTTAAAATAATAGTTTTTTTAATAGTGTATTTGACGCTTAATTTCACATTAAAAGGACAATTATCAAGCAACATATCAATGCTTGCGAGATTGCTAATAATTCCTTCTTTTTTAGTTTTACTACTTCAAGGTAATATAGAAAATATTTTAAAAGCCTTTAAGTTATCTTATGTAGCGCTAACCTTTTTAGTAATGACTAAAATTATAATATATTATGTTAACTATGGTGATTTAAACTTTAGTACGGTTAAAGAATTTCATACTTTATTGTTTATTGATAGACCCTATTTTGGATTTGTTTCATTAATTGGAATAATTTTGAATTTAAAGGATCTGATACAACATAAAAAACATAAATATTTAATATACGCATTAACAATAATTTCAATTATATTAATTTATATTATTGCTGCTCGTCTTACAATAATAACAACTTTTATTTTACTTTTTATTTTCGTTTTCAAAAAAATTCAAATAAGTATTTTCAAAAAAATGATTGTACTAGTTACATTAAGTATCGTTTTTTTTACAAGTTTGATTTTAAACAAAAACTTTATAAATAGATTGGTTATTAATCAGGGGGTAACCTCATTTATAGATTATGAACCAAGATTTGTCATTTGGCCATGCGCAACAAATTTATTGGCAGAAAACGCAACAAACTTTATTGTTGGTTCAGGTGGTTTTACAGAAACACAACAAGAACTTTGTAATTGTTATGAAAAGAGTATTGATAAAGAGGACAAAAGAGATTGGTATTTAGAAAGAAAATTCAATACACATAATCAGTTTTTGGGATTTTTATTAGTTGGAGGAGTAATTGGTTTACTAATCTTTTTTTACCTATTGTATCAATTATTTCAAACATCATATAAAAACATATATTTGTTTTCAATTTGGCTTAGTTTTGTGCTTTTTCTAATTTTAGAAAACATCTTTTACAGACAATTTGGTTGCTATCTGATAGCAATTATTATTTTATTTTTAACTCAAAAGAATAATGAAAAAAACGAAAATAGTACACATTCTTAATTCCGTTGGTGGTGTAGATATTTCATTAAGATTAATTCTTAAGAATATCGATTCAAAAAAATTTGAAAACATTGTTATTCATGGAAAAAGCGACACATCAATTACGTTTGAAAATAAAGAAAACGATAAAATAAAATCTTTTAAATTAAATATTGTTAGAAATATAAATCTTTTAAAAGATTTAACTGCACTATACCAAAGTTATAAAGTTTTAAAAAACGAAAAACCAGATTTAATTCATGCTCATAGCGCTAAAGGCGGAGTATTAGGCAGGGTTTTGGGGTTTTTGTTTAATACACCAGTGTTGTATACCCCCCAAGCTTTTTCTTATCTTTCAACACAAAATAAACTTAAAAAGAGAATATATTTATTAATTGAAAAAGCATTAAAAACGAAAAACAATTATATCGTTGCTTCATCAAATTCTGAATTGAACAGAGCCATAAATGAAGTGAAGTATCCCAATTCAAACACTTTTTTATTTAATAATTGTATTAACCCTATTCAACTTGATTTAAACGGCGATAATAAATATAATTTACCGAAGGATTTTATTTGTACAATTGGGAGACCATGTTATCAAAAAAACATCGAATTAATGATCGATGTTTTTGCTGAAGTAACAACACATACTGATTGTCATTTAGTAATAATGGGTGTTGGTCTGCATTCTGACCATTTAAAAAATGTAGAGAATAAGATACGTGATAAAAAACTAAACAATAAAATCACATTAATAGATTGGATTGACAGAAACAAAGCTTTAAATGTTTTAAGTGAATCTAAATTATATATTTCAACAGCAAGATATGAAGGTCTTCCTTTTTCAATAATTGAAGCAATGGCGTTGAAAAAAGCACTGGTTGTTTCAGATTGCGACGGAAATAGAGATTTAGTTAAAGACAATCAAAATGGTTACATTATTAAAAATGAAGATGTAAGTTTATTTGCAGAAAAAATTATTGATTTATTGAAAACACATGAAAAAAGAGAAATTTTTGAGCAAGAATCATACAATTTCTTTGAATCTGATTTTAATATTGAAAAGAACATATTTCAATTAGAAAATATTTATAATAAGGTTAAAAAAAACAATTAATAAAATTAAAAAAAGTAATAACTTGCCATTTATTAAAAACAATTACGAAACAATAGTTAATGAGTTTAATTGGAACAAAATAAATGAAGAATATTTACAGTTTTTTAGCAAATGCTTGGCAAGAAATTCTACAGGAGCAAAAGTTAAATAAATCATTTATCCCTTTTTTCTTGCTACTTATTACTTTACCAACACTTTTGATAATTAATTCTATTAGCACGGCAATTTTTATATTTTCTGTTTTATTTTTCAATAGAATAAACAAAATTACATTTCAAAGCGCGTTAATATTTCCAATACTATTATTTATTTGGATGGCGTGTTCTTATTTTTGGTCAATTGATAAAGCAGCTACAACCCCAGCAATTTTTAAAGAAATTACATTATTTTTTATTCCTGTTTCGTTTTTAATTATGAAGCCTTTTAATAAAAATCAAGTTTATAAATTAATAAAATATTATAGTTATGCTATGGTGTTTTATGCTAGTTTTTTTCTTTTAAGAGCATTAATTAGATATATTATTACTGCAGATCAAAGAGCGTTTTTCTATCATGGAGATTATGATGATGATTATGGGTTAGTTCCAAAATTATTAAACGCCATACATATGTCTGTATATATGGCTGTAGCCTTTTTTCACTTTTTGAATAAAGAAATCAAAAACAAAATAGATGTTATTTGCGCTTCTATTCTTTTTGGATTTATTTTTTTGCTGTCTTCTAAAAATATAATTATTGTGTTTGTGTTTCTAATAGGGCTACATTTTTTTTATTTTTCAAAATCGTCAAACAAAATGCGATTGAGAAATTTAATTATTTTTATCACAATTATTGTATCGGTATTCAGTTTTAGTAAAATAAAAAACAGATTTTTAGTTGAATTTCAATCCAACACAAAAAACAGCGTAAGCCATAACGTATATAACGAGGCAGATGAAGGTGTTAACTATGTAAGTATATACGAAGCTTGGAATAATGATAAATTTTCACCTGGAGATTATTTTCCCGGCACTGCTTTTAGGGTGTATCAATTTAGAATGTTTTTGGAGATTTTTAGCGAAGAACCTCTTTTCTGGAAAGGATTAGGGTTAAATGCTTCACAAGTAAAACTTAAAGAGAAAGAGATTAAATATAATCTTTATCCAGGATATGGATCTTTTAATTTTCACAACCAATATGTACAAAATTTTGCTGAATTAGGTTTTTGTGGTTTTGTGATTTTGATAATAATAGTATTCATTAATATAAAAACCGCTATAACACATAAAAATTTTATACATATTTCTTTTGCAGTTCTAATGATAAGCTTATTTTTGACAGAGTCATTCTTGTGGAGACAAAAAGGGATGTTGTTTTTTATATCTTTATATTGTTTGTTTCAAATTAAGGAAGATAAAATTACCTTAAAAATCTAAAATTTAATGAAAAGAATATTAATTACTGGAGCTGCGGGATTTTTAGGTTCTCATTTATGCGATCGCTTTTTAGCTGAAGGCTATTTTGTGATGGGGATGGATAATTTAATCACTGGTGATTTAAAAAATATTGAACACTTATTTAAAGAAAAAAACTTTGAGTTTTATCATCATGATATTACAAAGTTTGTTCACGTCCCTGGCAATTTAGATTATATTTTGCATTTTGCTTCACCAGCAAGTCCAATAGATTATTTAAAAATTCCTATTCAAACTTTAAAAGTAGGTTCTTTAGGAACACATAACTTGTTAGGTTTAGCAAGAGTTAAGAAAGCAAGAATTCTAATCGCTTCCACTTCTGAAGTTTATGGAGACCCTTTGGTGCATCCTCAAACCGAAGAGTATTATGGTAACGTAAACACAATTGGACCTCGCGGTGTTTATGATGAAGCGAAACGCTTTCAAGAGTCAATTACAATGGCATATCACACATTTCACGGAGTAGAAACCAGAATTGTACGCATTTTTAATACTTATGGACCAAGAATGAGATTAAATGACGGACGGGTTATTCCTGCATTTATTGGTCAAGCCCTTCGTGGTGAAGATTTAACAATTTTTGGAGATGGAAGCCAAACCCGCTCTTTCTGTTATGTTACAGATCAAGTTGAAGGTATTTATAGATTATTACTTTCTGATTACCATTTGCCTGTCAATATTGGAAATCCGGATGAAATTACTATTTCTGATTTTGCAGAAGAAATAATCAAACTAACAGGAACAAAACAGAAAGTTGTTTATAAGGATTTACCAATAAATGACCCAATGCAACGACAACCTGATATTACAAAGGCTAAAGAAATTTTAGGGTGGACAGCTAAAGTAAAAAGAGAAGAAGGAATGAAATTAACTTTCGAATATTTTAAATCACTTTCACCAGAAGAATTAGCTAAAGAAGAACACAAAGATTTTTCAAAATACATTTATTAGATTGAAGCCAAAAACAGGAAGATACTCAGGATTTATTAGACCTCTAATTATTTTTATAGATTTATTAATTATAAATCTGTTGATTTTAGTTTGTCTTCGTTCTGCCATGAGTAATTTTGGTTATCATACTATTTTGACTCTTTCATGGATTATTATTTCATATTATTCAGGATATTATGAAGTGTATAGGTTTACTAAAGAAATTACAATCTTAGGGAAACTAATAAAACAATTTATTTTAATAAGTTTAATAACTTTCGCATATGTTGGTTATAAATATAAATATGTAACTCCAGATGAGGTATGGAATTACATTATTTCTTGTTTTGTTTCTGTCGGATTTATTAAGTTTTCAATATTTATATTATTAAAAAAATATCGATTGTTATATGGAGGAAATATTAGAAATGTAATCATTTTAGGAAACGGTAAAGACGTGGAAGAATTGAAATCATTTTTTACTACAAATCCAAATTATGGTTATAATTTAATGCGTGTTTTTAGTTTAAAAATAAATAAAAAAGAAGAAATTAAAGCGTGTTATGAGTTTGTAACAAAATACAAAGTGGATGAAATTTACGGCTCATTAAATACACTTAACAGCACAGATTTAGACGGTTTAATATATTTTGCAGATAATAATCTTAAAACAATAAAATTATTACCCGATAGTAAAAACAGAATGTTAAGAAATTTAGCAGTGGAATACTATGGTTATGTACCTATAATTTCTTTAAGAACCATACCTTTAGATAAAGTAGTAAATAAAAGAATAAAACATTTTTTTGATGTAGTATTTTCTTTACTTGTAATTTTGTTGCTTTTGTCATGGCTAACACCTTTAATTGCATTACTAATAAAGATAGAGTCCAAAGGCCCGGTTTTCTTTAAACAAAAAAGAAATGGGTTAAACTATAAAGAGTTTTATTGTTATAAATTCAGATCTATGCGATTAAATTCAAAGGCTGATTTAGAACAAGTTCAAAAAAATGATCCAAGAGTTACTAATTTTGGTAAAATATTAAGAAAATTTAGTCTTGATGAGTTACCACAATTTTTCAACGTATTATTAGGAGACATGTCAGTTGTAGGCCCAAGACCACATATGGTTAGTCATACAGAGATGTATGCTAAAAGTGTAGATAAATTTATGGTTAGGCATTTTATTAAACCTGGAATTACTGGTTTAGCTCAAATAAATGGCTGCAGAGGAGAAGTAGAAACCGAAAAAGATATTGTAAACAGAGTAAAGTTTGATATTTTTTATCTAGAAAATTGGTCAATTTTGTTAGATTTAAAAATAATACATAAAACAGTCATTAATGCCATTAAAGGTGAAGAAAAAGCGTATTAACACAAATTTTTCATTGCAATTTCATAAAATTAAAAAATTAAAAATAAACTTCTTATTAAGATCCACCTTATTTTTTAATTAAAAGACACTATTTTTGCACCAATAAAAAACAAAACAAACAATCATGAATATTTTACTTTTAGGATCTGGCGGAAGAGAGCATGCTTTTGCTTGGAAAATGATTCAAAGTGCATTATGTACACAACTATTTGTAGCGCCTGGCAATGCAGGAACAGCAAAAATCGCTAAAAATATTGCTGTAAATCCAAATGATTTTGAAACAATCAAACAGTTTGTTTTGGAAAACGCTATAAAAATGGTTGTAGTAGGTCCTGAAGACCCATTAGTAAATGGTATTTATGATTTCTTTAAAAACGATATTCAAATTTCACATATTCCAGTAATTGGACCTAGTAAATTAGGTGCGCAATTAGAAGGAAGTAAAGAATTTGCCAAAGAATTTTTAGTGAAAAATAATATTCCAACGGCAAAGTATGAAAGTTTTACTTCTGAAACAGTTGAGAAAGGATTTACTTTTTTAGAATCATTATCTCCGCCCTATGTATTAAAAGCAGACGGTTTAGCTGCTGGAAAAGGCGTAGTAATCTTAAATGATTTACAAGACGCAAAAGATGAATTAAAAGCCATGCTAGTAGATGCAAAATTTGGTTCAGCTAGCGCAAAAGTAGTAATTGAAGAGTTTTTAGACGGAATTGAGTTAAGTTGTTTTGTATTAACCGACGGAAAAAATTATAAAATTTTACCTACTGCAAAAGATTACAAAAGAATTGGCGAAGGAGACACCGGATTGAACACTGGTGGAATGGGCGCTATTTCTCCAGTTTCATTTGCAGATGCTGCATTAATGCAAAAAATCGAATCGCAAATTGTAATTCCTACTATTCAGGGTTTAAAAAACGACAATATTGAATATAAAGGTTTTGTGTTTATAGGTTTAATAAAAGTCGGCGACAATCCATTTGTAATTGAGTATAACGTAAGAATGGGCGATCCAGAGACAGAAGTGGTTATCCCAAGAATAAAAAGCGATTTAGTAGCGCTTTTTGAAGCAGTAGCATCTGAAAAACTTATTGATTTTAATTTAGATATTGACTCAAAAACAGCCGCTACAATTGTAGTAGTTTCTGGAGGATATCCGGAAGAGTTTGAAAAAGGAAAAGAAATTTTCGGATTAGATACTAAAACTGAATCTTTAATTTTTCATGCAGGAACCAAAGAAGAAAACGGAAAAATTGTATCAAACGGAGGGCGTGTTTTAGCTGTTACATCTTTTGGAGATACTTTTTCAACAGCAACAAAAAAATCTTATCAAACCATAGAAAATCTAAAGTTTGATAAGATGAATTATAGAAAAGACATAGGGTTTGATTTGTAATCGAACCTATTCTTTTTTTTATTTTGTTAAGAAAGAATGTGCGGTAGTATCTTGTTCATCTTCTCCAGATTTTTTGAAAATCTGCAATTGTTTTGTCCAATAGTATGTCCAATAACAACAAATACAAATAAATATCCAATTGATAATATTTGCTCCCCACCAATTTGTTAATTCTAAACTTCTTAAAAAGTCCATTGGTACAAAAAGTACTTCAACAAATAAAAATTGTATTGCTTCGAAAAATGCTTTCATTTTTTTATTATTATATTTACACTACAAAAATATAAAATATCTTTATGATTGCAAGTCTTTTTAGTAAAACTCGACCAATAAATTACGCATTAGTATTAATAATGTTGTTTTCTTGCTTTTTTTTGTATCAAATTCAGGTTCCAAATGAAGCTTTTACAACTGGTGATCTGTTTTCAAAAATAATTGTTTTTTTATTATTGTTGTTGTCTTTTTTTCTAGTGAATTTTATTTCACTTAAAAACACCTTAACACAAAATGATAATTATGCAATTCTTCTGTTTCTGGTCTTTATATTATTATTTCCATCGGTACTAAATAACATAAAAATTGTGCTATCAAATGTGTTTTTGTTATTGGCTTTACGTAGGTTAATTTCTTTAAAAACATTAAGTTCATCAAAAGAAAAAATATTCGATGCTTCTTTCTGGATTTTTCTTTCTGCTATTTTTCACTTTTGGAGTATTTTGTATATTATTTTAGTTTTTATTTCAATAATATTTCACTCTGGAAAAGAGTATAAAAACTGGATTTTACCATTTGTGTCATTCCTTTGTGTTTGGATTTTATATATAGCCACTAGCTTATTTTTATTCGGTAACTATTCAATTAACAAGGCTGTTTTTCAGATAAGTTTTAACTTTTTTGACTTTAAAGACGTGTATCAAAATATGGCATTGTCTTTGTTTGTTTCTATTTCTGTTTTGTTTTTTGCTTCTCAAACAATTGATTATCAAAACAAACCTTTAAATATGCAGTCGTCTTACAAACAAGTATATTTTGCTTTTCTTTTAGCTGTGGGTATATATGTTTTTTCGGCAAATAAATCTAATGATTTGCTACTTTATTCTTTTGCACCGTTGTCTATCTTAGGGGCAAATATGTTCGAAAAAATGGAAAATTCTATTTATAAGGAAGTCTCTTTATATTTATTATTGGGCGTAGGTTTGTTTTTCTTTTTTATTCAATTATAATTTAGTTCCATACGCCAAATCGCCGGCATCACCCAAACCAGGGACAATATAGTTTTTTTCATTTAATTTTTCATCTAATGAAGCGACCCATAAATGGCAGTTTTTTGGCAACTTTTCGGATACATATTTTATTCCTTCAGGTGCAGCAATAACAACAGCAATATGAATTTCTTTTGGCTGATGTGTGCCTAAAATTTTATTTAAAACCGCCACTAATGACTGCCCTGTGGCTAACATCGGATCAACTAAAATTAACGTTTTATCAGTCATGTTCGGCACAGCCTGATATTCTACTAAAATATCGAAATTTTCATCCGAATTATAATGATTTCTGTAAGCTGAAATAAAACCATTTTCGGCAGCATCAAAATAATTTAAAAACCCTTGATGAAGTGTTAAACCAGCCCTTAAAATGGAGCATAACACTATTTCTTCTGCAATTTCTGAAGTGTTTTTAATACCTAACGGAGTAGTAATAGCGATGTCAATATATGTTAGTTTTTTACTAATCTCATACGCCATGATTTCGCCAATACGTTCCATATTTCTTCTGAAACGCATGCTATCTTTCTGAATGGTTACCTCTCTAATTTGACTTAAAAAATGATTTAAAACACTGTTTTCTTCGGAAATATTATGAATGTTCATGTGAGATATTTTGTAATTTATGGTTAAAAGTACAAAAAATCCTTATTTTTGTAAATTAAATTAGAAACTATGTTTGCAGAATTTGCTTTTCCTATTTTTGAAAAATCTATAATTGACTACCATGTTATCGATGACGTATATCAACCGGTATTAAATCCGTACGAAAAAGGTTCAGTTGAACATTTATTGTATGCTAAAAACTGGGTAGATACGGTGCAATGGCATTATGAAGATATTGTGCGCGACCCAAATATTGATCCCGTTGCAGCGTTAGATTTAAAAAGAAAAATTGATGCTTCTAACCAAGTCAGAACCGATATGGTAGAATATATTGACGGTTATTTTTTACAAAAATATGCTCATGTTGAAGTGAAACCAAATGCTAGAATTAATACCGAAAGTCCAGCTTGGGCAATTGATAGATTATCTATTTTAGCTTTGAAGATTTACCACATGAATGAAGAAGCTACTCGCGAAGAAGCCACGGCTGAACACCGAGCAAAATGTCAAGAAAAATTAAATGTATTGTTAGATCAAAAAAACGATATGTTTATTTCCATTAGCCAATTAGTGGAAGATATCGAAAAAGGCGACAAATTCATGAAAGTATACAAACAAATGAAAATGTACAACGACGCTGATTTGAATCCAGTTTTGTATCAAAATAAAAAATAAATGTCCTCACACATTTTAGTTATTCGGCTTTCAGCTATGGGCGATGTTGCTATGACAGTTCCGGTACTGAGGGCTTTTTCTTTGCAATATCCCAACATAAAAATTACGGTTGTTTCTCGGCCATTTTTTAAACCTTTTTTTGATAACATACATAATGTGACTTTCTTTGCTATAGACCTAAAAGTAAGACATAAAGGTTTTTTAGGGCTTTTGCGTTTGTTTTCCGATTTACGAAAACTGAATATTGACGCCGTTGCCGATTTACACAATGTATTACGATCAAAAATTATAAGAACACTATTTGCTTTGAATGGCAAAAATGTTGCCGCTACAGATAAAGGCAGACAAGACAAAAAAGCTCTTACAAGATTAGCTATCAAAACCATTTCTCCAACAAAAACAATGTTTGATAGGCATTGCGAAACGTTTGAAAAATTAGGTTTTCCTTTACATTTAGAATCACCTACATTTCCGGAAAAATCTATTTTATCTGACGAAATAATAAATATTACAGGTAAAAAAGAAGAAAATTGGATTGGAATGGCACCCTTTGCTCAATACGAAAGCAAAGTCTATCCGTTAGATTTAATGCAACAAGTAATTGATGAATTAGCCAAAAACGCTTCAAATAAAATTTTATTATTTGGTGGCGGAAGTGAAGAAATTAAGAAGCTAAATCAGTTAAAAAACAATTATAAAAACGTGATTGTTTTGGCAGGAAAAACCAATTTAAAAGAAGAATTAGCCATAATTTCTAATTTAAATGTAATGTTGTCTATGGATTCTGGAAATGCGCATATTGCCGCTATGTTGGGCGTAAAAGTACTTACACTTTGGGGCGCTACACATCCTTTTGCAGGATTTCAACCGTTTCATCAACCCGATGATTTTTGTCTGACTTCAGATAGAAAACAATTCCCTTTTTTACCTACTTCGGTATATGGAAATAAGAAAATAACAGGTTATGAAAATGCGATGCGTACGATTTTGCCGTCTCAGATTATTGAAAAAATAAATTCCAATCTTATTTAAGTAAAATTGGAATTTGGAATTTTTTATTTGAGATTTTAAGATTAAATATCATCAAAATCAACTTTAATTTCAGAGGATGTTGGTACGGCTTGACACGCTAAAACCAATCCTTCAGCTACTTCGTTATCAGTTAAAATTTGATTTTTCTTCATAGTAGCGCTTCCTTCTGTCACACGACAAATACAACTGCTGCAAATTCCGCCTTGGCAAGAATAAGGCACATCTAAACCTTGTTTTAAAGCCGCTTCTAAAATGGTTTGTTGCTGACTCATTTCAAAAGAAACTTCATCAGCATCTACTGTAATTGAAATAGCTGTGTGACCTTCATTTCCAGTTGCAACTTTGTTTTCTGAGGCAGTTGAAGTCCCAAATAATTCAAATTTAATATCTTTTTCAGCTACATTGTTTTCTTTTAAAGTCGCCGTAACTACTTGTATCATTGCTTCGGGTCCGCATAAATAAAACTTAGAAAAGGTTTTATCGGAATGGTTGGTTTTTAAAACAGTATTTACAACATCTTTGTCAATTCTACCAGATAATTCGCCAGCAACATTAGCTTGACTATACACAAAATGCACAAAAAAGCGACCTAAATTTTTTAATTGAAGCGCCTTTAATTCCTCGTGAAATATAGTTTCCGATTCGTCTTTGTTGCCATAAATTAAAACAAAAGTGCTATTTGGTTCTTCTTCTAAGACACTTTTTGCAATCGATAAAACAGGAGTAATTCCGCTGCCAGCTGCAAAAGCGGCATAGCTTCTTTGGTGTTCTTGTTTGGCTTCAAACGTAAATTTTCCTTCAGGAATGCTGACTTCTAACAAATCGCCAACAGCTAATTTTGTATTAGCAAATTTCGAAAAAGTACCGTTTTTTACTTCTTTAATCGCAATTCGTAATTCATCACTTTTTGGTGAAGAACAAATAGAATATGCTCTACGAAGTTCTTTCCCGTCTAAAGTTAGTTTTAAGGTTACATATTGTCCAGCTATAAATTGGTAAGCTGATTTTAGTTCTTGTGGAATATTAAAAACGATTGAAACTGCATTTTTTGTTTCTCGTTTGATTTCTTTTATTGCTAATTTATAAAAATCCATTTTTGTTTTTTTACAAAAATACTATTAATTAAGAATATAAAAGTTAGTGAAAAGAAAAAAGAAACTAAAAAAATATACTTAAGAATGTTATGCATAAGAAAATTATGTATATATTTGCTTTTGAAATTTTAACAAAATGAAAAACTCACAATTATACAAAGGTAGTTTGAATACCATTATTATGAAGCTTTTAGAAGAAAAAGGCAGAATGTATGGCTATGAAATTACGCAAAAAGTAAAGGAAATTACTAAAGGCGAGTTGAACATTACGGAAGGCGCGTTATATCCTGCTTTACACAAATTAGAAGCCGATGGTTTATTAGATGTTGAGGTAGAAAAAGTAGATAATCGCTTGCGAAAATATTACAAACTTACCGAAAAAGGCACCACAGAAACTGTAAATCGATTGTCTGAATTGGAAGAGTTTATCAAAAATATGCAAACGATTGTGAATCCTAAACTAGCATAAATATGAATCTAACACCCGAAAACATTACATTCATAGACAACTATCTAAAAAATAGTGAAGTCATTTATTACGACATTCGTATGGAAATGCTTGACCATGTGGCAACCGCAATAGAGCAAAAAATGAATTCAGAACAACTTAATTTTTATGATGCTTTCAAAGATTATATGGCTGTTCACAAAACAGCTATCTTGAAAAATAATAAAAAAAGGTATGATTACTCTTGGGAACCTATCAAGCAGTTTTTGTTGTTTTTAGTATCGCCTATTATTTTAGTTTTTGGTGTATTCTTATTTTTATTTTTTAATTATTTTGATATCAATCGGATTTTTACTCCAAATTTTGAATTTAAAGAAATGGTTATTTCGCTAATTCTTTTTTTGTTTGCTTTTCAATTTTTTTATTTTAGGTATTATCTAAAAAAAAGATTTTACAGAGTTGAAAAAACTGGAAGCACACTAGCTCTCATTTATTGGCTTCAGCTTCTTTTTCTTCGATATAATGAAATGGAAACTATTTCTAAAACAACTTTGTTTGTTTTCTCGTATTTACTTTTTGGTTATGTTGCTTATTTTATTCAAGAACTGGTGAAGTTTCACAAACATCGATATAATTATATTTAATATGAAATTAACTACCGAACAAATAGCAAAAATAGATGAAACTTTAGTGTTGAACGGAGTTGTTTATGACGACATTAAAATAGAAATGACGGACCATATTGCTTCAGATATAGAAGAAGTAATGATAAACCAAGGTGTTGATTTTAAAACAGCACTAATTAATTCTTTTGATAAATGGGGAGCACAGCTAAGGCCAGCTTCAAACGCGTTTTGGACACCTTTTTGGTTAAATGGCCCCAAATTATTTATAGATAAATGGGTTAAAGAATCGAAAAAGCAATCTTTCTATTGGTTGTTATTAAGTGTAGTTATTACTTTCACAACTGTTTGGATAATAATGCAAAATAAATCAAATAAGTTTCTAGTCCAATTAGAACAAGGATATGAAATACTTTTAATAGTGTTAATTGTATTTCTATTTATCGGAAGGTATTTCGTCTACAAATCTGAAACCAAAACAATTTTCAGTTATATGTTTAATGTTCATTGTTTGGGTTCAGTTCTTATTTTGGCAATCCAATTAATTTGTATAGAATTCGATTGGTATTATATTTTTGCGATGAATCAAAAGTTTACTATGAATCGATTATTTTTCAATGTTTTCCAAAATATTTGGTATATTGTTTATTCAATTTATTCGTTTTATTTTTTATACAATCATTTTCAATTCGAAAGGAAATTATCTAAAGTTTAAACTATGAAACTAACCTCCGAGCAAATAGAACGTCTCTACCAATTCACGCGCCAGCATTTTGTGGAATATTACGATTTACAAACGGAATTAGTTGATCATTTGGCCAACGCAATTGAAGCTCAATGGCAAGAGAATCCGAAATTAACGTTTGAAGAAATCTTACAAAAAGAATTTAAAAAATTTGGTGTATTTGGGTTTATGGATGTAGTAGAAAAACGCCAAGCGGCATTAAACAGAAAATACAACGGTATCATTTGGAATCATTTCAAGACATTTTTTACTATACCTAAATTTATTTTAACAACTGCTTTAGTTGGATTAACCTACTTTCTTTTAAATATCTCATTATATAAAGCAGATGTTGTACTCGTTGCTTTTGGAATTATTATATTAAGCTTTTATTTCTTTATTATATATTTTGCAAATAAAAACAAAAAAGCAAATGCTGCAACAAATAAAAAATGGCTATTAAAAGAAATTATTTTGGGGCGTTCTTCTATCGTTGGAATGATTTATTTGCCAATTCAAATTATGCTGCATTCAGAAAAAGTGTTAGAGAATTCTCTAGGTGTTTTAGGTATTAGTTTTCTTCTCGTTTCTTTGATATTAATAGAATACATTATGGTTGTCGAAATCCCTAAAAAAGCCGAAGACTACTTAAATGAAACTTATCCTGAGTATGCTTTAGAAAATGACAAATAAATAAAAAAGCTGTCTAAAAAGTTGAAAGTTTGTCATTTCGACCATAGGGAGAAATCACATAATGCTGATTATGAGATTCCTCCTGACGTCGGAATGACAAATTAGACGTTGATTTTTTACTTTTAAGACAGCCTCTTGTGTTTTATTCCATAAACAATGCTTTTAATTCAGTTGCTTCACTGGGTTTCATTTTTCCTGCCAATACCAAGCTTAACTGTTTTCTTCTTAGCGCGGCGTCGTATCGTTGTATTTCTAATTCGGTTTGTGGTTCAATTTGTGGCACAGGAACAGGACTTCCAGTTTCGTCAACGGCTACAAACGTATAAATGGCTTCATTGGCTTTATTTTTAATGCCTGATTCTCTATCTTCAATCCAAACATCAATAAAAATTTCCATAGAAGTATTGAAGGTTCTCGATACTTTCGATTCTACTGTTACCACACTTCCTAACGGAATGGCTCTATTAAATGCCACGTGATTTACCGAAGCCGTAACGCAAATTCTTCTCGAATGACGACGCGCAGTAATACTTGCGGCTCTATCCATACGAGCTAATAATTCGCCACCAAATAAATTATTTAACGGGTTGGTTTCGCCAGGTAACACTAGATCGGTTAGTGTAGTTACGGAGTCTGAAGGATATTTGTTTTGCATTATTTTTTTTACAAAGATACTAACTCTGAATTAAATAAAGGACATAAAAAAATCCCAAATTGGGATTAGTCTATAAGCAACCAAGCTTCTACGCTATCTTTTGCTTTTATTTCAGTTTTTAAATTCTGTGCCTCATTTAAATTAGAAAAACTTCCAAAAGCAACAGGTATTAAACCATATTTGTTTTCAGTTAATAAATGCGCTTCAAAACCTTTTGATATTAAATCATTCATAGCTTTAATTGCGTTTTGTTTGCTTCTAAATGCACCTGCCACTACATGGTATTTTTCAGTATGCGTTTCTTCTAAAGTTAAATCAACAGCGTTTATTGGATTTGGAATCACAAAAGTAGCCTCCTGTAGTTTTTGATTTATTTTTTCTTGTACTGTTTTTTCTACGATACTTGTTTGCTGTTCAATTGTGTAGTCAAAATACATTTTGTAACCATACGTGCCTGCAGAGGCAAAAACAGCCACAGCAGCAGCATATTTCATCCAGTTTTTGGTACGATTTTTTCCGTTTAAAGGAATAACAGGCGTTTCTTCTTCAACTGTATTATCAATTGAAACAGGCGCTTCAACAATAGGTTCTACTTCTGAAGTAATTTGATTTGCTCTTACTATTTCTGGCGAATTAAAACCAGCTAAACCAAAAGAATCTGTCAAATAATTTATAGCCGTATTAGGTTTGAAAACAAAATTATGTTCAGAATTTGAAAAAATTTCACCAATATTTTCTAATACCAAGCTTTCTTTGTTTTCTAATTTTTCCAACCAAAAAACAACTTGCGTTTGAATTTTATTTAAGGCGTTTTCGTAACTAATTTTTTCTTGTAATGCGATATGATTGGCCAATAAACCATCATTGTTTTTTATATGAGAATTAAAAGAAATTACTTTTTTTGGTGGTACAAATGAATTTTGAGCCACAATAACTTGTGCAGATTGCCATTCGCATAAAAACGCTCCAAAACCCGGAACGCCTACGCATTGGTATCTGTACAACAATTCTGAAATGTATTTTTCTATTTTCATATATGCAAAATTAAGTATTCAAGCCCAAAAACAAAATTTTATTAACAAATTTTATTAACAATTTAAAAATAAATTTTCTACGTTTTATAGATTGTTATAAATTTTCTAAAAAAATAAATATATTTGTAGGATATATTATACGCCATGTTACATAACGAATTATTACACACGCTCGCACTCTTAAAAGTCGAAGGAATTGGTGATGTTGTTGCCAAAAAACTAATTAAACAATGCGGTTCTGCCGCTGCGGTATTCCAAACCTCTAAAAAAGCTTTTGTTGCCATTGACGGCATAGGTGATTATCTCTACAAAAATTTACAAGAAAAAAAAATTTTTAATTGGGCGGAAAACGAACTTCGTTTCATTGAAAACGAACAAATTTCTTATGCTTCTTTTGAAGATGATTCGTATCCAGAGCGCTTAAAACATTGTGCCGATGGTCCAACTGTTTTATTTCAATCTGGAACTATTGATTTGCAAAATAAAAGAGTAATTAATATTGTTGGAACTCGACAAATCACACCCTATGGTATAGAATTCACAAAAAAACTAATATCAGATTTAGCACCATTAAATCCAGTTATAGTTAGTGGTTTTGCTTATGGAGTAGATATTGTGGCGCATCAAGCGGCCATGCAAAATAATTTACAAACGATAGGTGTTTTGGCGCACGGTTTAAATCAAATTTATCCCAAAACACATAAAAAGTATGTTTCTCAAATGGAGCAAAACGGAGGTTTTATGACCGAATTTTGGAGTACTTCAAATCCGGATAGAGAAAACTTTATAAAACGCAATAGAATTGTAGCAGGTATGTGCGAAGCTACTATTGTAATTGAAAGTGCCGAAAAAGGCGGTTCACTAATTACGGCTAATATAGCGAATGATTATAACCGAGATGTATTTGCTGTTCCGGGAAGAATTACCGATAAATTTAGTCAAGGTTGCAACAATTTGATAAAAACCCAGCGGGCACATTTACTTAATAGCGCGGCGGATTTAATTTATATTTTGAATTGGGATATTGATTCTAAAAAAGAAAGCAAATCCATCCAAAAACAACTTTTCGTTTCCTTGACGGAGGAAGAACAAAAAATCTATGACTATTTGGTAAATAAAGAAAATGAATTAATGGATATTATAGCATTAGATTGCGATTTCCCTATTTTTAAAATTTCTTCTTTATTATTAAATATGGAGTTAAAAGGCGTTATTAGACCTTTACCAGGCAAGTTGTTTGAAGCGCTGTAGGTTTAAGTCGAAAGTCATAAAGTCATAAAGTTGAAAGAACAGTCACGGAATTTAAAGTCATATAATTACACAACAGTAACTAATTTATACTATTATCCTAATTTTTTAAAACACAGATTTCACAGATTAGCACGAAACTAATGTGTGAAATCTGTGAAATTTGTGAAAATCTGTGTAAAAAAACGCTACATAAAGCCAAGTTTTTCTCGTACTCTTTTTAATACGCCATCTGCTACTTTACCTGCTTTTCTAGCTCCTTCAAAAAGTAATTTATCTACTTCTTCAGGGTGGTTTATGAAGTAATTATATTTTTCTCTTTCGGTTTTAAATTTTTCAGTAATTAAATCAAAAAGTGCTTGTTTGGCGTGTCCAAAACCATAATTTCCAGCTAAATAGTTTGCTTTTAATTTGGCGATTTGTTCTTCTGTACCTAATAATTTATATAAGCCAAACACATTACAAGTATCTGGATTTTTAGGCTCTTCTAAAGGTGTGCTATCTGTTTCAATGCCTTTTATTTGTTTTAATAAGGCTGTATCATCCAGAAAAATATTGATAAAATTATTTCGAGATTTACTCATTTTTTGCCCATCAGTTCCTGGAATTAGCATAGTTTCTTCGCTTGTTTTTCCTTCTGGCAACACAAATGTTTCTCCTATTTGATGGTTAAATCGTGAAGCCACATCTCTTGTAATTTCTAAATGTTGCATTTGATCTTTTCCAACAGGCACAATTTCGGCATCGTATAATAAAATATCGGCAGCCATTAGCATCGGATAAGTAAACAATCCTGCATTTACATCTTCTAATCGGTCAGCTTTGTCTTTAAACGAATGGGCTAAAGTTAAACGTTGAAAAGGGAAAAAACAACTCAAATACCAAGACAATTCTGCGGTTTGTGGCACATCAGATTGTCTGTAAAACACGACTTTATTGGTATCTAACCCACACGCCAACCATGCGGCAGCAGTGCTATAGGTATTTTGTTTTAATTCGGTTCCGTTTTTTATTTGCGTAATCGAATGCAAATCGGCAATAAATAAAAACGATTCATTCGCAGGATTATTTGCCATTTGTATAGCCGGAATAATCGCACCTAATAAATTTCCTAAATGTGGCGTTCCTGTGCTTTGAACACCTGTTAATATTTTTGCCATTTTGATTCTTGTTTTTGCAAATGTAAGTTTTTAAGTAAAAAGAGCCAAGTAAAAAGGTGCAAGTAAAAAGAATAAGTTTTTTAAAATTGTTTACTTTTGAAAATCGAATACTATCTGAGAAATGAAATTATTAAAATATCCGTATTGGTTGCTATACCGTATTTGGTTTTACCTATTGGTATTGCTGCCTATAATTGTGTTATTTCCCTTTATATTAATTACTATTTTAAGCGAAAAAACATATCCGTTGTTTTTTAAAATCGCACGACTTTGGGCTCGAGTTATTTTAATTGGAATGGGATTTAGATATTCTATAAAAGGCACTGAAAATTTTGAAGCAGGTAAAAGTTATATGTTGGTAGCCAATCATACTTCAATGACGGATATTATGTTGATGTTGTTAGCTGTAAAAAACCATCCTTTTGTGTTTGTAGGGAAAAAAGAATTGGTTAACATTCCCATTTTTGGATTCATATACAAACGTGTTTGTATTTTGGTTGACCGTGAAAATAGTAAAAGTCGATTTGCTGTTTTTGAACGAGCACAAAACAGAATTCAACAAGGTTTGAGTATTTGTATTTTTCCTGAAGGCGGTGTGCCCGATGAAAGTATACTTTTAGATGAATTTAAAGATGGTGCTTTCCGAATTGCAATTGAACACCAACTCACAATAATTCCGATAACTTTTTATGATAACAAAAAACGATTTTCGTACACGTTTTTTAGTGGTTCACCAGGAAAAATGAGAGCGAAAATTCATCCACCTATAGAAACAATTGGAAAAACGATGGACGATAAACTTCACTTAAAACAACAAGTTAGAGACATCATTTTAACAGAACTTCAAAAATAATTAGCATAAAAAAACGCCTAATTAGGCGTTTTTATTATTGTACTACAACTGAAAATTCTTCATAAAGATTAACTCCGTTGGCATCTTTACCTTTCCAAAACTTAAATAGGTACGTACCAGCTGTAGCAGGTTTAAATTTCAAAATTTTCGTTTGTAATTGATTTAGCAACGGCAAACAGCCTTGTTCTTCTATCACGTAATTTAGTACGGCAATAGTTCTATTAAAACCGTCTCGGGTGTAATAAAAACCTTCAAAACCGTGACAACTTGAAGGTCTTGAATAGGTAACTTCTATTTCATTTACGGTATTTGCAGTAAAGGTTGTCGGCAAAACTACCGTTTCCACAGGTACTAATTCTAAACGAACTCTTGGCCCATCAGGTTCTTGTGTACACGAAATAGATAGTACAAAAATACAGATAAGTGCTATTAGTTTTTTCATAATACAACTTTTTAAAAATTCCGAATCTTCAATTTGGTTTTAATCAAAAAACCATCCTAAAAAGGATGATTTCTTGTGTTATGCGTTTTGTTCTTTTAGTAATTCTTTAATTTTAACTTCTAACTCATCCATTAATTCTGGATTGTCTTTTATTAATTGTTTTACAGAATCTCTTCCTTGTCCTAATTTGGTTTCACCATAACTAAACCAAGAACCGCTTTTCTTAATAATTTCAAAATCTACGGCTAAGTCTAAAACTTCACCAACTTTAGAAACCCCTTCGCCATACATAATGTCAAATTCTGCAGTTCTAAAAGGTGGTGCTACTTTATTTTTTACAATTTTTACTTTCGTTCTGTTTCCAATAACATTGTCGCCATCTTTAATTTGCGAAGAACGTCGGATATCAATTCTTATCGAAGCATAAAACTTCAATGCGTTTCCACCGGTTGTAGTTTCTGGACTTCCAAACATTACCCCAATTTTATCTCTCAACTGATTGATAAAAAACACGGTACATTTTGTTTTATGAATGGTTCCTGTTAATTTTCTTAACGCTTGCGACATCAAACGGGCGTGTAATCCCATTTTACTATCACCCATATCGCCTTCAATTTCACTTTTTGGTGTCAATGCGGCAACCGAGTCAATTACTACAATATCTACAGCACCTGAACGAATTAAACTCTCCGCAATTTCTAATGCTTGTTCTCCGTTATCAGGTTGTGAAATAATTAAATTATCAATATCAATTCCTAATTTTTCCGCATAAAAACGATCAAAAGCGTGTTCTGCATCAATAAATGCGGCAATTCCTCCTGCTTTTTGTGCTTCTGCTATGGCGTGTAAGGTTAGGGTGGTTTTACCAGAAGATTCTGGTCCGTAAATTTCGATAATTCTTCCTTTCGGATATCCATTTACACCCAATGCAATGTCTACGCCTAAAGAACCTGACGAAATGGTTTCTACTTCTTCTACAGCAGAATCGCCCATTTTCATTACAGCTCCTTTACCGTACGTTTTGTCTAATTTGTCTAATGTTAGTTGTAAGGCTTTTAATTTTGCTTCTTTTTCTGTGCTCATAATAATTAATTTTTCGTAAAAATACAGAATTTTTTTATTGCAACAAATTTTGTTTGTAAGTTTCTTGACACATTTTCAATTAAAAAATATTTTTATCTTTGCTGCTGAATTCTTCCATTTAGAATTCGTTTTTTATTTCTTTAAGTCGTGATTATCACGTCTCTAACCTTAAAATGTTTATAGCATGCAACTGTACAACACCTTAAGCGCGGAAGAAAGAGCCAAGTTAATTGACCAAGCCGGTCAACGTTTAACGCTTTCTTTTTATGCGTATGCCAAAATTGAAAATCCAACACAATTTAGAAATGATTTGTTTTTGAAATGGAACAAATTAGATGCCTTAGGACGAATTTATGTCGCAACGGAAGGTATAAATGCGCAAATGTCTGTTCCAGCAGAAAATATTGATGCTTTCAGAGAAACGCTTGAAGCCTACGACTTTATGAAAGGCATTCGCTTGAACATTGCGGTGGAACACGATGATCATTCCTTTTTAAAATTAACTATAAAAGTTAGACACAAAATTGTAGCTGATGGATTAAATGACGACACGTTTGATGTAACCAATAAAGGCGTGCATTTAAACGCGCGAGAATTCAATAAAATTTTAGAAGACC
>Ga0208595_1000035_pt1 | contig 44958 bp, 46 predicted proteins | sample LakMenEpi28Jun11_FD_150742 | JGI IMG/M metagenome (GOLD analysis project Ga0208595, IMG submission 150742) | Freshwater microbial communities from Lake Mendota, WI - 28JUN2011 deep hole epilimnion (SPAdes) | ecosystem: Environmental > Aquatic > Freshwater > Lake > Epilimnion/Euphotic zone ...
GATGAACTTACAGAAAGTAGAATTGACAACTGGATTCCGGAAATCCTCAATGGATTTAAGTTAGTGTAATATATACTTTATATTAAATAAATCGAGAGTCGCTTTGCATTTCATTTCCACATTTTTCACATGTTCTTAATTTATTAGAACCATAAAATTCTTTAAATCTTGGAATGAAGTCTTTTTCTATATTTTCAAGAGGGAAATAATATTCTTTTAACTTGTGGTTGCAGGATTCACAAAACCAAAGAAGTCCATCGGTCATTTCATTTTTTCTTTTTAGTTCAATAACCAAACCAATGCTTCCTTCGGGCCGATTTGGACTGTGAGGAATTCTAGCGGGTAATAAAAACATTTCACCTTCTTTGATTTTAATCACTTCTGCTTTTCCATCAATCTGAACGCCAACTTCAATGTCACCCTCTATTTGGTAAAAAAGTTCTTCGGATTCATTATAATGATAGTCTTTTCTTGCATTGGGTCCGCCCACAATCATCACAATATAATCACCACTTTCGATATATAAATTCTTATTAGAAACAGGCGGTTTTAAAAAATCGCGATGTTCTTCAATCCATTTGTTAAGATTAAAAGGTGGAGTTAATGCGCTCATACAACAAAATTTAAACCAAAAGTAAGGAAATTAAAATTAATGAAAACGTATTTATCAATAACCAAGTATATCAAGCATTCCTTTATAGTCTTGCTCTTTTGCAAAAAGTTTATACTTCACCTCGTCATTATCATTTTTGGAAATGACAACATGTTTTGGAGCCGGCGTCAAGCAATGTTGTATGCCTCCAAAACCTCCAATGCTTTCTTGATAAGCACCTGTATGGAAAAATCCAATATACTGAGGGGAGTCTTTTTCATACATCGGTAGGTAAATGTCATTGGTATTTTGAATTGAATTATAAAAATCGTCACTGTCGCAAGTTAAGCCGCCTAACAAAACACGTTCATATTCTTTGTCCCAATTATTTATCGCTAACATAATAAATCGTTTGTTGATTGCCCAAGCATCTGGAATCGTAGTCATAAAACTACTGTCAATCATGTCCCATTTTTCTTTATCATTTTGTTGTTTTTGCCCAATGATTTGAAAAATAGTAGCCCCACTTTCTCCTACAGTATAAGAACCAAATTCCGTAAAAATATTTGGCTCTTTTACACCACTTTCTTCACACGTTTTTTTGATTTGATAAATAATTTCCTCTACCATATATTCATAATCATAATTAAACCTTAATGATGATTTAATAGGTAAACCACCACCAATATTTAAAGAATCTAAAGTTGGGCATATTTTTTTGAGTTCGCAATAAACTCGAACACATTTTGACAACTCGCTCCAATAATAAGCCGTATCATTAATTCCAGTATTTATAAAAAAATGAAGCATTTTTAATTCAATGTTTTTGATGTTTTTAAGCTCTTTTTTATAAAAATCTAATATGTCTTTATATCCAATTCCTAATCTTGAAGTGTAAAAATCAAACTTTGGAGCTTCTTCAGATGCAATTCGAATACCTACTTTTATTTTTTTAGTAATTGCATTTTCTATTAGTTTTACCTCTTCTGTATTATCCAAAACAGGTATTACATTGGTATAGCCATTTTCAACTAATCGAGCTATATTGTTTATATAAGCAGGTAATTTATAGCCATTACAAACTATATATTGCTCTTTTTTAAATAAACCCCGTTCCGTTAATTTCTCTATAATATTAATATCATAAGCAGAAGAAGTTTCGATATGAATATCATTTTTTAAAGCTTCTTCAAGTACAAAATTAAAATGATTACTTTTTGTACAATAGCAATAATGATACTCTGCATTATAATCTGCTTTTGCCATAGCTACTTTAAAAAGCATCCTAGCTTTTTCTATTTGTTTTGAAATTATAGGAAGATATGTAAGCTTTAATGGTGTTCCATAACGCTTAATTACATCCATTAAATAGATATCATGAAACATTAATTCATCACCATCCATGGTAAATTCTCCTTGAGGCCAGTCATAGGTTTGTTCAATTAAATCTCTATATTTTGTTTTCATTTTAAACAAATTTAGTATTAAAAAATATTTAGCAAAGATACAATTATTTATACTTTTTATGATATAATAATTGAATAAATTATAAGTTTTTAGTAACTAATTTTAAAAATTTCTGTACAAAAAAATGATTTTTTTAGAATATTTCTCAGTGAATTTGAGATAAAAAACAAAGATTAGTATGCTAATTTTGTTTATTTTTAAATATAATTATCTATATTTCAGTCTTTTATATTTTTAATTTTCTTGTTCAATTTTTAATATAAATCATTAATAAATGGAATGCATATAAGATAAAAATCGTACTTAAATTTTTATATAGAAATATTGCTTTGGCGCTTTATTGTCTGCATTAATGATCATTCCAATCGAACCTAAATCTATGGCGTAGTTATATTGATGTTTTTCACAAATATACTTCCATGCGGAATGCATTTCCGAATTATATCGAATATCATCGACGATCACAATGCTTTCTTTTTCTAATAGTTGTTCAATCAAGCGGTAGTACTTAGTCGTTGCTTCAAAGGTATGATTTCCATCTAAAAAAACAATCTTTTGTTTAATATTTTTATTACAAAATAAAGGAATTTCTTCATCAAAGTCACCTGTTTTAAAGTTCACATGATCAAATAAATGATTATAAGGTTCTATAATGTTTTTAATGGCATTGATGTCAATAGTTGTTATGGTTTTGTTTTTCAAAGCTTGACTAAAATACAAACAACTTACTCCAAGTGAAGTCCCTACTTCTAATACATTTCCATTAAAATATTGAGCCGTATTAAATAAAATTTGGCCAATTTTTTCGTTGATACTGGTTCTTTTATAACGGTCCGAAATTTTAATTTTTTTATTACCATGACGATGGCTACCTAACTCTATTAAACTAATTTCTTCATGATTTTCACATAAGTAATTGCGATAACTTCCTATGTTAAAAGCAATCTCATTAGGAATTGATTTTTGTAGTTCATTGTAAAAGTTAAATAAAAAAGGCGTATGAAGATATAAATTGTTTTGAGCTTTATACCAATATTTTAAATAAGAAACAACTCTAAAACAAAAGTCTTTGAATTGCATTAAAATCCAGAATTGAATTGACTTTCTTCTATACCTAAATCAAATGTTATAGATAATTTCATTTGATTATCTAATGGGCTGCGTTGTTGTTTTAGTGGAACTAAATACGAGAAGTCAAGCATCATTTTTTTGTATCTAAAACCTGCTCCTGCAGTTGCAAAATTTCGTCCTCCGGCATTTTCAGGTTCAAAAAAGTAGCCAGTTCTTAAGAAAAAGGTTTTCATATAAGAATATTCAATGCCAGCTTGAACAATGATTTCTTTGATTTCGCCGCCCATACCATCTTCAGAGTCACCGAAAGAAGATAAAACACCGGCAATAGAAGATTGCTGACGATATTCGGGATCTAAAATTGGCGTATTGTTCGGACCATTTACATATCTTAAACTTGGTACTAATAATTTATTAAATTCCAATGTAGCGCGAACTTTATTGGCATCATCAATTCCTGCTTCAAAAGTGGTTCCAAATCCTAAATTTGCTGGAAGATAATCTGCTTCACCTTGTGCTAAATATTGCATTTTAGAGCCAATATTACTCATATTAAATCCTATGTTTAATCTTGAACTCTCCAATCCATTTATTTCTAAAGGTTTTGAATAAAACGTAGAAAAATCTACAGCAAAAGCCGTTCCTGCAGATACATCATTATTCTGAAGCCCACTCGATAGATTTGAATAAATAAAACGTGCGGATGTTCCTATACTAAAAAATTCGGCTAATTTAAATGCATAATGCCCTTCTAAAACAAACTCATTAGGTTTGCCACTACCATTGGAGCCTCCTTGATCATTTGTGTATTGAATTTCACCAAGTGTAAAATATCGAAATCCCGCTCCAAAAGTATGGTTTTCATTGATTTTTTTATAGCCACTGGCTGTTGCTAAGTAAATGTCATTTGTGATTTGTCGTAGCCATGGTGCAAAATTTAGAGATGCGCCATAATCACTCTCGGCAAAAGCAAATTTAGCAGGATTATGGAAACCGCTCATCGCATCAGGACTTGTACTGACACCAACATCTGCCATACCACTACTGCGCGCATCAGGAGAAATTCTAATAAATGGAACTGCAGTAGTAATCGTTTGAGTCAATCCTTTTTTATTTACACCTTGCCCTATTAAATTTCCAATACTTATTGATAAAATGATAAAAAATGCAATGCCTCTCTTATTTCTCATTAATTTTGATATATCTTTATTGTTATAAAACGCAAAATAAATACTTTTATTGTAAAACAACTAATTTTTCGTATTTACTTGCCGTTTTTCCTTTGCTGTCACGAATGGTCAATTGATAAATGTAGGCACCTCTCCCGATTCGATCGCCATAGTTATCCAAACCATTCCATTGGATCTGTTTGCTCGAACGAAATCCTTCCGTTGTAATTTTTTGATGAATACTTTTTACAACTTTTCCAGACACCGTCATCACATTTACGGTTACATCTAATAAATCTCCTGGTCGATTGTGTTCAAACTCAAAATACGTATTGGTTGTAAATGGATTTGGATAATTTAATAATCGGTTCAAGACCAATTCTTCGTTGGCATAAACATAAAATTCGGTATAGCCTTCACCCATATTATTTTGAACATCCCAAGCCCGCACACGCAAGGTATGTTTTCCTTCGGCTAAATTATAGAATGGAAATAAAACGCGTCCTTGTGTATAGTCGTCAACTTCGGTTTGGTAGTAATTATTGAGGACAATAGGTGATTTCGTATTTTCGTCTAAAAATGCTTCAATATCATGACCAACACCTGTATTCGAAGTATTAATTCCATTTTCATCTTTTAATTTAGTCAATAATTTTGGATTGGCATCTGTAGTTCCTCCAAAACCAAATTTTTCATCATTCATGAATACATTCACGATGGGTGGCTTGTTGTCTTTTTCTGCATTCAAATTACTTCCACCAATAATCACATTATCATCAAACCCAGAAGCATCGCGATATGGTTTTTGTCTTACATCCGAAGCGTAATAAACAATTCGACCTTTTCCAATAGCATAATTTATATTTTTAGGAACGATAAATGTTATTGAAAATTGACCATTTATAACCGTTGCTTTACCTCTAAATATTCGATTATTTTGGATCTCAAACGTATCTTTTTTGTTTAATGTGCCATCATTATCATTCGTTAATGCTTTATTTTTTTTATCAAAAATAGTGACGTCACAAACGCCATTAAAATCTTGAATGATGGTGTTGTTTAAATTAGTAACCGCCCCTTTTAGCGTAATTTTACTTAAAGATTTCAAGGTGTCGTCGGTTCCATTTGAAATACTGGTTGTAATGACATTAAATTTGGGTTTGTTTATAATCAATGCCGGATCGCCAAGTAATACAATTTTTTGAGAATTTACATTTAAGTTGTTTCTATTTTTTGTATTTCTTGCTATCGCGCCAAAGTCTCTATATTCATTGTTTGGTCCGTCTTTTTTGAAAAATTCTTCAATGAACGTATTCATAAATCGTTCTTGATCGGTAATATATACTTCTCGGCTTGTAGTCATCATCGCAATAGCACCACCATCGCGTTGCATCAAGAATTTTTCTCCAGCAGATTTTTCGTTATTGGGGCGATCGTATGGCGCAAATCCACAAGTTGCTGTAGTTACAAATGGGAGATTATGGATGTTTTTATAAGTTTCGATGTCTTTTATAGAAAGCACACGTTCTTGCGCCCAGTTATTTTGCCCACCATGTCCGATATACGTCATCAATAATCCTCCAAAAATCATACGATCTTTGATGAGTTTATCGGCTTCTTCATAACGCTGACCGCCAGAAAAATTTTCTTGGCGAAAGGCATCTAAATAAATTTTTTCAACTTGCGTTTTAACACTATCTTTTAATCGATTTGCGATACTTTCGGACTGGAATAAGAAATCGACATCAAAATTATTATCGACATCATCCGCAACCAAAGAGGTATAATTTCGCCAATCGCCATAGGACGCCGCCGATTTATATGCTTTAATTTTTTCAAATGCATAATTGGCTTCGGTAAGCGAATTAGCTGGTATTCTTCCAATTCCGATATCCAAGTCGCCACCTTTATCTAAAGTCGATTCGCTTGCATCCAAAAGCCCATAAAAATCATCTGTACAATAGGAAGTTGAATAGTTTTCGGGAGAAATGGTTTCATATGTAGGAATAAAATCTTCTTGATCTTTTTGATGAATACTGGCATCTCCAAAAAGTAATAATGTTTTTGGATTCCCTTTTGATTTGAAGTATTTCATCATTCTTCGTATTGCCATTATATCTTTATTACCACTGCTAAATTCATTATAAATAGCATCTATATCAATGACATTGGTTGTAATTCCGCGTTCTTCTTCATGAAATTTTGCAATTTTTTGCGCCACTTCAATCCAATTTTGAGGTGCAATAATGGTATGATATGCGGCAGAAAATCCCTTAATATCTTGATTTTTTATTTTGCCAACGGCAATAGGTAATTTTACATTATTGTTTTCAAAAGCAATAAACTCTTGAAGTGTATTGTTATTAAAAAGAATACTATTTCCATCTAATATACTTCGGATATTTTTAATATCCGTAACGTTCCAAACAGAAATATTTTTGCCACCTAAATCAATTTTAAATTCTAAAAGTTTATTATTACCTAGTTCTTCGGTCGTCAAAAAATATAAAGGTTCGCTCTGAAATCGTAGAGGAGTTGTTGCATTTACTGAAAAATAATCTAAATAAAAGGATTCGGGTGAACTGGTGTTTAATCTAAATTTTACGTTTATAGATTTGTCGGAAGCTATAAATGTAAATGTGTCCATTTGAAGATTTGGGCTATTGCCGATGCTTTTTGAATACGCAAAAACATCATTTATAAATACAGAAAGTACCGCCGAAGTCATTTTAGTATAATAAGAAAATCGCCCAATACAATTACTTCCAGCACTTAATCCTTGCATCGGAACAGAAAATTGATATTCATTTCTTATATTGGTCATAGCTGGGCAAAACCAAGTTCTACCGGTTTTATTTGGATTTACAGAATCTTTTTCAAAAACACCAAAGTCATTAAACGTACTAAAAATTCGCTGCGGTGAGCCGCTCAGTCTTTGCGTTGATATTGTTTTTTTACTTCCATTTGAGGTTGTGATGAAAAAATGCTGGAAATCAGCGTAATACGCCGAAGTGTGCTTCATTTGGTTGTTTTCGGACTTCCAAGCGAAAGGCCCTTTGCCAAAAAATAACACAAAGTCTTCGGAATCCCAGATATCATTATTATTTGCATCTTGAATTTGAATGGAATTTTCAGGTAAATCTTCAAAATAAGGCGCCGCGTTGTCTTCTTCTAATGCACCACCACTGTATCCAAAAATACCAAACGTAGAAAATCGTAACTCATTGGACGGCACTTTTAGGTTTTTGGTCATAAAATCAAAGTCAATTTTATAAACACTTGTTTGTGGAATGGCAATTTTATACCAATTTCCTGATTTTAAAGAATTTGAAGCTCGAGATGTTACTGTAGGTAATTTTTGAGAAAAATGAACGTTATTAATACAAAGTAGCAATAAAATAAGAATTACTTTACATTTTTTAGATATATACTCTATTTTTGTACGCATAAATTATATTAAAATTCAAAGATATAAATTAATTTTTAATTGGTTTGCCTCAAAAAAACAAACATATTAATTAACGCCTATGATTCAATTTTATTTTTATAAACACCATTAAATTTTTGCGATGCGTTTTACAAAAATAATTTTTATTATAATATGTTTTGGGGCTTTTAATTGGATGAAGTTAAATGCGCAAGATCCTCATTTTTCCCAATTAAGTCAAACTCAAAATGCGGTGAATCCTGCTTTTACAGGAATTATGTATGGTCCAAGAGCGGTTTTACACTATCGTTCGCAATATCCAAGAATAGGAGCTGAGGTTAATTCAGGCTTTAATACCGTTTTTGGTTCATATGATCAATTTATATCACCAGTGAATTCGGGTTTAGGTATTCAAATTCTCAACGATCGATTTGGAGCCGGATTAATGAGTCGATTTTCATTAGAACTTATGTATGCGTATCAGCTAAAACTGAGTCCGAAAAACGCCATAAGATTTGGTCTTTCAGGAAATTACAACCGTCAACAAATTGATTATTCCAATTTGCGTTTTTTTGACCAAATTCATCCTATTTTAGGCTTTAACTCTGGTTTAGCTACAAATGAAGAAGTTTCGGATGCCTATAATACGTCCTATTTTAATTTTAATGCCGGAATGCTTTATTTTACAAATGATTATTATTTTGGAATAAGTGCTCGAAATTTATTGCCAAAAAAAGATTTCTTTTCTTCAGAGCATACGTCCCGATTTGCGCATACGTTAATTTCGCTTCAAGCTGGTGCTCATATGCGATTTGGTCCAGAGCAACAATATGTTTTTGCGCCACTTCTTCAGTTTGACCGACAATATGGATATCAAAAACTGGTAGGAAATTTCATTTTTGGATATGACATTTTTAATGCAGGGCTTGGATTTAGGCATAATTTTAATGATTTAGAATCTATTTCATTGATCGCTGGATTTATATTAAAAAATATAAGAATTTCTTACAGTTATGATGTCGTAACGAATGCGCTAAAAAGTTACAGCGGAGGAAGTCATGAAATTGGCATTCGTTTTTTATTAAATGGTGATGACACCTCTTTAGCTCCAAATTCGGAAAAAGAAATTATGTACTGCCCAGATGTCATGAAGTTTTAGAGGAAAGATTATATTTAATTTACCAAAAAAGTTTTATCTTTGTAGGTATTACGTTGCTTAATTCAGAATTTTATGAAAAGAAGCCCATTTATTTGTATTTTTTTTGTGATTTTTTTATTTGGTATGGTTGCTTGTGAGGACCCAAATCCTTCAAGTGCTTATCCTGCGGATAAAGCATATAATCTCAATGTACCTTCTTATTTTCCTAAACCAATCATACCTGCGGATAATCCGCTTACCGAAAATAAAGTATTATTAGGTAGAATGCTCTTTTATGATCCAATTTTATCATTAGATAGCACAGTTTCTTGTGCTTCTTGCCATGAGCAGCAATTTGCTTTTGGGGATAATAAAGCGCTAAGTAAAAAAGTAGGACATGGCTCAACAAAACGTAATAGTTCGGTATTGTTTAATTTGGCCTTTACCAATTCATTTTTTTGGGATGGGCGTACCAATACGCTTGAAGCGACTTGCCTTGACGCACTTATCGATGAGCAGCAATTTGATTTTAAATTTGTAAAACCAAGAATCGAGAAACGTAATGAATACAAACGGTTATTTGGAACGGTTTATAAAACCGAAAATATCACAGAAGATCAAATCATAAAGGCTTTGGCAACATTCATACGAACAATGGTTTCCGCTAATTCTTCCTTAGATAAAGGAAAAAAAGAAGGAAATCCCGAAAAGTATTTATCGGTGGCAGCTCGAAAAGGCAAAACGTTGTTTGAAGTTGAAGATGCGGATTGTTTTCACTGTCATGGTGGGGCCAATAATTGGCTGTTTACAGATAATCAAATGCGTAATAATGGTTTAGATTTAACTAATAATTTGTTTGGATTTAAAGATTTTGGTTTTGGCGGATTTTCTAAAAATTCGCAAGATAATGGTAAGTTTAAAACGGCTTCTTTGCGCAATTTAAGTTACTCAGGTCCATTTATGCACGACGGACGATTTGCTACAATCGACGAAGTCATTCAGCATTATAGTGTAGGCGTTAAAGAAAGTCCTTCGCTAGATGTTCTTATGGAGTTTAGTAAACAAGGCGGCGTCAATCTTTCGCCTTCGGAAGCGTTCGAGTTAAAATCCTTTTTATTGTCGTTGGATGATCCTGATTTTATTAAAGATCCGCAATTTAGTAATCCGTTCAAATAATTTGATTCATGCAAGGAATATTAATCGATTTTAAAGATTCATATACCCTTAATCTTTGGGAAGCATTTAGGCAAATTGGATTGAAATTAGATATCATTAGTTATGAAGATATTCATAACATAGATATTAAAAATTTAAAAATTGATTGCTTAATATTATCGCCCGGCCCTTATAATCCTTCGAATTATCCAAATATATTTAAATGGATTCAATTTTTTGAAAAAAAAATCCCAATTATTGGAATCTGTCTGGGGCATCAAATCATTGGAGCGTTTTATGGTCATTCTATAAAAAGAGCCAAAGATCCAATACACGGAGTTCCTATAAACGTTTCATTTAAGAATCATAATATTTTTCCTTTCGAAAAAACGGAAGTTATGCCTTATCATTCATTGGTTGTTGATCCATTAGAATCATCGCCTCTAATTACCATCGCCATTAATGATTCCAACGAAATCATGGGATTTAAACACCGCAATTTGCCAATTTTGTCTGTTCAATTTCATCCAGAATCTGTAGGGACAATCCAATCTAAGGAATTTTTTGAAGCTTTTTTGCGTTTAATCAATAAGAGTCCATCAAATCCTTAATAGACTAATTTTATGAAATCGAGTATTGTTCGAAAAGCCCAATTTAATGCTGCCCATCGCCTTTTTATTAAAGATAAGACGGATCAAGAAAATTTAGAAATTTTTGGAAAATGTGCGTATCCAAATTATCACGGACATAATTATGAGCTTCATGTAAAACTATCAGGAGAAATAGATTCTGAAACAGGATTTGTATATGATATTGCCAAATTAAGAGCAATCATTGACGAAGAAATTATTGAAAATTACGACCATCGTAATTTGAATTTAGATACTGAAGATTTTAAAAATATAATCCCAACGGTAGAAAATATTGCGGTTGTTATTTATAATCGATTGCGTAAAAAGATTGAAAACCAATATGAAATTCAAATAAAACTGTATGAAACGCCCCGAAATTATACTATTTATCCTGATCAAAATACATTCTTATAAAAAATGAATACTAAAACCACTTCAAGAAACACTCAGGCTAAATCATCCATACTTTTGGCATTAAGCGAAGCTAAATGTGCGTTGTCGCATGCGCAACTAAATGAAAAATTACTTGGAGTTTGTGATCGTGTTACGATTTATAGAGTTTTGGATCGATTGATTTCAGAAAAAAAAGTGCATCGAATTGCAGATATAGATGGTTCGATAAAATACGCTTCGTGCCATGAATGTAATCATCCAAAAACAGGTCTTCATACCCATGTTCATTTCAGTTGCCAAAAATGTAAAACACTAATTTGCTTAGATCAAATTGAGCCAAAAGTAATTTTACCTGATGGATTTGAAATTAAAGAAACTAATTTTACAATTAGCGGATTTTGTAACCAATGTAATGTTTAATTTTTATTTATGAATATACCTGTTCAAACACTTTTTATTTTCAAATTAATTATTGCTATAGCTTTTATAATTTTAGGAATAGTCGCCTTCTTTGTAAAAGACAAATTTGAGATTCCATCACTAAATATGAATCTTTTTTCACTACTTGTAATTCTTTACGGTATTTTTCGTTTATACCGAGTAAAACAATTTTACAATCAAGAAATTAATAATTTATGAAATATCACGTTATAATTTGTACATCGCTTTTTTTTGTTTTTTCTTGCAATTCTTCAAAAAAAGAATCGGATACACCCATTAAAGGAACCATAAATGTGTTGGTTGACGAAACCTATAAGCCACTAATTGATTCAGAAAAAATGATATTTGAATCGCACTACAAAGAGGCTAAAGTCAATTTGTTTTACCGACCAGCTGTAGAAGTGATGGAAGGTTTTGCCAATGATTCATTCCGTGTCTTGATTTCTTCAATTGTTCCGGATACAAATGCGTTGAATAATTTCTTTACGGTACATAAGTTTAAGCCAAAAACGGTGGCGGTTGGTAAAGATGCGGTGGCAATTGTAACCCATAATTCAAAAAAAGGACTTCAGTTAAGAGTTTCAGAATTGCAGAAAATTCTTTCTGGAGCAATTACCGATTTTTCACAAATCAAAGGTTCTAAATATTCAGGAAAAATCAATTTAGTTTTTGATAATAATAAATCGAGTACGTTAATTTATATGCAAGATGAAATTTTAAAAGGAAAACCTTTTAATGCAAATGCTTATGCACAGCAATCTAATGAAGAAGTCATGGATTATGTTTCAAAAAACACGAATGCTTTAGGCGTAATAGGTGTTAGCTGGATTAGTGATGAAGCGGATGAAAATAGCCAAAAATTTACCGAAAAATTAGCTATTGTAGAAATTGGAGAAGATAACAGTCCTTATTTTTATAAACCTCAACAAGCTTATATAGCTTTGCATAAATACCCATTAAGACGATTAATTCAAGTAACAGTAAAAGAAGGTGGCGCACGATTAGGCTCTGGTTTTACTAATTTTTTAACGGGTGAGTATGGTCAAAAAATAATATTGAGCGCTGGATTAGTGCCTGCAGTTGCTCAAACTCGGGTTGTAATGACTAAATAAATAAAAACTATTTTATTTTAACTAAAATCCTGCCATTGAGTTCTAAAAAAAAGTATATTTTTGTGAATTAATTATTAACTAATAATATGAGCTATCAATCTTTTATTTCAAATATTCATCCTGCCGCTATCGAAGCAATGTATCATGATTACAAGTCAAACCCGACTTCCATCGACCCAGAGTTAAAGAAGTTTTTTGATGGTTTTGATTTGGCTATTGATATGCCTAAAGCAGCATCAGGAGGCAATTTTGATGGCGATGAGCTCAAAGTTTTTAGTTTGATCAATGCATACAGAAATTATTCACATCTTTTGTCGGATACCAATCCCATTAAAAAAAGAAAAGATCGTGGGGTTAATTTAAGTTTATCTCGATATGGATTAAAAGATTCTGACTTAAATAGAAAATTTCAAGTTTCTACTCATGTTGGGCTTAATAATGCAACCTTAAAAGATTTAATTGCTCATCTTGATAAATGTTATGTAGGTAAAATTGGATTTGAAATCAATCAAGTTCGAGATACCGAAGAGCAAGCTTGGCTGTTAGAGCAAATTGAAAAAAAATATCCCTCAACTAATTTATCAATTGAACGAGAAACAGAAATATTAAGATCTTTGAATAAAGGTGTTGTTTTTGAGGAATTTTTAGGTAAAAAGTTTATAGGAGAAAAAAGATTTTCCCTTGAAGGTGGAGAAAATACAATCCCGGCGCTAGAAACCATTATTGATCACAGTGCGTCACTTGGCGTAAAAGAAGTAATGATTGGAATGGCGCATCGAGGACGTTTGAATGTTTTGGTTAATATCATGAACAAAACCTATGAAGAAATTTTCACCGAATTTGAAGGCGTAAAAGCCGATGAAGTAGCCGGAGATAGTGATGTAAAGTATCATAAAGGATATCAATCAATGCGGTCAACTCCACACGGAGAAGTTTATTTAAATTTATTAGCGAATCCTTCGCATCTTGAAGCGGTTAATCCTGTTGTATTAGGTTTTGCAAGAGCAAAGTCTGATATTGAATATCAAGAAGATTACTCAAAAGTTTTACCTATTATTATTCATGGAGATGCTGCCGTGGCAGGTCAAGGAATCGGTCAAGAGGTTGCTCAAATGAGTTTATTGAAAGGATTTCGTAATTTCGGAGCCATTCATTTTGTAATTAATAATCAAATCGGTTTTACAACGGATTTTGATGACGCTAGAAGTAGTGATTATTCTACTGCAATCGCCAGTATTACCAACGCTCCTGTATTTCATGTAAATGGCGAAAGTGCGGAAGATGTCGCTTTTGCTTGCGAATTAGCAGCGGCTTATCGTATGAAATTTAAAAAAGATGTCTATGTGGATATGGTTTGTTATCGCAAACACGGTCATAACGAAAGTGATGATCCTAAATATACACAACCAGAGATGTATAGTTTAATCTCAAAAAAGAAAAATCCAAGAGATATTTATGCCGATTATTTAGCTCAAAAAGGAAAAAATACAGCGGAACTTGTTAAACAATTAGATAAAGAGTTGTATGATGAGTTACAAAACCGATTAAATAAAGTAAAAGAAGAAATCTCGGAATATGTATATCGTCCAAGCGAAAAAGCATGGCATAAAATGATGAAAGCTAGAAGTCAAGATTTTGTTAAAAGTCCAAAAACAGCTATCTCTAAAGCGGATTTTGAAAAATTGACAGAGGTTATTTTTACAATTCCAAATGGTTTTAGTCCATTAAAGAAAATTGAAAAACAAATGCAAGATTGGAAGTCAAAAATGACTTCACAAAAAGTCTTAGATTGGCAAGCTGGAGAATTATTGGCATATGCTTCTATCTTAAATGATGGAAAAGATGTTCGTTTTACGGGTGAAGATGTAAAACGAGGTACATTTTCGCATCGCCATGCATTTTTGTTTGACCAAAATACCAATCAAGAATTTAATCGCTTGAGTTTAATCAAAGAAAATCAAGGTAAATTAAGAATGTTTAATTCCTTGTTATCGGAATATGCGGTATTGGGTTATGAATTTGGATATTCTATCGCAACTCCTGAACATTTAGTGATTTGGGAAGCACAATTTGGCGATTTTAATAATGGTGCACAAATTATTATTGATCAATTTTTGATGAGTAGTGAAACCAAATGGAAAGTCAATTCGGGCATGGTTTTATTATTACCTCACGGATATGAAGGACAAGGTCCTGAACATAGTAGCGCGCGGATGGAACGATTTTTACAGCAATGTGCCGAATTTAATGTTCAAGTAGTAAATATCACAACGCCTGCAAATTATTTCCACGCCATTCGTCGTCAGTTATCTCGTAATTTTAGAATTCCACTTATAGTAATGTCTCCAAAATCGCTTTTAAGGCATCCAAAGTGCATCAGCCCTGTTGAAGATGTTTTAGAAGGAGGGTTTCAAGAATTGATTGATGACAAAGAGGCTAATCCAAAAGAAGTAAAACGTGTTTTATACTGCTCTGGTAAAATTTATTATGAGCTATTGGCCAAAAAAGAAAGTGAAAATAGAAAAGATGTAGCCATCGTTCGATTAGAGCAATTATATCCAATTCCTATTGAGCAATTAGAAAATTCATTTGAAAAATATGCATCTGCCGAGAAATGTTGGGTTCAAGAAGAGCCAGCTAATATGGGTGCTTGGACATATCTTTTAGATCGTCAATATCGTATGAAAGGGGAAGCTTTCTTTAAATTAATTTCTAGAAAAACCTCTTCTTCGCCTGCAACTGGAAATAAAAAGCAACATATTGATGAGGTAAATGATATTATGTTTAAAGCTTTTGATGTTAAATAAGATCATTTAATGTCGGAGCCTTATTTCAACTTAACTTCATTCTTAACATCTCTTTCTCAAGAAGAACTTTTAGTTTATGAGCGTACTAAGCGTTTTCTTAAACTTGAAAAAAAACTGTTTAATACCATTTTAACACAACCAAAAGTAGAGTTGATTTTTAATTTTTCAACTCAAGATGGTATTTATTCTATTTTAGCACTTATTGAAGCTATGGATTCTATTTTAAACGATTTAGAATTTAAAATCTTTAATGAAATAAGTTCTGACGATTTGCTTACGATTTTTCATAATGGGAAAACGTTAGTTATTGGTATAGCAAATTATGACCAAAACTCCGAAATTTTTTCAAATATTCAATTAGAAATCTATGAATTTTTGAGATAGTTTTTAGAAACTGAAAAAAAAACATATTTATCTGAATAATGAATTATATTTGCGTTTAATTTTAATTATAAATTATGGACACCGACCCGGTCAGTTACTTTAATATTTTTCTTACCATTTTTTTAGTTTTTTTAAATGGTTTCTTTGTAGCAGCTGAATTTGCTATTGTAAAAGTAAGAATTTCTCAATTAGAATCCCTCGGAAAAGGAAGCGTTGGCTCCAAAATTGCCATTCAAGTGGTTCAACATTTAGATGCCTATCTAGCCGCAACACAATTAGGAATTACATTAGCTTCGTTAGCATTAGGTTGGGTAGGAGAGTCCACGATGCACCATATTATTGTTAAGTTTTTGGTGGCTTTAAATGTTTTTCCGCCTCTTGAAGCCATAGCTTTAGCCAATAAAATTGCACTACCAATAGGCTTTTTTATTATCACATTTCTTCATATTGTTTTAGGTGAGCTTGTTCCTAAATCTATTGCAATTCGAAGTCCGTTCAAAACAACGCTTTTAGTGGCACCGCCACTAAAAATATTTAGAACATTATTCTTGCCGTTTATTTCTTTTTTTAATGGTATCGCTAATGCTATTTTAAAATTAGTAGGTATGCGTGCCTTAGACGATTCGGACATTCACTCGGAGGAAGAGTTGAAATTAATAATTAGTGAAAGCGCAGATGGTGGAGCAATCGAAGATAGTGAGCGGGAATTAATTCAGAATGTTTTTGAGTTTGATAATCGATTGGTGAAACAAATTTTTAATCACAATAGTAAAGTGTCGGGAATTCCCATTGAAAGTACTATTGAAGAAGCTACCGAAATCGTAATTCATGAAGGTTATTCTAGATACCCTGTTTATAGTGGTTCTTTAGATAATGTCATCGGGATGGTGCATTCAAAAGATGTTTTGTCGAGTGCCATACATAAAAATAATAAAAAATTAAGTGATATCAAAAGAGATGTTTATTATGTCAACGAAAATAAAAGAGTTTTGGATTTATTGCGTTCATTTCAGAAAAAGAAAACGGAATTTGGGGTTGTTGTTGATGAATTTGGAGCAACAATTGGTATTATTACCATGGAAGATATTCTTGAAGAATTGGTAGGTGATATCCAAGATGAGCATGATAATGAAATGGCCATTGTAGAGAAAATTAAAGAGGATGTTTTTAGAGTATATTCATTAAACTCTTTGGATGATATCAATTCCTTTTTGCCTAAATCTATTCCTACAGACGAAAGCTATGAAACCTTGTCGGGTTATATTGCTACATTAAGCGAAAATTTGCCACAAAATGGTGAAGAGTTTGAAAATGAGGATTATCGATTCAAAATATTAACGATGAATCGTAAAAGTCCGGAGGTAATTGAACTGTATTTAAAACCTTAAAATAGTCTATTTTCATGATTCAAAGAGTTCAAAGTTTATTTATTGTTATTATTTTAGTTATTACAATAGCTACCTTAATTTTAACCTATAAAGATGCTAATGATGTTGTTCATAAAATTTCGGATAATATATTAGTATTTAGCACTATAATTTTTAATTTCCTTCTTGGATTTTTAGCATTAATTTTATTTAAGAGAAGAAGAATGCAAATTAGAGCATTGTGGATTTTAATTTTATGTAGTACGGTAATGATTTATGAATTTTATACAATCATTGGATTTCATAATAATTTGTTTTCATATATTTTTCCTTTATCAATTATCCTATTAGCCGTAATTAGTATTTCCTTTATCAAAAAAGATATTAAATTAGTAGAAGGCGCGGATCGTTTAAGGTAATTTTATTCTAAAAATCGCCATTGCATTTTTAAGTAAAAAGAAGATGGTGTAAATGGAAAAAATTGAGCCGAATACGTATTATTTTCAAGAATTGACGTCATGGTATTTTCATAACAAAGCGATACTAAAACGGTATTAATTTTTGCGGTGGCAAATAAATCGACGAGTGGAAATATATTGGCTTTAGAAGCGTTATTTACGTCGGTAAATTGCATAAATAGTGGATTGTAATTCATTAACCGATGCGTAGCGATAATATTTAAACTTCCTCCAATCATATAGGTTAAGTGCGAATCAAATGCTTTGTTTCGCAGTGCAAAAGTGCCTTTATACCACATTTTCTCAAAAATTCCGGTTTGGTATATCCATCGATGATTCGAATACAAAATCCCATAACTAAGTTCTTTTTCCAATTGAACATTCAATCCGCTCATAATCATACTATTTGGGTTCCAATTCGCATCAAAATAAAAGAAATCTTCTACCCTTGTGTAGCCAATTCTTAGATTCATATTGTACTTAGGCATATTCATTTTAAAATAAGCATCTAAGGTTTTTTGATTTCTTAAATCAAAAAATAACGAGGTGTTTTTTGATTCAAAATAGTTGTGAAAATATCCTGGTCTTTGAGAGAAAAGTTGAACTTGACTCTCTATTTGAATATCTTTTTGAATTGATACGAGCTTTGAACTTAATCTAAAGTCGCCTTGCGTATAGCCCGTTAATGAAAGATATGCATTATTTTCTAAATGCGTATTTAACAGTAACTTGGATTTCATAACGCCACCAAAAGCTATCACAAAATTAGTTGAATTGGTCGCGGAATCTGCGTTATATCCTCTTGAGATTTGATTTAAGTCCGTTTGGAGAAATCCTTTTATTGAAAATAATTCTTTTTTATTTTTTTGTAATTCATAAAAGATGGAGAATCTATTACTCCATCGATTGTTTCTAAAGTATGAACCAAACGATTTGTCATTGGTAGTGAAAAAATTAGGGTAAAATGCAGAATCGGGTTTTGAGTCTATATAACTTGATGTTTCGCTTTGATAACCGAAATCATTATCCAAATAAAAAGAAGAACGCAAAGGTCTATGTAGATTTTTAAAAACCCAAGTACTGTCATTTCTCCTTGGATCTTTAGTAATTAAAAATCGATTTCGTATAAATAATGCTCCATCCGAAACTTGATTTATAGCATTTGGGGTTTTTGTAATTTGACTATTCCAAAGCGATGGCTTGGTTGTAGGTAGGAAATCTTCAACAAAACCACTTTGATTTTGATTGCTAATATCATTGTACCAAAACTGAATATGGGTTCTTAATCTTTCGGTTTGATGCGAAAAATAGGCGTAATAATTATAATGTTTTACTGCGGTATTACTAAAAAATCCTTTGTTGTTCATTTGTTTTACACCAACACCAATGTGTGTTTTTTTACTCAGATTTTGAGCCAGCATTCCCTCAAAAGCTTCAACACCATATCCAAAAAATGTAAAATCTAGTTGACTTAAAGGCTTGTTTAGATTAAATAAAGGAATGGTTTTGTTATTAAATAAATAATTTTCAAATAAACTTCTACCACTATGCAATCTTTCGTGAAATTGAGCGTTATAACCAATCTGAAGTAATTCAGAGCCGATATTCCCCAATAAAATTCGCTCATCTGCAATCTCATTTGATTTTGTGGTCAGATGATTTTTTTCTAAATGTTGAATAAAGGGTATCGAGTCGTCGATATTGGGATAATAATAGCTAAAAGACTCAAAAGGCACTAGTTTAGAAGAATCTTTTTTTGGTACAAATTGTCCAAAAGATTTTTGAGGTAACCAAAATATGAGGAATAAACAGTATGTATTAAAATAATTTTTTATTTTCATTATCGCAATTCAAAATACATTTTATAATATAACTATTTGCCCCAATGTAATTTATGTTTTAATGCTTTGATAAAATAATCATCATCAATTTGAATTAATTTAAAAACATCGTTTGATTTTTGAACAGATAATACATTTTGAGAGGTTATGTGGGTATTTCTAGAGTCTAATGTACATAAAAATTCGGGAGAACGTCCTTTAACTTTAAAACTCAAAATTGCGGAGTCTGGAAGTACAATAGGTCTTATATTCAGATTATGAGGTGCAATAGGAGTGATTACAAAGCTATTTGTAAGTGGATGTAAAATGGGGCCTCCACAACTTAATGAATATCCTGTAGAACCCGTTGATGTTGAAACAATTAGTCCGTCGGCAAAGTATGTATTGAGATATTCGCCGTTTACAAATGCTTCTACTTCGATCATCGAAGAGGAATTGGCTTTTAAAAAGGCTAAATCGTTTAGAGCTATGTTTTCATTTATAAAAATCGGAATATTCGAGTTGACTTCCAATAACATTCTATCTTCAATTTTGAATGCGCCACGCTCAAGTTTATCAAAAATTTCAAAAAAAGAAGACATGCTCGTATTGGCTAAAAAGCCTAGTCGGCCTAAATTGACTCCTAAAACTGGAATGGAACTATCTTTAGTAAGTAAAACCGTGTCAAGAATTGTACCGTCGCCACCAAATGAAATCATAAAATCAGGCGCGTAGAAATCTAACTCAATTTTATTTTTATAAATTGTTGGCGGTGTGTTGATTTTCAAAAAATCAAGTGTTTCAAACATTTCTTCAGATACACAAAATGAAATATTTCGCGTTTCAAATAATTGTATTATAGATTGAAAAAAAGAAAAATGTTCTGGTTTTACTCCTCTGCTGTATAATGCGATTTTCAAATTACAATTTGTTTAGTGATAGAAGAATTACATTTTTGCAAAAATACAATAATTTTAATTGAAAGTATATCTAATTATAAATCCAATCTCCCGAAATGCAATCTTTTTCGGAGCCCGTGGTATTTGATAAGGTATTTGGCCTGTTTTCTATACTACGCAGTGCCATAAAACTCATTGCTAAAGCTTCTTTAAACTCGATGATTTTTGGATTCGGAATTGTAATTTTTGCATTTGAAATCGACTGAATTCTTGAAATCAAAAAAGAATTATATGCGCCTCCACCTGTAATTATTGTTTTGGAGTCTTTTTCTAAATACTTTGATATCTCAATAGCAATATGCTCCGCCGCCGTTGCCAAAAGATTAGGGACGGAATCTTTATAAGAATCAAAAATGGGCAAAACAGTTTCTTTCAACATGCCATTATCAATGCTTTTTGGAGGCTGGATTTGATAAAAAGGGATTTTTTCTAATGCATTTAATAACTCGAGATTAATAGTTCCCGTAGCTGCAATATCGCCATTTTGGTCATATTTTTTATCTATTAAATTACATATATGATTTAGTAGTTGATTGCAAATGCCAATATCAAAACTTTTTAAATTTGTACCTTTTTTTATTGTAATATTCGAAATGCCACCAAGATTGATACAATTGTCAAATTCCGAAAAAAGGAATTTGTCGGCAATCGGAACAATTGGTGCTCCTTGTCCACCTAATGTAATATTCTTCATTCGTAAATTCCCAAAAACAGGAAGTTGGGTAAGTTGAGCAATCCAATTATTATTTGCAATTTGTAAACTAAGCCCTTTTTCGGGATAATGAAAAACGGTATGCCCATGATTTGAAATGGCATCGATTTGTTTAATATTATTTTTTGCGATAAATGAATTACAATATGCACCAAATAACTTTCCCAATTCGATGTCAAAAAAATGTAAATCCAAACTTGAAATTTCTCTAACTTTTTTTAGTTTTTCATAGACGTCATTATCATAAGGAATCGTTTCGGATGCGATAATTTCAAAATTATAATTTTCGTCTTTGCTGGATATTTTACTGTAACATAAATCTAACCCATCTAATGATGAGCCCGACATCAGGCCTATTGAGTAAAAATCCTTCATCGTTACTTATTTGTTTTTTAGCATTAAAGTGTATTCACTTACTGCTAGAATTTCTTCTGCGGATAAAATATTCTTAAATGGCGTCATCGCTCCTTTTCCGTTGGTTACTTGATGAATAATCTCATTTAATTTATAAACCGATTTGGTTAAATCTTTAGCTCCAGCAAAACCTAGTTTTCCGTCTTTTCCATGACAAGCCACACATCGCTCGCTATAAATCATTTTACCATCTACTTTTATGGTAGATGCTGTCGTTGCTTCATTTTTTACCTCACTTGAAGCACAACTAAAAAAGCCAAAAGATAAAAATAAATAAATGATAAAAACGATTAATTGATTCTTCATACTTTAGATTTGATAATTACAAAATTAAAGCATTTGAAATAATTTGACGAGTAAAATAAAGTTGGAAAAGAAATGAATCTCTATAACAAAAAAAGCGACAACCAATAAGTTGTCGCTTTTCTGTGGTGTGGGGCGGTTTCGAACCGCCGACACAAGGATTTTCAGTCCTTTGCTCTACCAACTGAGCTACCGCACCATACTCATTCTTTAAAAATGAGAGTGCAAAAGTAATCTTTTTTTTTTAATGCAAGCTTTTTTTTTGAATTCACTATGTTTTTTCAAAAAACTTAATGATTATGTATTACTTTCGCACCATAAATTTGAAATTATGTATCCAATTAATTATTTTTTATTTTTATTAGTGGCGTTGGTTCCTATTGTATTAGGTTATGCTTGGTATCATCCTAATATTTTTGGAAAAATTTGGCAAAGTGAAGCTAAAATCGTTCAAGAGCATATTTCAAATTTTGGAATTAAACAATTCATGCTACTTTATATTTTAAGTTTCCTATTTGCATTTTCGCTTCAGTTTAGCGTCATTCATCAATACCATATTATTAGTATTCTTTCCGAAGAAGTTGGTTTTATGGATCAAACGGGTGCTGCATATAAAGATTATATTTATTTTTTTGAAAAATATGGTACTAGTTTTAGAACATTTAAACATGGTTTTTTACATGGTTTTTTACATGGGCTTTTTATCTGTTTGTCTATAATAGGGATTGTTTCAATTTTTGAACGCAAATCTTGGAAGTATGTGCTGATTCATTCGGGTTTTTGGATTTTTGTTTCCGCATTGATGGGTGGACTAATCTGCCAATTTAATGGATAAGAAAAACATTTTTTAATTAGTAATAGAATATTTGTAATGACCAATTGGAATAAAGAAATTGAAGATTTAAAACAAATCATTAATCAATTTGAAGTAAAAGATGCGTCAAGTTTAGAAGCATTTCGTATCGCTTTTTTAGGAACCAAAGGAAAGCTAAAAGATGTGATGCAGTTGATGAAAGAGATACCTAATGAAGATAAAAAGAGCTTTGGTCAAGCGGTTAATGATTTAAAATCGTTTACCGAATCGCTTTTCGAAAATTATAAAACAAATATAGGCTCAAATGTAGGCCAAAAGTCGTCAAATATTGATTTTTGGGCTACCGCTACAAAACAAAATTTGGGGGTTCGACATCCCATTTCAAGAGTTCGAAATGAAATCATTCAGATTTTTTCTAAAATTGGATTTGTCGTTGCCGAAGGCCCTGAAATTGAAGATGATTGGCATAATTTTACAGCTTTAAATACACCCAAAGATCATCCTGCTCGCGACATGCAAGATACATTTTTTCTTACGGAAGATAAAGAATTTTTACTAAGAACGCACACTTCAAGTGCTCAAATAAGAGCGATGGAACAGCAAAATTTACCATTGCGTATCCTCACTCCAGGTCGAGTTTTTCGAAATGAAACGATTTCAGCACGAGCCCATTGCACGTTTCATCAAGTTGAAGGTTTGTATATCGATGAAGGCGTTTCTTTTGCGGATTTAAAGCAGTGTATTTATTATTTTGCTAAAGAAATGTTTGGTAGTGAAAATGTCAGATTCCGTCCTTCATTTTTTCCATTTACCGAGCCCAGTGCCGAAATAGATATATCTTGTTTTATTTGCAATCAAAAAGGTTGTAATGTATGTAAAAAAAGTGGTTGGGTCGAAATTGGCGGTTCGGGTATGGTTGACCCCAATGTACTTAAAAATTGCAAGATTGACCCCAATAAATATTCTGGATTTGCCTTTGGAATGGGTATCGAACGAATTGCGATGCTCAAGTATCAAATTAATGATATTCGTTTATTTTGGCAGAATGATATTCGGTTTTTAAATCAGTTTAAAGCAGCGTTTTAATTTTTTTTTAAGATTAATTAAAAAAAAGCTACAAGTTAATTTACAAATTGTACCTTTGTAGCGGTAACACAATTTGTTTAAAAATTCGAATATTTTACATATAAATGAAATTATTTAACTTCCTCACTCAAGAGATTGCGATAGATTTAGGAACTGCAAACACAATTATTATGCACAATGATAAAGTGGTTGTCGATCAGCCTTCTATGGTGGCAATTGATAAGATTACAGACAAAGTAATTGCAATTGGAGAAAAGGCTCAACTAATGCAAGGTAAAGAACATCGAAATCTTGAGGTTGTAAAACCACTTAAAGATGGTGTAATCGCCAATTTTAATGCTGCAGAAAATATGATTCGTGGCATGATTGGTTTAATAACAAAACAAAATAAATTCTTATTTCCCCCAACATTTAAAATGGTAATTTGTATTCCTTCGGGCATTACTGAGGTAGAGCTTCGTGCCGTTGTGGATAGTGCCGAGCGTGCGGGTGGAAAAGAAGTGAAGTTGATTTTTGAACCTATGGCAGCCGCTATTGGTATTGGTATAGATGTCAAAGAGCCAGAAGGCAATATGATTATCGATATAGGAGGAGGAACTACTGAAATTGCGGTAATAGCATTATCGGGTATCGTTAGTGATCAATCTATTCGTTTGGCAGGAGATCAGTTGACAAAAGATATTATGGATTATATGAAAACACAACATAATCTTAATATCGGTGAACCAACTGCCGAATTGGTTAAAAAGAATGTAGGTTCGGCATTGACGCATTTAGATAATCCACCACCAGATTATCCGGTTCAAGGAAGAGATAACGTTATGGGTATTCCAAAACAAATTGTTATTTCGTATCACGAAGTAGCAGATGCAATAGATAAGTCAATTCAAAAAATAGAAGAGTCTATTCTCAAAGCTTTAGAAATGACGCCGCCTGAATTGGCTGCTGATATTTTTAGAACAGGTATTTACTTAACAGGTGGAGGCGCTTTGTTAAGAGGTTTGGATAAAAGATTAAGTGACAAAACAAAATTAAAGGTTCATGTAGCTGATGATCCGCTTCTTGCCGTAGCTAGAGGTACCAATATTGCACTTAAGAATATGGAAGATTTTGCAGCAGTACTAAAATAATTTTTTAGTTAGATTATGGGTAATATTATTTTCATTTTATTCAGAATATTCCCTATTCTTTTGTTTCTTTGTTTAGAAATTCTTGCATTCGCAATTTTATCAAGATATAATCCTTATTACAACGCAAATATTACAAACCGTTCTAATTCTTTTATTGGGAAATGGTATAATAGTATTGAAGAAGTTAGAAGTTATTTTGGATTAAAACAACTTAATAATGATTTAGCACAACAAAATTCAATGTTATTAACGGAGAATTTTTTAATAAAAAGTCAATTAAATACATTATTGGATACTCCAGCAATTCGTATTATTAAAAGTAATATTACTTTGTCTAATTTTGAAGTTTTTAGTGCAAAAATTATCTATAATTCTTTGACAAATACCCGTAATTTTTTTGTAATTAATAAAGGCGCTGCAGATGGAATAGAAGAAGAGATGGGAGTTATTAGTCAGGAAGGACCTGTTGGAATCGTTTTGTCGGTTTCTAAGCATTATGCAACATGCATGTCTTTAATTAATCAAGATGCTAATTTAAGTATTAAAGTTAAGAAGTCTAATCAAATTGGGGTTTTAAAATGGCACGGCCCTGGTGTTCAATATGGTATGATTGAAGATTTACCCAAACATGTTAAATTGAAAAAAGGCGATATTATTGAAACGAGCGGACATTCTACTTATTTTCCCGAAGGTATTGAAGTTGGTAGCGTGGTTAAGCAAACTTTGAGTTCAGAAAAAGATTTTGCCGAAGTTTATGTAAAATTAAATAATGATTTTTCTAAATTGAAACATGTATTTGTTATTAAAAATAATAATTCAAAAGAATTAAAAGGAGTTTTGAAAAATTTAGATTCTCTAACTCAAATTAAACCAGATGGAAAATAAACCAATACGTATTTTATTAATCGGCTTATTACTTTTCTTTATTCATGTTTTGTTTACCAAAAATATCAATTTTTTTGAGCTAATTAATCCTCAAATTTTCCCTATTTTTTTTCTGCTTTTTCCAAGAAGTTTTAATACTTCTTTTTTACTAATAGTAGGTTTTTTATATGCATTCCTGATTGATTTTTTTTCCGTAAATCTAGGTGTCAGTATCGTGCCATCTGTTTTAATTTGTTTTCTTAAGCCATTTATACTTAAGTTAATTTATAATAGAGACGCTTCAGAAACGCCAATTATTTCTGTAGAAATTCAAGGCATGAAGTTTATTTTGCGTTATTTATTCATCTCACTTTTTATATACCACATCGTATATTTTTTCACTGAAGTCGGTAATTTTTATAATATTTTTTATGTTGTGCTTAAATCTTTTTTAAGTACAGTTTTATCGGTATTGTTATATGGAACATTTATGTTTTTATTTTCAACACATTCCAATAAAAGAGAAATTAAAATTTAAAGATAAATAGATATAGATTAAAAATATGGATGTAAGTTTTAATTCAGAGGATTATTTAAAAATGGAGTTGTTGCGTTTTACTACTGCAGGAAGTGTTGATGACGGTAAAAGCACATTAATTGGTAGATTATTATATGATTCAAAATCATTATTTCAAGATCAAATTGAGTCTATTACAAATACAAGTATTCGAAAAGGTGAGCAAACCTTAAATTTAGCTTATTTTACCGATGGTTTAAAAGCAGAATTAGAACAAGGTATAACAATTGATGTGGCATATCGATATTTTGCTACACCTAAACGAAAATTTATCATTGCGGATACCCCCGGTCATATTCAATATACACGAAATATGGTCACCGGCGCAAGTACGGCTAATTTAGCTATAATTTTAATTGATGCTCGGAAAGGTATCGTAGAACAAACAAAAAGACATTCATTAATTGCTTCACTTCTTGGTATTCCACATATTTTGGTTTGTATCAATAAAATGGATTTAGTTGATTATGATGAAGAAACATTTGAAAAAATTAAAAAAGAATATACTGATTTTGCAACCAAACTGGAGATAAAAGATTTTCATTTTATACCTATTTCAGCGCTTCATGGCGACAATATTGTAGAAAAGTCAACAAATATGGATTGGTATCAAGGTGGTACTTTGATGTATATGCTCGAAAATATACATATAGCAAATGATCATAATTTTATAGACGCGCGATTTAATGTTCAATATGTAATTAGACCACAGTCAGATGATTTTCATGACTATAGAGCCTATTCTGGAATTATGATGGGTGGTGTTTTACGCGTTAATGACGCTGTAAAAGTCTTGCCTTCTGGTTTTAGCTCTACAATTAAAGCAATTCATTTTGGAGAAGAAAATTGGAATGAAGCAGTGGTGCCAAGAAGTTGTAGTATTTTGTTAAATGATGATATTGATGTGTCGAGAGGCGATATGATTGTAAGGGAAAATAATGTGCCTAAAAGTACTCAAGATGTCGATGCGATGATTTGTTGGATGGGTGAAAAACCACTTGAATTAAATCAAAAATTTATTATAAAGCACAATTGTAATGAATTAAAAGCAATTGTAAAAGAACTTCATTATAAAATGGATATCAATAATTTGAGTCGTTTATCCGAAGAAACTTCTTTGCAGATGAATGATATAGGAAGAATAAAACTTAGAACAACCAAACCAATATTTTTTGATGGATACAAAAAAAATAGAAATACAGGAAGTTTTATTTTGATTGATGAATCCACGATGGTTACTGTAGGTGCGGGTATGATACTAGATTAAATGTATGAATAAAAATATTGAATTAGATTCTTTTAATTTCCATACAATTATCCCGCTTAGATGGAAAGATATCGATCAGTTTGGTCATGTTAATAATTCAAATTATCTTACTTTTTTTGAAGTAGCTCGTTTTTATTATTGTAAAGAAGTTAATCATTGGGATTGGGATTTGAATCAATTTATAATAGCTCAGGCAGAGGTTGAATATTTAAGACCTCTTTTTTTCCCAAATGATGTTATGGTTTATTTAAAGGTAGCAGATCTAGGAACCAAAAGTTTTGCTTTTTATTATGCGGTTACATTTCTGAAAAATGGGATTGAAAAAATAGCCGCCACTGGCAAAACAACTCAAGTAATGTATGATGTAAAACAACAAAAAACAATTGAAATTCCTTCTAATATTTTAGAGCAATGGAAACAATTTGAAGGTATTTAGGCGTTATTTTAAATCTTCAATACTAAATGTTTGTTCAAGAACTATACGTCCACTTTCGTGTTTTTTTAGTGTACCAAACTGATGAATCGGGTCATGTTCGAAGAATATAATATCTTGATTGTCAAAAGTACTTGTCAAAAGTTTTTCGCGCTCTTTTAATGTTTCCAAAGGTCTTATATCATAAGACATTACATAAGGCATAGGAATATGATAAGAACTTGGCATTAAATCAGCTGCAAAAATAATTCGTTTTCCTTTGTATAATGTTTTAGGAATTATCATAGCTTCAGTATGCCCGTAAGCAAGATCAAATTCAAACGAATCACATCCAAATGAATCTTTATCTATAAAATACAATTGGTTAGATAAAACTAAAGGCTCTATATTTTCTTTAAGAAAAGAGGCTTTTTCTCTATCATTAGGTTTTAAAGCCCATTCTAAATGAACGGAATGCGACCAATATTTTGCATTAGGAAATTGAGGAAGAAGCGCTCCATTGTCCGAACGATAAGCGGCGCCCCCACAATGATCAAAATGCAAATGGGTTAGGATAACATCTGTAATATCATCTGTTGAAAAACCAAGTTTTGCTAATGATCCAATAAGACTATCATTGCCATGGGGATAAAAATGACTTCTAAATTTGCCATCTTGTTTGTTGCCCATTCCGGTATCAATCAAAATTAATCGTTGATCAATTTCAATTAATAAACATCGCATGGCCCAAGTACACATATTGTTTTCATCGGCAGGATTAAGTTTATTCCACATACTCTTAGGAACGACACCAAACATCGCTCCCCCATCCAACTTGAAAAATCCTGTTTCTACAATATGTATATTCATGAAATTAATCTCGTTTTATTGAAATATCAACACGTCTATTTTTAGCTTGATTTGCTTTGCTATTATTCTTAAACAATGGATATTTCAAGCCATATCCTTCCGAAATAATTTGATTTTCTAATACACTTCGTTTTATTAAATAATCTTTGACACTCTTCGCTCTTTTTCTTGAAAGTTCAAGATTGTATTTTTCTCCTCCTACATTATCCGTATGTCCTTCAACATAAAAAGTAGATCCTGGTTTTGATGTTATAATTTTAGCAATTTCATCCAGTCGAGCATAAGATTCTTTCAGAATGACCGCTTTGCCATTTTGGAAAAATATAGATTTCGCATGGAAAGCAATCGCTTCATCTATTTGATTATTTAATTGTTCATTAGAAACTTTTTCTATAGGACATCCCTCATTACTAAGCGGGCCAGGAACCATAGGACATTTATCTTTATGATTAGGAAGCCCGTCACTATCGGTATCCGGACATCCTTCAAATTCAATTTTACCTTTTTCTTCCGGACATTTATCTAAATGATCCGGTATACTATCAAAGTCTGTGTCAGGACATCCATTAAATTCAGGTAAACCAGGTTTGTCAATACAGCTATCTTTTGAATCAATAACACCATCTCCATCTTTATCTGGGCAACCTTTTGTATTTGAAGGGCCTTTTTCATTAGGGCAATCATCTAAATGATCGGGTATGCCGTCTCCATCTGTGTCTGGGCAACCTTTAAATTCGGCTAAACCTGGAACATCAGGGCATTCATCTTTTTGATCGGCAATGCCATCACCATCTTTATCTGGGCAGCCATTTAGATTTTTCAAACCTTTGATATCCGGGCATTCATCTTTTTCATCAACGATGCCATCTTTATCTCGATCTTTTTTACCAAAACGATATGATAAATTAATAGAATGATTAAAGAAGTTCTCGTTATGCAAAGTTAGCTCTTCATTGATATTAAACATTTCTTGAAACTGAATTCCAAAACTTTTTCTTTTATTAAGCCAAAATGCCAACCCTGCACCAAAACTCTTGGTTACAAAAAACTTATTTCCAGGTTGATTTTTGTATGTAAATCCAATTCCTGTTTTAAAATAAGGCTCTATAAAGGAGTTGGTACTTAATAAATAACCATTTGCCAGCGTGTATTTGAAATTCCAAAGTCCTAGAGCTGTGAAATATTTTGCAACTTCTTTATCTGGATTTTCAGCTACCTGATTCGCTCCAAAATATATTTCTGAGGAAAATCCCCAAAACATATGTCTAGATAAACTAACTTCACTAAGAGGCCACGCCCAATTGACACGTTCCCATTGCATAAAGTTTTTTGGAAACCATTGTATATACTGATTTCGATATACAATTCCATGCATTCCAGCGTTAAATTGCCACTTTTGGTCTTTGTTTTGAGCAAATGCAAATTCAAATGCAAATAAAAGTAATAATGTAATTCTAAATTTCATAAATTTAATTTTTCAATTTTAAACGGCTTGAGGTCTATTTTTTTTCCAATTTGATGAACTGTTTTCGATGTTTGATATCGATTTTTGTGTGTTATTTTTTTCAAAAAGTAATTTATTTTTTAAAGTAATAAATTCAGATATTACTTTAATTTCCTCCTCATTAATGGTTTCGTTTAATAAATCGGAATTGTAATATTTCTCTACAAAATGCGTGTCAATGTCGCCAGAAATAAAATTTGGATGATTAAGTACAAATTTTCCAAAAGGAAGCGTCGTTTTTACCCCTTTAATACGATATTCATCAATGGCGCGTTTCATTCGTTCTATCGCTTCGGTTCTATCTTTACCCCAAACAACTAATTTTGCGATCATCGGGTCGTAATAAATTGGAATCTCCATGCCTTCTCTAAAACCATCATCTACTCGAATACCAAGGCCTTCAGGTTTTTTATATTCGATTAATGTACCTATATCGGGTAAGAAATTATTTTGAGGATCTTCGGCATAAACGCGCAACTCAATAGCGTGCCCATTTATAGATAAATCTTCTTGAGAAAAACTAATTTTTTCGCCTCTTGCAATTTTTATTTGTTCTTTTACTAAATCAAGACCCGAAATAAGCTCAGAAATAGGATGCTCAACCTGTAACCGTGTGTTCATTTCTAAAAAGTAGAAATTTAAATTTTCATCTAAAATAAATTCTACAGTACCAGCATTAAAATATTTACATGATTTTGCTGCATTTATAGCCGCTTCACCAATCTTTTTTCTTAATTCAGGAGTTATTACAAAAGACGGCGCTTCTTCAACTACTTTTTGATGCCTTCTTTGAATGCTACATTCTCTTTCAAAAACGTAAACATAATTTCCATGATGGTCGCCCAACACTTGAACTTCAATGTGTCTAGGAGAAGCTACATATTTTTCAATGAAACAACTGTCATCACCAAAAGCATTTTTGGCTTCACTTTGTGCTCTTTCCATTTGCTCCTCAAATTCTTCGGATTTTGTTACAATACGCATACCTTTTCCTCCGCCGCCAGCACTGGCTTTAATAAGAATAGGATATCCAATTTTTTCAGATATTTTTTTAGCTTCTTCAATATCAGATATTGGTTGATCTGTACCGGGCACTAATGGAGTATCAAATGCTTTTACAGCGTTTTTTGCCATAAGCTTACTTCCCATTATTTCTATAGATTCGGGACTGGGTCCTATAAATTTAATTCCATTTTCAATTACTTTTTTTGCAAAATTTGCATTTTCGCTTAAAAAACCATATCCAGGATGCACTCCATCAACATTAAGTTTTTTACAAACTTCTATAATTTTATCACCTAATAAATAAGATTGATTTGAAGGCGCAGGACCAAGACAAACGGCTTCGTCGGCGTATAGTACATGTGGACTTAATCGATCCACTTCAGAATAAACTGCAACCGTTTTAATTCCCATTTCTTTGCAACTTCGCATTACTCGAAGTGCAATTTCTCCACGATTTGCAATTAGAATTTTTAGCATTTTATAACAAATTTTGCGACAAAGTTAAAAATAATTGTTTAATAGTAACTTAAAATTTCACTTAACAAAAAATTAACATTAAATTAACTTTAATTCATATAGATTTGTAAAAATTTTTTAATAATTCCAATGTCTAATCTTCTCAATATCACTCCTATAGACGGTCGTTATGCTAAGGTGTGTCAAAATCTTCAAGAGTATTTTTCAGAGTTTGCATTAATCAAGCATCGAATTGAGATTGAAATTGAATACTTAATTGCGTTGCACGAAGAACCATCGTTAAAGTTAAATTCTTTAAACGATAATGAGATTTCAAAGTTAAGAGAGATTTATTTAAATTTCAACATAGACCAAGCTCAAAAAGTTAAAGATATTGAGCAAATAACAAACCATGATGTAAAAGCGGTTGAGTATTTTATTAAAGAACAAGTAGATAATTTAAATATTAATATAAACAAAGAGTTGATTCATTTTGGTTTAACCTCTCAAGACATTAATAATACTTCTTTTCCTTTGATGTTAAAACGATTTTTAAATCATATTTTTATTCCTAAAATTGAAGATGTTGTTCATCATATTTCGGATTTAGCTAAAGAGTGGAAAGATCAAACTATTATTGCTAAAACTCACGGCCAGCCTGCATCTCCAACTACTTTGGGTAAAGAATTATGGGTTTTTGTAGAACGAATTTCAATACAGTTGGATATATTAAAAGATGCAAAACATACCGCTAAATTCGGCGGAGCTACAGGAAATCTTAATGCACACAAAATTTCGTTTCCTGAAACGAATTGGATTTTGTTTGCTAATAATTTTGTAGCACATCTTGGATTAGAAAGGCAGCAAACTACTACCCAAATAGAACATTATGATGGTATGGCTCATATTTTTGATACCATTAAAAGAATCGACAATATTTTTATAGATTTATGCAGAGATATATGGAGCTATGTTTCCTTTGATTTTTTCAAACAGAAAATAAAGGAAAATGAAGTAGGAAGTAGTGCAATGCCTCATAAAGTTAATCCGATTGATTTTGAAAACGCGGAAGGTAATTTAATGATGGCAAATGCTGTTTTTGAATTTTTAAGTAGTAAGTTGCCGATTTCAAGATTGCAAAGAGATCTTACTGATAGTACTGTTTTAAGAAATATCGGTGTTCCTTTTTCACATACCTTTATTGCATTAAATTCGATTGAAAAAGGATTAGGAAAGTTATTGTTGAATCAAGATAAAATTAATCAAGACATCGAAGCCAATTGGATTGTAATCGCCGAGGCTATTCAAAATCTTCTGAGGATTCATGGTGTAGATAAACCTTATGAGTTATTAAAAGATTTTTCAAGAAAAAACAATAAACCAAATCAAGCAGATTTTGAACTGTTTATTGACGGGCTTAAAATTGAAGAGCACTTAAAACTTCAATTAAAACAAATTACACCTTATACATATATAGGATATTCAAATATTTTAAATACAAATAAATAAAATCAATATGGACTTTTTTTCAACTTTTGGGCAATTAGAGGGCTCACTATTTTGGCTTTTTGTAATGTGTATGATTGCCATCTGTTTTTTTGAATTTGTTAATGGTTTTCATGATACCGCAAATGCTGTGGCAACCGTTATTTATACAAAAAGCTTAAAGCCACAAATCGCAGTGGTTTTATCAGGGGTACTCAATTTTTTAGGCGTAATTTTTAGTAATTATCTTTTTGGAATGGGAGTTGCAGTGGGTATTATTAAATTATTACCATTGGGAGAAATGATGAATATCGGAATTTATGAAAATGTGGCTATCGTAGGTTCTGTAGTAATTGCTGCTATTATTTGGAATCTTGGTACATGGTATTTCGGAATTCCTTGTTCGAGCAGTCATACTTTAGTTGGTTCACTACTTGGAGCAGGACTTGGATATCAATTAATTCACAAAGGTGATGGTGTTAATTGGAGTAAGGCTGGAGATATTGGAATGTCTTTATTGCTCTCGCCAGCATTTGGTTTTACTATGGCAATTATTCTTATGTATATGGCGCAGCGCGTTTTAAAGAAAAAAGATTTATTTAAGCCAAATAATCCAGGCGCACCACCATTTAAAACAAGGGCCTTATTGATTGGTACTTGTAGTTTGGTTAGTTTCTTTCATGGAAGTAATGATGGACAAAAAGGTTTAGGCTTGATGATGATTATTTTAATGACATTTATGCCCCTTCAGTTTTCTTTAAATGAAAAATTTGGAGATACTCAAACTATTGAGCATCTCGATAATATTCAAAAAATATTGACAAATTACAAAACGTCTAGTCCTTTAGAAAAAGAGTTTAATAATACGATTTCGAATATAGACATTTTAAAAACCGATATTTACAATAATAACGATTCTACAGCAAAACAAAAATTTGAGATTCGTAAAAGAATACAAGTGATTACAAAGTCATTAGAAATTATTGTAAAAGATCCAGAATTTTTACCAAATAAATCCGTTAGGGATGAGATTAAATCTGAAATTAAATTTATGAAATCTTACACCGACTGGGCTCCTAATTGGGCAATTATGTTAATTGCTTTATCTATTGGTATTGGTACGATGATCGGCTGGAAACGAATTGTAGTTACTATTGGAGAGAAAATTGGCAAATCCCATCTTTCTTACGGACAAGGTGCCGTTAGTGAACTCGTAGCTGCAAGTACCATTGGATTAAGTACGACACTTGGCCTACCCGTTAGTACAACACACGTATTATCTTCAGCAATTGCAGGAAGTATGGTGGCAAAAGGTGGGGTAAAAAATCTTCAAAAAAATACGATTAAAAGCATTGCAATAGCTTGGCTTTTAACGCTACCGGTTTCAATAATTTTGGCTTTAAGCTTTTTCTTATTATTTAGATTATTTATATAACTATGTTAAATATTAGTATCGGTTCGGATCATGCTGGATTTCAATTAAAATCTTTTTTAATTGAAAAAAACTCGAGTTCCTATATTTTTTCAGATATAGGTCCCTTTGATTCTCAAAGTGTAGATTATCCGGAATATGCTCATGCTGTAGCAAAAGATGTTTTAGAAAATAAAGCAGATTTTGGTGTTCTTATTTGTGGATCGGCTAATGGCGTAGCTATTACGGCAAATAAACACAAAGGAATTCGAGCAGCTATTGCTTGGTTGCCAGAATTGGCCGCTTTAGCAAGGCAACATAATGATGCCAATATTATATGTATTCCTGCTCGTTTTATTGATGAAGAAAATGCACAAGAAATTTTAAATGTATTCTTAAATACCAATTTTGAAGGCGGACGTCATCAAAATCGAGTTAATAAAATTGACTGCTTATAAATGGTATTTTAAAGTCGAATCTTAATGAATTGACCTTTTATTTATAGCATCTTTTAGTAATTTTACACTTCTTCTGGAAACGGGTAATTCAACTCCGTTTCTTAATGTAACTTGAGCTGTATCATCATAGGATATTTCAGTTACAAAGTCCAAATTGACTAAATACGATTTATGAATCCTGAAAAATCGGTCATCGAGTAAATCTGCAAAATATTTTAATGTTTTACTTATCATGAATCTTCGTTGATTTGTAAGGAAAACTTTTGTAAGATTATTAACTCCTTGGATATAAATAACTTCTTCAGGGTCAAAAATTGCTTTGCCTCCTATAAAACTTAATGATATTTTACCATGTGGTTTGTATTGGTATCTTTCATTATGAATTTGTATTGCTTTTTTTATGGCCGCTTGAATTTCTGGAAGTTTGATAGGTTTAATTAAATAATCTGTAACTCCAGCTTTAATAGCTTTTAAAGCATATTCTTCATATGAAGTAACAAATATAGTTTGAAAATTTCGGTCAGGGAATTCTTTTAAAAGGTCAAAGCCATCTTTTACAGGCATGTTTATATCTAAAAGTAGTAAGTCAACGGCGTTGGTATGAATAAACAAAGATGCTTCTGCAACATTTTGAAATGTTCCAACTATTTCAACTTCTGAAAAATTTTCTTTTAAAATAAATTCTAACGTTTTTAAACTAATCAAAGAATCGTCTACTAAAATAGTCTTAAGGGGCATAATAAGCTAACTTTGATGTAAAAGTAGGTATTTAATTTAAATAAAATAAAAATTTTTTACATAAAATTGACTTAATGATCTATTTCGTCTCAAAAATAGTTAAAATAGGTTATTTTTAACTATTTTTATACAATTTCGTATTGATTTCCTGCCTTTGATCGGATATAGCCATTGAGTTCTAAATTTACTAATGCTTCCGCTAAACTTCCATTCTCGTTTTGCATTTCAATATTGAGTCTCTCAATGTTAATTTGAGGCGTATTTCGTATAAGTTCTAGAACCTTTTTTTGATACAAACTGCCTTCAAATGGAATTTCAATATTTGGATTAATTTTTCGCAGTGATTTTTCACCCCAATTCATATAGTTGATGATATCTTCAGGACTATTTACCAAAATAGCTTGGTTATTTTGAATAAGCGCATTACTCCCTTTCGAAAAATTATCATTGTATCTGCCAGGTAATGCAAAAACATCTCGATGGTATTCATTGGCTAATTTTGCAGTGATGATACTGCCACCTTTTATATTCGTTTCTACCACAAATGTAGCATCTGATAAGGCCGCAATAATTCGATTTCTTCTAGGAAATAATCCTGCCGATGCCGTTTCTTGGCTCGAAGTTTCGGTAATCCATCCTCCATTTTCTTCTAGAATTTGTTCGGATAATCTTTTGTTAATAGCAGGGTAGATTTGACCAAGTGAAATGGCCATAACGGCAACGGTTGGGATTTTGTTTTTAATGGAAGCCCAGTGTGCTTTACTATCTATGCCTTGAGCCAGGCCACTTACAGTAATGATATCAGGAACTTCTTTGAGCTTTTCTAAAAATAATTCAATAAAACGACCACCATATTCCGATGATTTTCGTGTGCCGACAATAGCTATGCTCTTTGTTACTTTAGGATGAATATTGCCTTTTTTAAATAAGATGATAGGTTTATCCTCCAAAACATTTAATCGCTTTGGATATTCATCGCTAAGTGGACTTAGAATTTCTATTTTATTTTTATCACAAAATTCAAATTCAATTTCTGCAAACTTTAACGTTTCTTTACTAAGAACTTGTTGGATTTGTTTTTTATTTAAAATTTGAGAAGTTGCCAAATCGATTGCTTTTGAATCAAAAATTGCCGTAGCGCTTCCAAAATAATCCAATAGTTGATTTGCTTTTATAATACCAATTCCATCCAAAAAACTTAAACCTAGAAGATTAAAATGTTCATTATTCTTGTCTATCATTAATTTCATTTTGAATTTCAATCTACAAATATAAATTTTTCAAATTATTATTGGATTGATTTTCGATTAGATTTTTAATTTTGTAAAAAAATATAATGAATAGTTTAAATTTAGGAGGGCATTTAATTTCCGTTGAAAAACCAATTATCATGGGTATTCTAAATTTAGATGATCATTCTTTTTATGATGGAGGCCAATACAATTCGGAAGAAAAAATCTTAAATAGAATTGAAAAAATGATTGAGGAAGGTGCTGATATTATTGATATTGGCGCGGTAAGCTCAAGGCCTTTTAGTTCGCCAAAATCCTTACAAGAAGAGCTAGATGTCTTTAAAACATATTTTAAAACTATCTCTAAAACATTTCAAAACACCTTTTTTTCAATTGATACGTTTAGAAGTGAAGTCGCTGAATATACTTTAGATCATGGAGCCGTTATAATTAATGATATTTCTGCCTTTCGAATAGATGCAAATTTGCCTAAAATTGTAGAAAAGTATCAAGCAGCTTATGTTTTGATGCATATGCAAGGAATGCCTAACAACATGCAAACCAATCCTATTTATAACAATTTACTTCAAGAAATTTTATATTTTTTTACCGAAAAACTCTATCAATTAAATTCTTTTAATATTTCAGACATTATTATTGACCTTGGATTTGGATTTGGAAAAACAATAGAAGATAATTATAAATTGCTCAAAAATATTTCGTATTTTGATTACTTAGAAAAAATCCAATTGGTAGGATTGTCCAGAAAATCAATGATTTATAAACCTCTAAATACCACGCCAGAAAATGCTTTAATCGGAACTTCTGCGTTACATTTTGAAGTATTAAAACAAGGTGCCAAAATTTTAAGGGTACATGATGTTTTAGAAGCCAAACAAGTTATAGATTTATATCAAATTTATAAAAATGTGGAATAAAATTAATCAATTTTTATAGTCTAATTTATATATTTGCATAAAAATAACAATGATGTTTAAAGATACCGAAATTTTTGACCGAATAGAAAGAGAGTTAATAAGACAAAAGGAAGGTATTGAGCTTATTGCAAGTGAAAATTATACTTCAAGTGAGGTAATGCGAGCGATGGGTAGCTGTCTTACAAATAAGTATGCGGAAGGATATCCGGGTAAAAGATATTATGGCGGTTGTCAGGTTGTTGATGAAATTGAGAATTTAGCAATAGATAGATTATGTAAACTTTTTGGCGCTGAATATGCCAATGTGCAGCCACATTCAGGTGCGCAAGCCAATGCCGCAGTGATGCTAGCTATTTTAAAACCTGGGGATCGAATCTTAGGTTTTGATTTGTCGCACGGTGGTCATTTAACGCACGGTTCTTCCGTTAATTTTTCTGGAAAGTTATACGACCCTTATTTTTATGGTGTAGAGCCGGATTCGGGAACGATTGATATGAATAAAGTAGCGGATAAAGCAAAAGAAGTAAAGCCTAAGTTAATTATTTGTGGTGCGTCTTCTTATTCAAGAGAATGGGATTTTAAACGATTTAGAGAAATTGCGGATGAAGTTGGTGCCATTTTACTTGCGGATGTATCTCATACAGCGGGTTTAATAGCGGCTAAATTAATGAACTCTCCAATTCCACATTGTCATATCGTAAGTTCTACCACACACAAAACACTTCGAGGACCTCGCGGTGGTGTTATTATGATTGGTCGTAATTTTGATAATCCATTTGGAATTACAAATCCGAAAGGCGAAATTCGTAAAATGTCGGAATTGATTGATAGTGCTGTGTTTCCAGGTACTCAAGGCGGTCCTTTAGAGCATGTAATTGCAGCTAAAGCAGTCGCTTTTGGTGAGGCGCTTACGGATGATTTTGTAACCTATCAAAAGCAAGTAAAAGCGAATGCTCAAGCTATGGCAAAAGCATTTGTAGATAGAGGTTATTATATCGTTTCGGGAGGCACAGATAATCATTTGATGTTAATAGATTTGAGAAATAAAGGAATTTCGGGTAAAAAAGCAGAAATTACATTAGGAAAAGTCGATATTACGGTTAATAAAAATATGGTGCCTTTTGATGATAAATCTCCATTTATTACATCAGGAATTCGAATAGGAACACCTGCAATTACATCAAGAGGAATGCAAGAAACCGATATGGAAAAAATTGTAGCTTGGATTGATGATGCATTGATGCATGCGGATAATGAAGCACATTTAATAGCGTTAAAAAAACAAATTAATGATTTTGCAAATCCTTTTTCAATACCACAATAAATATTTAATCACTATAAATTATAAAAAATGAATTACCCAAGCAATTTAAAGTACACAAAAGAACACGAATGGATTTTAGTAGAAGGCGATAAAGCAAAAATTGGAATTACCGATTTTGCTCAAAAAGAATTGGGAGATATCGTATTCTTGGATATTACATCAATCGGAAAAGAAGTTAAACAAAATGATATTTTTGGTTCGATTGAAGCCGTAAAGACCGTTTCTGACTTATTTATGCCTGTTACAGGTTCTGTTTTATCAGTAAATTCAAATTTAGATTCGGATCCACAATTAGTAAATTCAGATCCTTATGGCGAAGGATGGATGGTTGAAATTTCACTTTCTAATCTTTCTGAAGTTGAAGGTTTATTATCTGCAGATCAATATCAAGAAATCGTAGGTTAATCTAACAATTATTTTAAATATATTAAAGTATCTTCATTAATGGAGATACTTTTTTTATAATAGATTATAAATGGATTTATTTTTGAATCGTTTTTTGAAAAACCGAAAAGAAGGTTTATTTATTTGGTTGTTAATCATTTTCTCGTTAAGCTTAACTCCCGGTAATTATATACCTAAAGTCGGATTTAGTTATACGGATTTAATCGTGCATTTTGTCTTTTATGCGATTTTATCAACCTTAGCTTATTTTTCATTATATCATAAAATGAATCAAAAAATAGCGTTTGTAATTTTTATTATTTCTGCATTAATTGGTTTTATTGTTGAAATATTGCAAGGCGCTTTGCCAATTGGTCGTTTTTTTGACTGGAGCGACGTGTTATTTAATTCAATGGGCGCTACAATGGTTTTATTTTTATATTTTTTAAATAAACGAATATGATTTATTTTAAATCTTCATTTTTTGATTTTTTTGAAGAATTAGCCGTAAATAATTCAAAAGTTTGGTTTGATGCCAATAGAACCCGTTATGAAAAAGACATCAAAGTGGTCTTTGATCAATTTGTAAAAGATTTAAATCAAGCCATTCAAGAATTTGATAAAGAGATTTCGTTAGATTATAAAAAAGGAATTTTTAGAATAAATAGAGACATTCGTTTTTCAAAAAATAAAGATCCTTATAAGTTGAATCGTTCGGCAAGTTTTAGCAAAGACCCTAAAAATGATATGGATAATCCGGGCTATTATATCGATATCAATCCTATAAATTGTTATATTGCGGGTGGTGCTTGGATGCCAAATCCAAAACATTTAAAAAAAATTCGGCAAGAGATTTATTATAATTATGAAGAATTTCAATCCATAATAGAAGAACCATTATTCAAAAAATATTTCAAAACCATACAAGGTGCTCGAAATGTGAGATTGAATCCACCAGAAAGTGATTATGCAAAAGAAATCGATTTCATTTTTATGAAGCAATTCTACTTTTTATTAGAATTTAATCCAAGACGATGCTTGCAAGACAGTTTTTTAGACTTTTGTGTAGAAAGAATGCAGGCGGCGTTTCCATTAAATCAATTTTTGAGAAGATCCATTGAAGAAATTGAATAATTCAGCGCTAAAAACATTTAAAACACTGTATATTTGTAAAAAAAATAAAATGAAGTATTTTTTATTCTCTTTATTAATGCTTTCTCTTTTTATTTCGTGTGATGAAAATAAAACGGCTCGAAATTTAAATCAGCCAATTATAGATACGGTTTTATTTCAAAATCCTACGGAAATTCTATTTAAAGATACTTTTTTAGATTTAGGAACTGTAAAACAAGGCGAAAAAGCGCCTTTTGTTTTTGTTTACACCAATAAAGGTAAATTTCCTTTATTGATAAATAACGTACTTCCGGGTTGCGGATGTACATTAGCTAATTATTCAAAAAATCCAATAATTTCGGGCAAAACAGATTCGATAACTGGGTTCTTTAACAGTGACGGTCGCGAAGGTCCATATGAAAAACATGTTGATGTTTTCTGTAATACCCGTCAAAAAGTACATAAATTAATTTTTAAAATAAATGTTATAAAATAATGAACTATCCAATTATGATTTTACAGGCAGCGCAGCCAGGTTTTGACCCAACTTTAATTTTTTTAATGATGGGTATTTTTTTAGTGATTCAATTTGTTATTATTGGACCTAGACAAAAAAAGAAAGAAAAAGAACAGTTAAACTTTATCGAAAATTTACCTGCAGGATCTAAAGTGGTTACTTCTAGTGGAATTCATGGTAAACTAGTGCGCCTTGAAGACAACACATTAATCATTGAAGTAGACTCAGGTGTTAAGCTTAAAATTGAGAAAAATTTTATTAATTTTGATTTAACAAAAGCTCAGAATTAATCACTTTTGAGCTTTTAGATTATTTGCTCAAAGTAAATGAAAAGGTCGTTCCTTTTCCAATTTCACTTTCAACTTGGATAGAATGTCCATGTGCTTCAAGAATTTTCTTTACGATACTCAATCCGAGCCCAGAGCCTCCTTTTTTACGATTTCGATCCGAATCGACACGATAGAATCTCTCAAAAAGTCTAGGCAAGTGTGATTTTTCTATACCCGCTCCGTTATCTGAGATTTCTACAAGAATTTGATATTCTAAATCAAAAAAACGAATATCTACTTTTGAGCCATTAGGCGTATAAAAAATAGCATTTTCAATAAGATTATGTATAACTTGATATAGTTTTTGTTTGTCTCCTTTCACTAAAAAATGAATATGTTTTTCGTCTTTGATGTTGATTTTAATTCTTTTTTTAGAAGCCAAAACTTCTAAAGACTCAATGACACTTAAGCATAATTCATAAATGCTAAAGTTCGTAATATTAAGTTTTAATTGATTACTTTCCACCTGAGAAATCAATATTAAATCCTCTACAATCTCAATCAATCGATCCGAATTGCTCGAAATTTTTTCTAAATATCTTTTGTTTACTTCGGTATCTTCAATGCCACCATCAAGTAAAATATCCACATAACCTTGAATACTAAATAAGGGTGTTTTTAACTCATGTGATACATTTCCAAGAAACTCTTTTCTAAATTGTTCATTGGCTTTGAGCTGATCCAACTCTGTTTTCTTTTCGGTGCTGTATTGAACGACCTGGTCCCTTAATTTTTCAAATAAATTTGGCTCATTTAACTTTTTTGAAGCAGGAATTTTATTAACGCTCGATACCGTACGATATAGAATTTTAATCTTTCTTAAAATAAATTTTTCTATCAAAAAGAGTGTCAGGAAATAAATTAAAAAACTACTTACAAAAGGCATAAGAAGTATTGAGGTGTGAAAAGGAGACACCAAATAGTATATATATAGTAGAAAAAATAATTGAAGGAAAAATAAGAACGATGTAATGATTATTGCTATTTTTCCTTGAGTTAATCCATTCAAAATGCTACAAATTTATAACCAATTCCTTTAACGGTAGCAAAATAATATTCACCAATTTTTTCTCTTAGTTTTCGGATATGCACATCAATCGTTCGATCACCAATTACAATTTCTTTTCCCCATACTTGATCTAAGATCTCTTCTCTTCTAAAAACATAGTCGGGCTTACTTATAAGCAAAAATAATAATTCAAATTCTTTTCTTGGCAAAACGATTTCTACGTCATCTTTAAAAACCAAGTATTTATTTTTATCTACAATAATATTCTTGTAAGATAAAATACTTCCTTTGTCGGATAATTTAGCCGAAGTTCGCATTAAAGACCGAATTTTAGAAACCAATAGTTTAGACTTGATGGGCTTGCCAATGTAATCATCCGCTCCGATTTCCAATCCTTCAATCTGCATTTGTTCTTCATTACGAGCGGTAATAAATACAATTTTAGTATCATTAAAATCCGCATCGGCTCTTAATATTTTGCATGCTTCAATACCGTCCATATCGGGCATCATTCGATCTAATAAAATTAAATCAGGTTTATATTTCTTTGCTTTTTCTATAGCTTCTATGCCGTTTTTTGCAGTATATACCTCAAACATTTCTTTTTTAAGTATATAGCTTAAAAATTCGAGTACATCTTCTTCATCATCAACGAGTAGGATTTTTATAAAATTTCCCATACAATATTTATTTTATGCAAAGATAACTCTATTTAAGAAATAATTATTCTTTTGCTTAACATTATAACGTTTTATTAACAATATTCAAAAGAATGCAATATTAAGTTAACATGAATTTCATTTTTATATAATTAAAATGGCTAACTTTAATAAAATCAATTGTATAGTTTCAATGTATTGGTTCGAAATCATAGGGGTTTGATGCTGTAGGATTATCTAATAAATATTTAATTCTTGCTATTAATAATAAAAGTATTATATTTGCAGTCCAAATCGCGAGGTAGAGCAGTAGGTAGCTCGTCGGGCTCATAACCCGAAGGTCACAGGTTCGAGTCCTGTCCTCGCTACTAAGTCTCAGCCAAGCAGTAATGCTTGGCTTTTTTTTTGACTAATCTCAATTATATGTTAAATAAGTTTTTAAAAATCTTTGCTTCTTTAGTTGTTATTTTTATAATTGCAGCCTGGTGGTATATGGCGCAAGAAATAAAGAAAAATACGCCCTATCAAAGTGCTTTGCCTTATTATGGTGCAGATACGAATACTGCAGAATCCTATATGGTTGAGAAATTTCAATTTGTCAACCATTACGGTGATACCGTTTCAAGAAAAACGTTTGAAAATAAAATATGGGTCACCGATTTCTTTTATACTACTTGTGAAGGGATTTGCCCAATAATGTCTAAAAATCTTGTGAAAGTTCAAGATGCGTTTAAAGATAATCCTAATATTAAAATTTTATCGCATACAGTAGACCCTGAATATGATAATCAGAAAGTCTTATTTGAATATGCACAAAAACACCAAGCAATTAAAGGTAAATGGCATTTTGTAACGGGTGAAGCTTCTAAAATTTACCATTTAGCGCGTTATTCATATTTTGTGGCGACGCCACAAGATAGCACCTATGGAGAAGATTTTGTGCATAGCCAATTAATTGCACTTATTGATCCGCATCTTCATATTCGAGGCTATTATGATGGCACCAATGGTAAAGATATGATAAAACTTATACAAGATATCAAAGAGCTTCAAAAAGAGTATCCTCAGGCAAGATAATGGCTTCGCTTTATATTCATATTCCATTTTGTAAAAAAGCTTGTCATTATTGTAGCTTTTACTTTGTCGTTTCTACAAGTCAAAAAACGAATTTTATAGAAGCCCTTTTTAAAGAAATCGAGTTAAAAAGCCATTTCATAAAAAGCTTTTCACCATCTTTAGTTCTCACAGCTTGGAATTTAGGCCCAATAATGGTTCCGATTACAAATGCCGTCATCGGAATCCAGATTCCAGTTAATCCCGTATAAGCAGCAATCAAATATCTAAACAAAAGAAATAAAATTGCAAAAGCAGCCAATTGATATAAAAAAGCGCGTAGTTGTAGTTTTGACATTTTTTTATTTTTTAAGGTTCAAAGTTGCAAAGGTTAAAAGAGGCAGAGTTTTTTCTTTGCTCTATCAAAGCTTTACTTGTTTGAACTAGTAATCAAATTATATTTTTAATATTTTTTTTTCAGTTAAAGTTTAAATTTTCTAAA
>Ga0208595_1000036_pt1 | contig 43464 bp, 40 predicted proteins | sample LakMenEpi28Jun11_FD_150742 | JGI IMG/M metagenome (GOLD analysis project Ga0208595, IMG submission 150742) | Freshwater microbial communities from Lake Mendota, WI - 28JUN2011 deep hole epilimnion (SPAdes) | ecosystem: Environmental > Aquatic > Freshwater > Lake > Epilimnion/Euphotic zone ...
TGCCGTGGTTGGCCTTTGAGCGGCGCATGCGCGCCTTGCGCTTCTTGGTCTTCTTCGACATAGGAGTCAAGGCTATCGGGCAAAAACCCGAGCGCCACAAGGCATGGGTAGTTGCTATTGAAAGGCGCTAGCCCTGACGCCAGCGGGCTCGACCATTGGAATATGGAACACCGGAAGCATTAGTTGTGGCGCAGACATAGCTTTTCCCATTGAAGGTTCCCTTCGCACCCTGAGGGGCGCAATAGGAACCGGGGGTGATGGTGGGCAGTGCACCTGATTCTCCGGATGGCTGCTGCGCCACCGTGGACTGGGGTGCTGGTGGGACTACCGGCGCCGCTGTACCAACCGGAGCAGATGACCCACCACCCGCAGATGCTGAGCCGGTGCTCTTGGCAGATCCCCACGGAGCAATCGTGGTGGTCTTGCACGATGCATTGAGCAAGTTTTTGATGCGACCCCACTCGCTGGTGTCCATGCTCAGACCCCACTGTTTTTTCACAGCAACCCAATCGGCAAGATATGTGCAGAGATACGCAGAATTTTTCGGGATCCAGTTTGAAGGATCTTTATCGCTCTTCGATTGGTTCTCGGAATCCCTCACTGCAATCAGGGATCGATCATCGCTGAGATCATTGGCGAATTGTTCGCGCTTTGCAGCAGACCACGAGTGGGCACCGGAATCCCAAGCCTCTTTCAACGCGACCACATGGTCGATATCAACATCTGCTGGATACGAATACCGCTGATTGTCGTAGGGCGAATACCAATCCCCTGCGATGACCTTGCATCCGTAAGCATCAACCTGGGCATTGGTGAGTGATTCTGCGATGAGAACTTCTTCTCGAGTGGAGCAACCATCACGGTCAAGGTCTGACCAGTGCTTGAACAATGAGCGCTTGTAACCAGATTGCTGCTCTCGTGCCTGAGGAATGGTGGCCAATACAGAGAGTGCTGTCGGAGAACCTGCAGACCCCTTCGGAGCCATCGTTGTTGTTGTCGTTTTCTTCTTGACAGTTGTGGTTGTCTTTTTTGCAATGGGCGACACATCGGTTTGTGCACCTGATGCCGAGACACATCCAACAGAAACCACCATTGCAATTGCGGGGAAAACAATCAGTGCGCGCTGCAGTTTCTTGCTCAGTTGCGAATTCATTTTCTTCTCCTAAATAGGAACAACTGCTGGCTGGCCAGCAGTGCCATCTTCGTTGTCATTAATGACATATTCAAAACGACGTGGTGCGATGGAGTATTCCTGTTTGACCAGGATCCCTAGGCTCACCATCGTATTCAGACGACGAACGAGAATGGTTCGGCTGATGCCAATGAACTTCTGCAGTTGGTCCGGCCTATGAATACCGCTCTCAATTGCGAGAAAAATCTCAATACTCAATGGGTCAGGCTGTATCACGACTTTGGTGTTGACCTGCTGAATCTCAGAAACTGAATTTCCGATTCTTTCGAGCATTCGTTGGAGAGCTTCAGGGATGTGGTCGTCTGGCGCCATGGTCATCGGTGGCTCGACCGAATGATCGCTCTGACGATCTTGTCAGTGACTCTTTGCAGAAGTCACCCACTTGTCACCCCAGGCAGCCAAAAGTTCGAAAGCAGGAAGCACGGCTTCACCCTTTTTTGTGAGGTGGTACTCAAAACGTTTTGGCTTGTCGCTGTATTGCCGCTTCTCCACCACTTCGTGAGCCACAAGTGTGTTGAGACGGTCGGTGAGAATATTGCGCGCAATGGTGAGTCCATTTTGAATTTCTTCGAAACGGTGAGAGCCCCCCGCGATAGAAAGGACGACCAAAGGAGTCCACCACTCGCCGACCACGCCAAGGGCATCGGCCAATGGGCTGTTGAGATGATCGAAGTTCTTGCGAATAGTCATGCGTCACAACCATAGGTGTGAGGTGTGTCGTATTTAGGGAATTACGCCATTGGCATTTATGCAAATAGGAATTGATTTACAAATCAATTAAGTACCTAAGTACTTCAGAGGTTGTCCAGCTCGATGAAGATGCATTCGCCCGGGCATACATCGGCGGCCAACACCACATCCGACATGTCTCTCTCGGTTACTTCGGCCAATGACCCGGACCCACCCGGATCGTTGAGGGGTTCTCCCCGTTCCGCCACGTATGCAATGCCATCCTCCATTTGAACAAACACATCGGGACAGTGATCAACACACAGCCCATCCCCTGTGCAGAGGTCTTGGTCAATCCATACGCGCACACCTAGGACGGTACCTGCAGGAGGGCTTTAGCCTGCACTGCATGACTTCTGCCACGCCTCGCGCACCACGTCGCGACTCCTTGCGCACTCGAGTAACCGGAGACGTCAATGACCCCTATTCCTGGCTACTGCAGAAGGAAGACCCCGACACTGCGGCCTATCTCCAAGCGGAGAATGCCAGTGCTGATGAGTTTTTTGCATCACAGTCCGACACCGTCGAATCGATCTTTCAGGAGATCAAATCGCGTGTCAAAGAAGACGACTCCAGCTACCCCGTTCTTCACCACGGATGGTGGTACGCCTCGCGCACCGAGACCGGGAAGTCATACGCCATTCATTCGAGGGGCAAGACAGCCGATACTGCCAGTGACATTGTGTTGCTCGACGAGAACACCGAAGCAGCCAATTCCGACTATTTCTCGTTGAGCGCATTTGATATCTCACATAGTGGTCAGCTTCTTGCATGGTCAAGCGACATCGACGGCAGCGAGATGTACACCCTGCGCATTCGCGATCTCACGACAGGCGCAGAGTTGCCAGATGAGATTCCCAATACAACGTGGGGTGGCACCGCGTGGTCACAGAACGATGAATGGCTCTTCTATGTCACCGCCGACGAAGCAATGCGCCCCGACAAAGTGTGGCGTCATCGCGTTGGCACACCTTCATCTGAAGACGTCGTCGTTTTGGAAGAACCGGACGAACGTTTCTTTGTCGGCGTTGGAGCGAGCCGATCAGGGGAATGGATCATGATCGATTCATCCAGCAAGACCTCGAGTGAGTGCTGGGTCATCAATGCTGCTGCGCCCACACTCCCGCCGCAGTCAATTGCGCCGCGCCGCGATGATGTGGAATACCAAGTCGACCATTGGGGTGACGTATTCGCCATCACGACGAATCTGAACGCTGTCGACTTTCAAGTCATGACCGCTCCCGTTGACCAACCGAGCGTGTGGTCCACACTGATTGAACACATTGACGGGCAACGCATCACACAGTTTGATTGCTTTCACACATTTGCGGTCATGCAGCGATGGATCGAAGGACAACAAGTCATTTCCGTTGTGTCTCCAGCCGGCTTGATCTCCACTATTCACATTCTTGATGAGCCCCATGAGGCAGAGATCGACTCCAACCCTGATTGGACGACTGATGGCATCAGGCTCAGTTATCAGTCGTTGACTTCGCCAAACACCACTGCGTGGTACTCACTTGCAACGCACCAGTTGACATCACTGAAGCAAACCGAAGTTCTTGCAACAGACCTTTCTCGTTACGTGTCGGAACGGTTGTGGGCAACATCGCCAGACGGCACACAAGTTCCCGTGGACATTGTGCGTCATGTGGACACCCCAGTTGATGGCACTGCTCCCGGCATTGTGTACGCATACGGTTCGTATGAAATCTCCACACCACCGTGGTTTTCGATTGCACGATTGTCGCTTCTTGATCGCGGATGGGTGTGGGCTTTGGCGCATCCACGCGGTGGAGGCGAGATGGGGCGCCAGTGGTACAACGACGGCAAGTTGCTGAAGAAGCGCAACACATTTCTTGACACCATCGCCTGCGCAACTCATCTAGCGGATGCAGCAATCTGCGATGGCAGCAAACTGGTTGTGCGCGGTGGGAGCGCAGGAGGTCTTCTTGTCGGTGCCTGCATCACCATGAACCCAACTCGATTCGCTGGCGCAATTGCCGAGGTGCCCTTTGTCGATGTTGTGAACACAATGAGCGACCCAACACTCCCGCTCACAATCACCGAGTGGGAAGAATGGGGTGACCCTCGCGAAGAGCCGTTCGCTTCGTACATTCTCAGTTACTCGCCTTATGACAACACCACAAACATGACGTACCCCGCCCTGTATGTGACAGCCGGACTCAATGACCCGCGCGTGAGTTATCACGAGCCAGCTAAATGGGTCGCTCGTCTTCGCCACGAATCACCCGAGACAACAGTGGTTTTCAAATGCGAAATGGGGGCCGGGCACGGTGGCCCCTCTGGTCGTTACGAACAGTGGCGTGATGAAGCACGGACACTGTCATTCGCCATTTTCAGCGTCTCGTGAATCGTCAGCGCTGAGCTGCTGCAATAAATAACTAACTCAGCACAGCAGCGATAAACAACAGCGCCATCATCGCGAGATTGCGCGCAACATCACGCATCGATGGGGGCCGTTTGCTCTTGCTTCCGAAACATGCACACGGCACCGTGGATTTCGTTGCGATTTGTGCAAGTAAGAACGCCGTGAATATCAACAGCAACAAAGTTGCGGCACCTAACACCTGAGGTGAAGGGACAAGCACAATCAAGAGAGCACCCAACAACAATTCCAATGGCGGTAGCACCACAGCCACGGCTGGCCACACATTTTGTGCGCGCGCATCACGCTTCCACTGTTTGTAATCCGTCACTTTCGATGCACCCGCAAGTGCAATCAATACGCCGACAACACCAGCACACAGACGAGCAATCATGCGTCAGCCAGGATGTTCGGCGCTGACAACTTTGCCGCGGAAAAACACCATGGCATTCGCAACATTGTCTTCATGGCGCAAGGAGTGAACACGACCTACTACGAAGAAATGATCTCCAACTTCAGTCTGTGAATCCAAAGAGCAGTCGATGGTTGCAATGACGCCGGGCAAAACAGGACTTCCGAGTGCTGATGGACTCCAATCAACGCCTTCGAACTTATCGTCGCCTTCCTTTGCAAACCGCCAGCAGAACTCTTCATGTTGTGCGCCCAACACATTCACGCAGAAATTTCCTGACTCTGCGATTGATGCCCACGAACGAGACTTTGTTCCTGGCAAAAACCCAACCAACGGTGGTTCGAGCGAGACCGAAACAAAAGAACCGATGGTGATACCGAAAGGCTTCCCCGCCTTGTCGACGCCAGTCACCACAACCACTGAAGTGGGAACATGTCCGAGTACTGCGCGGAATTGGGCTGAATCAATTTCTGTGGTCACATGTCCACAGTAGACCACCTAGGTCACAGGAAGATTGTTGCGCCTTCTCGAGCAACAAAGACTTCTGTTGCACCAGTTGCACCACATGCCTTCACTGCATCCAATTCATCATCAGTGCGATCCGGGTCATGGTGATACAGCGCAACACGACGAGCATTACACGCGACTCCGGTTGCAACAGCAAACTCTGCTGTGCAATGACCCCATGTCTTCTTCGTTTCAAATTCATGTGCCGTGTACTGGGAGTCGTGAATCAGAAGATCAACGTCTTGAGCCAACTCTCGAACACCATCGGGAAGAGCGAATGAGCCGTCATACGGCTGTTGATGATCAGAGATGTAAGCGATGCTCGCACCACCAATCTCAATGCGATATCCGACTGTGGGTCCGATATGGGGAACCAAACGAGACTTCACCGAGTAACCATCAATCATGAAGTCATTGTCAGCGACATCGTGGAATTCAAACTTTCCACGAAGGTCATGAAGTTCGACAGGAAATGTCGGCTGACGAATTGCGTTCGAGACCGATCGCATAAACGAGGTGCCATCTTCTTGTTGTGGTCCGAACAATTCAAGACGTGCACCATCTTGAAGAATTGGTCCGAAGAACGGGAACCCTTGGATGTGATCCCAGTGAAGGTGAGTCACAAGAGCTACAGCATCAAGCGGTTCAGGCGTGCTCTCGGCATACGCCATTCCGAAATAGCGCAAGCCAGTCCCGAGATCAAGAAGAAGGGGGCGTTGTCCTTCGGCTTCAACTGCAACACATGATGTGTTGCCGCCGTACTTTGCAGTGGAGGGTCCGTGACATGGCGTTGAACCACGTACGCCGTAAAACGTCACTTTCATAACGACCCTGCCCCCATCACCCAAACGCTACGGAGGTCTTCTCCCGTTGTACACGTTTGTCTTAGTGACGCCTGTCGCAGACATCAGGACTACCGTTGACACATGGCTTACGACATCTCCACCGGCACGGTCACTGCGAACGGCATTGACTTCACGTACCTCGAATGTGGAACGGGACCACTCGCCTTGTGCCTGCACGGATTCCCCGATTCAGCACACAGTTGGCGACACCTTCTTCCCGCATTGGCACAAGCAGGATTCCGAGCAGTTGCACCCTTCACCCGCGGCTACGCCCCCACTGCAGTCGCGCCAGACGGCCTGTATCAAACCGGAGCACTGTCCGCCGACGCCAATGCCCTGCACGCCGCACTCGGCGGAGACGGCGATGCCGTCATCATTGGCCACGACTGGGGCGCCCCCAGTGTGTACGGAGCAGCAGCAAGCGAACCAGATCGTTGGAAGCGCGTTGTGGGAATGGCAGTTCCTCCGGGACCTGCTATTGGTGCAGCCTTTGTCAACAACCTTGATCAGATCAAGCGCAGTTGGTACATGTTCTATTTCCAACACCCACTGTCCGACATCGTTGTTCCCTCGAACGATCTCGCATTCATTGACATGTTGTGGCGTGACTGGTCACCCGAGCACGATGGCGCAGTTGATGCAGAGAACTGCAAGGCCTGCCTTCGCACACCAGAGAATCTCACTGCGGCCTTGGGCTATTACCGATGCAACATCGGCGCAGGACCACGCGATGAAAAATACAATGCGATTCAAGCGGCAGGTGGTGGCGAACTACCGCAACCAACGCTGTACTTACATGGAGCCGACGACGGCTGCATCGGTCGTGAAGTTGCAGAATCGATGCGCACGTTGAGCCCATGGGCCACGCTGAAGATTGTTGAAGGTGCAGGCCACTTCCTGCAGCTTGAAAAGCCAGCAGAAGTCAACAAGTTGATTATTGATTGGGTTACGGCAAAGTAAATCGAGCACCCGCACGAAGAATGAGACCTTCGTTCACTAACGCTTCAAGAAGTTTTGTTGCACGCTCGACATCGTGCTCCAAATTCATGGCACGAACAATTGCTTTTTGAGTTGCCATGCCATCATTGACTGCTCGCATTGCTCGACCTCGGGCTTGGCGATCAGACCCCTCAAACTTTGCTTGCGGCTTACTCGCACCAGCAGACAAAGGCGCAGGATCATCGCCCACCCCATGCCACTTACATTGTTTCTTCACCGGACATGCGGTGCACTGAGGAGAACGAACAGTGCAGTGACGTGCACCAAAGTCCATCATCACTTGGTTCCAGTCCCAGCCCAATCCTTCAGGAACCAGTTGATCCGCTAACTGCTGTAACGCACGAGCCTTAAGCGGCTCCCCTTCAAGTCGCGACAGAACACGCGACACGTTGACATCAACAACCGCAACATCCTGGCGATGTGCAAAGGCAAGAATTGCTCGTGCTGTGTATTGACCAATTCCTGGCAGTGCGAGAAGTTCATCCAAGGTTGATGGCATCACGCCGTCGAAATCACGAGCAAGAACAATTGCGGTCTCGCGCAAGTTGCGGCACCGGCGCGGATAGCCAAGCCCGGACCACAATGCAAGCGCATCGCCTAAAGATGCATTCGCCATGTGTCCGGGCGTGGGAAATTCTGCAATGAAGTTCTCGTACTTCGGAAGCACGCGAGAAACAGAGGTTTGTTGCAACATGACCTCGCTCACAAGGACATGCCATGCATTGTTGGTGCGCCGCCACGGCAAATCACGCAGTGATCCGCTGCCCCATTCAATGAGGCCAGTGGCGATGCGGTCGTGGCGGCTTACTCGCCCCACACTTCCGTTCCGTCATATGGACGGCGACGCTCTGGCGCAAACTCACGCTTCCAGACCATGACGCGGCGACGGAAGTAGCACACTTCCTTACCGTCTTGGTTGAAACCCTTGGTCTCAACAAGAACCGTTCCGCGATCGTTCTTCGACTTGCTCTCATTGATTTCGAGAACGCGAGTCTCAGCATGAATGGTGTCGCCATGGAATGTCGGGAACTTGTGCTGCAGGGTTTCTACTTCCAAGTTTGCAATTGCTGCGCCACTGACGTCAGGAACACTCATGCCCAAGACGAGCGAGTACACCAAGTTGCCCACCACAACGTTGCGACCTTGAACACTCTCCTTTGCGAACCAGTCATTGGTGTGCAAAGGGTGATGGTTCATTGTGATCATGCAAAAGAGATGATCGTCATACTCTGTGATTGTTTTTCCAGGCCAGTGACGAAATACGTCGCCAGGAACAAAGTCTTCGAGATAACGGCCAAAGGGGCGCTCATGTGTTGTCATGAGAGCAAACGCTAGTGGGGACGAGGCGAGCCGTCCGTATCGTCACCTTCAAATTCGAGGTCGCCTGGTTCAAAAGCAGGCATCGGGAACTGACCAGTTCTGTCTTTGGGGGCGTATTTCTCCACCCAGTCCACCGTGCTGAGACCGCGTTCGGTTTGCGACTGTGCCAGTCGAGAGATTGGCTGCAAACGGTGCTTACGGTCGATGGCAAACGGCCCGACCCGCAATGACAGGTAACAAGCCCACCCGACAACGATCGGTAACCAATACTGAGCCACGCGATACGACAACACGCCAACGGTCGCTGTGCGTCGCGCAAGACCGAAGCCCACAAGAGATGGAATGTAGATGCCTTCCACTAATCCCAGACCGCCAGGAGTAATCGGCACAACAGAAAACACATTCGCGATGCCGAAGGCAACAATCAGTCCGTCGAACCCGACATCACCGCCGAATGCACGCAAGAAAACCCACAAAGAGAACGCATCAAGCAACCAGTTCACTGTCGCCCAACCAACAACTCTGCGCAACAGTTTCTTGTCGAGGATGAGTCCTTCGATTCGAGAACCGAGATGAGCCAAAACTTCAGCCGCATGTTGCTCATCAAAACGAAAACGACGAGCAATTGCGCGAACGATTCGCTCTGATCGACCCTGGCCTTCGAGCAGTCCGAAGATGAGGAATGCAGCAAATGCCATGAAGATGACACCGACAAGCGCAGCTGATCCGTATGCAGCGTTCACGCCACGGAATGGAATCGAGATGATAAGACCGAACCACAAAATGAGATTGAGAACTGCTGCCGAACCAATACCGGCTGTAGCCAATGCGAACGCAGCATCGGGGCCAGGAATGCCACACATTGTGATGAGTCGATAGCCAAGTGCAGAACTTGCAGCACTTCCACCGGGAACAATGTTGCCCAACGCCTTTGTGCTCAATTGGATTCGAAAAAGTCGACCGCGACTAATGCGTTCGCCATGATCTCCGAGGGCTGCACGCGTTAACAATGAATATGCAAAGAGCGAGAAACCTTGCAACCCGATTCCGACCAACAAGAGATACGGGTTAATCGTGTTTAAGTCTCTCACTGCCTGTCGAAAACCAGGAACGAGAGGAAGCACAAAGAAGTAGACAACCACTGCTACTGCAAGGATCTGCAGAGTGCGGCGGAAGGTCTTTGGCTTCTTCTGCTCGTTATTCATTCCCACCATCGTGACCGACAAACCCCTATCGAACAGGGAATGCCTCTACAAGCCCCGCCACCATTGACCGCAGTTGAGCTCCATAGGATGCGTCTGTCTTTCCACAGTGAACGATAACGAGGTCACGACGAGGCGAAACCCACAGAATTTGTCCTTCATACCCGTGAGCCATGATTGAACCTTCATCATCAGGCCACACCCACCACTGCGCGCCGTACTCCATCAACATGTCGGGATCATGAGCAACGACACGACCGGCGTATTCCACCCACCCTTCAGGCAGAAGTCGCTTTCCATTCCACACACCATCGTTGAGATACAAGTAGCCGAAGCGAGCGAAGTCTCGCGCTGTTGCATACACAAATGATGAAGCAACGAAAGTTCCAGCGTCATCAAACTTTGCGATTGCTGAATTCATTCCAATCTCGTCAAAGAGACGAGTCTGCATGAATGACTTGAAGAGCTGATGCGAACCAGTTGGTTCATTCAAAGCATTAGCCAACACTCGGGCAATGATGTTTGTCGTGCCGGAGGAATACAGCCATTGTGTCCCCGGAGCATGCAGTAAGGGTTTTGATGCTGCGTAACTTGCATGGTCACCCGTGAACTCTGATTCTGCAAACAACATCTCGATGACATCAGAGACCGAGCCATCGACATAATCCTCGATCCATGACAAACCACTGCGCATGGTCAACAAGTCATCGAGGGTGATGTCACGACGTCCGTCTGATTCCCATTGCGGAAGAAGATGAGAATCGGAGATGTTCAGCACTCCGTCTTTGACGGCCATGCCGACGAGAGCCTGAGTCATGCTCTTTGCCATTGACCACGAGATCAGAGTTGAGTCCTGATTGATTCCTTCGCCATAGAACTCATGAACAACCTGCCCGCGATGCACCACAAGCAACGCATGGGTCTCCCCTTCGCTGGACGGGCGTTGCTCAATTAGTCGGCATGCCTCACGCAGTGCGGGATCTCGAACATCCTCGCCCACCGAGCCCTGTGGCCAGTCGGTGGTCGGAAATGGCCTAGCACTCATCCCTCAACACTAGGCGTGACCAATAACCGCCCACTAGCGAGCCCTTTCTCAGCATGGAAGTGCCCGCGGGTATACGAATCGGGACACAGAATCACTAGCGTTTTCGCCTATGAGCACAGCGCCCGACCTTCAGACCGCCGCATCGGTCATCAACACAGCCCGTGCAATGGTGGACACCGCCATTGCGACACTGATTGCAAAAGGTGGGCCCGACGCGAATCAGACCCTTGCCTACGACATTGCTCACGTTGCAGCTGCCGTAGAAACATCACGCGGTCTTCTCGCGTACGGCGCAAAGGGCACAGTCGAAGGAAACATCACATGTGCATTCACTGCAGACATGGTGCACGACTTCATTACTCGCCTCATCGGTCGGGAGAAGTTGTGGGGCGTTGATCCTTCCGGCCTTTCCAGCACGCACGATTTCGTACAGACGTATCGCGACCCAGCATTCCTCGCATCACTTGCCGACCAGCAAGGCCCTCGTCACTTAGGTGACGAATTCGAAATGGTGCAAGACACATTCCGTTCATTCGGTGCCAAGGTGATTGCACCAAAGGCAGAGCACGTGCACCGCCACAACAGTGACGTTCCTGAAGAGGTCATCGCAGGTCTTGCAGAGATCGGCGCATTCGGACTCAGTGTTCCAGTGGAATACGACGGCTTCTCTGAAGGCGGCGAAGGCGAATACATGGCATCGGTGATTGCAACTGAGGAACTCACACGCGCATCACTTGGTATTGGTGGCTCGCTCATCACACGCCCAGAAATCCTCACTCGTGCATTGGTCAAGGGCGGCACCGAAGAGCAGAAGCACGAATGGTTGCCAAAGCTCGCCAGCGCAGAAGTGATGGCCGCAGTTGCAGTGACCGAGCCCGACTACGGCTCTGACGTTGCAAACTTGAAGACAACTGCAGTGGAAGCACCTGGTCCTAACGGTGAAGCAGGGTGGCTCATCAATGGTGTGAAGACATGGTGCACATTCGGCGCTCGCGCAAATGTTCTGATGCTTCTTGCTCGCACAGATCCAGATCGTTCAAAGACTCACCGCGGCTTGTCACTTTTCATCGTGCCGAAGCCAATTGGCGATGCACACGGTTTCATGTTCACGCAAGACGGTGGCGGAAAGATGGAAGGTCGCCCCATCGACACCATCGGTTATCGCGGAATGCACAGCTACGAAATCGCAATCGAAAACTGGTGGGTTCCTGAAACAAACCTCATCGGTGGCCGCGATGGTCTGGGCAAGGGTTTCTACTTGCAGATGGCTGGCTTTGAGAATGGACGTTTGCAGACAGCTGCTCGCGCCGTCGGTTTGATGCAAGCCGCATATGAAGCAGCTTTCGATTACGCACAGAACCGCACAGTGTTTGGTCAGCCCATTAGCGAATACGAACTCACCCAGGTGAAGTTGGGTCGCATGGCTGTCATCACCCAAGCATCACGACAGTTCTCCTACGCAGTGGCTGAGATGATGGGCCGTGGCGAGGGTGCAATGGAAGCCAGCATGGTGAAGGCGTATGTCTGTCGAGCAGCTGAATGGGTTGCGCGCGAGGCACTCCAGATTCACGGCGGCTTCGGTTATGCCGAGGAATACTCCGTGAGCCGTCTCTACGTCGACGCTCGTGTGTTATCCATCTTTGAAGGAGCAGACGAAACTCTGTGCCTCAAGGTGATCGCAAAGAACCTCTGCGAAGCTGCAAAGAAGTAACTGCTAGAGCAAATCCAGCAATGAACTGATTCGCCGACAGTCCACAAGGTCTGCGGCATCGTTGAACGGGTCCACCAACACCGGAATTAATCCGGCAGCGGTGGACCCTTCTACGTCCATGGTCACCGAATCACCCACATAAGCAATTCGTGATCGATCAATGCCTTCAAAGAATGGCAGTGCATGTTCAAAAATCTTTGGGTCAGGTTTTGCAACCCCCACAACATCGCTATCGATGATGCAACGAACACTCGCGAGTGCACCGTCACCTATCTGGCAAATTGCGCTGCGTTGCAGAATCTCAGCAATCTGTCCGGATGCATTACTCACGACACCAATAGGAACATTGCGCTCGTTCAGAACTCGCAATGCCTCTACAGATCCCGCCAACGGAGCACGCCATAAATGAGCGTGTCGTGTTCGTTGCAATACAAAGGCGGCTGCGTCCACTTCGTGATTGGGCACTCCGACAAATGCCACGTAGGCACGGTTGTAGTCGTCCCAATCGGATTCGCCTCCTCCAGCACGTGACTTGGCCGCCATCGCCCCATAATGCGCACGCACATATAAAGAATGATCCGAGCCAGCCCCGTAATAGGCCAAAGTGGGCGCCAGGACTGCTGGGTCAGGGATGAGGAAGACTCCCCCAGCGTCGAACAGAATCGCGTCGTACTCGGCTTTCACTTGCGCAACCGTAACCCCTACGCTTGACCCATGCGCCCCGCTCGTGACTTTTTCAAACCCCTTGCCGCCGGAGCTCCGACTCCCGTCCAGGAAATCCCTTTCAAGCCAAGTCGTGTCATTCACTTCTTCCCGCCACACAACGAAAAGATGGTGGCCAAGCTCCCCGAGACCATCCCGAATGTCGACATCATCCTGGGCAACTTGGAAGATGCAATCCCGATGGCCGACAAAGAAGCTGCTCGTGCAGGTCTCATCAAGGTCGCAAATGAACTCGACTTTGGTGACACCCAGTTATGGACACGCGTCAACAGCCTTGACTCACCGTGGTTCCTTGACGACCTCATCGAAATCGTGACAAAGGCCGGCGACAAGTTCGACGTCATCATGATTCCAAAGGTCGAAGGTCCAGAAGACATTCACTACGTCGACCGCTTGCTTGCACAACTCGAAGCACGCGCCGGATTGAAGAAGCCTCTTCTTCTTCACGCAATTCTTGAAACAGCACGTGGCGTTGCCAACGTGGAAGAGATTTGTGCAGCATCGCCTCGCATGCAGGGCATCAGCCTCGGACCAGCAGACCTTGCTGCAAACCGTCGCATGAAGACAACACGTGTTGGCGGCGGACACCCCGACTACATCGTGCGTCAAGACCCAACCGGTGATGACTACCAAGGTGCACGCACCACATACCAGCAAGATCTCTGGCACTACACAATGGCTCGCATGGTCGATGCCTGTGTGATGAACGGCGTCTTGCCGTTCTATGGCCCATTCGGCGACATCAAGGATGTTGTTGCTTGTGAAGACCAGTTCCGCAACGCATACCTTCTCGGTTGCGTTGGTGCATGGAGCTTGCACCCGGTGCAGATCGACATTGCAAAGCGCGTGTTCAGCCCACGCCCCGAAGACGTGAAGCAAGCACAGCGCGTCATCGACGCAATGGGTGACGGCACCGGCGCCATCATGCTTGACGGCAAGATGGAAGACGACGCATCAGTGAAGCAGTGCAAAGTTGTTGTTGAACTTGCACGCCAACTTGCTGCACGTGACCCAGAACTCACCGCCGCCTACGGCTTTTAATTTTCACTTCAACGAAAGATCATCATGAGCTCACTTCGCCCACGCCGTTCTGCCCTCTACATGCCAGCCGCTAACGAGCGTGCTTTGGAGAAGGCAAAGGGAATTTCAACCGACGCCATCATCTTCGACCTTGAAGATGCTGTGTCACCAGATTCAAAAGACATCGCACGCGCACAAGCTGTTGCTGCTGTGAACTCTGGCGAATATGGCAAGCGTGAACTCACGATTCGTTGCAATGCACTTGCAACACCATGGGGACATGCAGATGTGGCAGCCGCTGCAAAGGCATGTGTTTCTGCAGTCGTGATTCCCAAGATCAACTCCGTGGCCGAAGTCAACGAAGTGTCTGCTGCACTTGACGCTGCGGGCGCACCGAAGGAAATGATGATCTGGGCGATGATCGAAACTCCGACAGCCATCTTTGACTGCCGCGAGATTGCCGCTCATCCACGTGTTCCTGTCCTCATCATGGGCACCAACGACTTGGCAAAGGAACTGCGCGCTGCTCAGGTTCCTGGCCGTGCTCCGCTATACCCGAGCCTGCACATGGCGTTGTTGGCAGCACGTGAGGCTGGCAAGACAATCCTTGATGGCGTCTACAACGACATCAAGAACGCAGATGGTTTCCGCGATGAATGCGTGCAGGGCTTGCACATGGGATTTGATGGCAAGACCCTCATTCACCCAGACCAAGTCGGCATCGCAAACGATGTGTGGTCACCGACTGAAGCTGAAGTTGCTCACGCTCGTGAAGTCATTGCTGCGTTCGATGAAGCACTTGCCGCCGGCAAGGGCGTTGTTCAGTTGAACGGCCGCATGATTGAAAACCTTCACGTTGATAACGCACGTCGCGCTATCGCTATTGCAGAAGCAATCGCCGAACTCGCCTAGTTAGTTTTTTCGCCTGTTTATCAGGTTTTCAAAACTGAAATTCTCGAGATTGAGGTCTTCAGGTCTAGCGAGAGAGAATGCTCGTAAACGCGCCGGCCTTTCATCACGTTCTGACGTCATTGTCGTGAGCCATCCAAGTGCATGTTGAATATCCACGGATCCAAACTTCATCATTTCCAAGATGTCGACCCAATCTTTGGGTCGATCAAAGAGGGCTTTCAACACCGCAAGATGTGTCGCCGAGATAAAGGGCAGCGAGGCTTCACCCACTTTGTGCATTTCAACGCGCAATCTCATGTCGTCATGAAATTCATGCACTGAGATGAAAACATCAATGGGATACAACCCAGAAATGAGTCGGACGAATCCTTTGTCGAGAAGTTCTTTTGAATGTGCTGGAACAACCTCTGCAAGATGCGAGAGAGATTGCAGCACTCTTTCAACTTCCGATTCGCTCACAAATAGATTGACGTCGATGTCGCGAGTCATCCTCGGATCAGCCACATAATGCATCAATGCCAGCGCCCCACCGAATGCATGGTCAAGTTTTTCTTCGTTGAATGCCCGATGAACATCGAGAAGTAATTGATTAAGCGACGACATGGGTCTTCAAACTTGGAAATTCAATGCGTTCTGGCTTTGGACGGAGTGGCGCGTACTGAACAAACTCCAGTAACTCAAAGACAACTGCAGCGCGGTCGAAATCATCAACTCTCGTCGGCCGAATGTCGCATTCAATTCGCCAGCCAGCTACTTCAAGAATTCGATTCAATGTGTCGACTGTGGGCGATGTTTGCCCCGACTCGTATTTCACTATTGCGGCAGGTGAGGTTCCAGCTCGCCTGGCCAGTTCCCGCTTTGAAAGGCCCGACCGTTCGCGAGCCACTTGGATGATTCTTGCTGCGTTCATGGACGCACTATATCAGGTGTTATCTAATTTGATAACACCTCTACAACCTATAGCTGAGCGCGGAAGAGAGCGAGAGTGCGCTCCCATGCAGTCTTCGAAACCGCAGCGTCGTACACCTCAGCACGCGTGTCATTGAAGAAGGCGTGATGCGTGCCGGGATACACATGGAAAGTCGCATCCTTGCCCAACGCGCGTAGTTCTGCTTCGGTCGCCTTGATGGCTTCGGGAGCCGCAGTGCCGCGATCGTTCTCTGCGTAGTGGCCTTCCACAACTGCAGTGAGTGCTTCCCAGTTAATGGGCGTATCGGGGCGCATGCCGCCGTAGAACGGCGCAGCTGCAGCGACAGCATCAGGGCGTTGGCATGCAACCATGAGCGTGAGTCCGCCACCCATACAGAAACCAGTGACACCAACTTTTGTGTTCCCTGTTCGCTGTTGCAACAAATCAATCGCACCACTGAGGTCTTTGCCTGCGGTTGCAAGATTCATACTCATCAACAACTTGCCCGCACTGTCAGGCTCTGTGGTGACTTCGCCGTGATACAGGTCTGGTGCCAACGCGGTGAAACCTTCTGCAGCAAAACGATCAACGATGTCTTTGATGTGATCATTGAGACCCCACCACTCTTGAATGACAACAACACCAGGGCCGCCGCTACCGGCGATGTATCCGGCGCATGTTCCGCCATTGCTCTTGAACTCGACCATCTCGCCCATTAGTAACCACCACCGAGTTTGCTGTGGTCCCATGTGACCACGCGCTCAACATCAATAGCGATACCGATGCGCTTTTCTGCTTGCTTCCGAATGAAGCCCATTGCAGCTTCACTTGCTGCACCAGGGCCGTTGTACTTGACTGCAACCGCAGCACCAATGCGCACGATCTCGTCATAGTCCTCAATCAGGCGTGCACTGCCAACAATTTCTGCACCCTTTAGTTCGGAGTAACTATCGCCCGTCTCAACAAGGCCGGTGATCTTGCTATCACGACGAATGTTGGCAACCTTCTGGCTCTTGCCGAAGGTCCAGAATGTGGGCTTGCCGTCCACCATCACGTACCACATCGCCACTAGATGAGGGTGGCCACTGGGGTTAATGGTGGCGATATTGAGGATCTGTCCGGTCTCGAGATACGTCGCCAGTTCTTCGTCGGTCATTTCGATTTTGCTGCGCTTTGAAGCCATGTCCACAACCTAGACCCCTTGCCCCATAAGGCAAGCAGTGGACTCTTGTCCCGAAGTATCACCTTTCACATCTGCCAAGGGGTTCGCACTCACCACCCTCAGCAACTAGCGTTGAGCCCGTGGCAAGCGCATCTCTCCCCAATCCCAGCCTCGACATCACCCTCACCCCACTTGCGGGCGAGGCAAAGACACTTCGTCAATGGCTCACCACTTTCCACCTCGGCTCTGTTGTGCTCGACCCGTACACCAATGAGAGCTCCTGGATTCTTGAGACCGCTGTCCGCATCATGCGCCAGTACTCAGGCGCAGCCATTCGCATGAACTTCCTCATCACATGTGAAGCAGAAGACGCTCGCGCATTTCTTGGTCCATACGCCGATGAGTTCATCGTGTTCTGTGACCCCACACGTTCAGCAGTGAAAGCAATCGGCCTCACCGAACTTCCTGCATTTCTCGTGATTCAGTCAGACGGCTCTATCCCTGCAGTCGCACAAGGGTGGACTGCTGGCGATTGGAAAGAAGTCGCAGCAAAGATTGCAACGCTCACCGCATGGTCGAAGCCCAGCATCCCTGCATCGGGTGATCCAGGAGCATTCCGCGGCACCCCTGCGCTTGTCTAATCGACTCGCACCAACTGGCCTTCCCGTTGAAGAGGCCATCGCACCTCTTCGCGATGCATTCCATTCGCACCGACACGCCGTTCTTGTCGCACCCCCTGGCGCAGGCAAAACAACACTTGTTCCACTTCGTCTGATTGATGAGCCATGGATTGCAGGACGCCGCATCATCATGTTGGAACCGCGCCGACTTGCTGCGCGTGCTGCTGCACAACGCATGGCACACATGTTGGGAGAAAAGCCTGGCGACACAGTGGGTTATCAGACGCGCGACGAACGCCGCATCGGCCCAGACACTCGTATTGAAGTTCTCACTGAAGGCATTTTGACTCGTCGACTGCAAAACGACCCGACACTTGAAGGCACAGCGCTTGTCATCTTTGACGAAGTGCATGAACGCAATCTGCCCACTGACCTTGGCCTGGCATTTTTGCTTGACGCCATCAAGACATTTGAATCAGATGTGCGTATTCTCGCAATGTCGGCGACAGCACAAGCGGAACTATTTGCGGGCGTTCTTGCAGACGAACAAGGCGACGCACCAGTTGTTACATCAATGGGCCGCACGTTTCCTGTTGATGTTCGCTACGTGCCTCGCCAGCGTGATGACCGTTTAGAAAATGCAGTTGCAGAAACAGTTCTCACATCGCTGCGCGATGACGAAGGCGACATGCTGGTGTTCTTGCCAGGTATTGGTGAGATCAATCGAGCGCAAACTGTGTTGCGTGAACGTGTTCCCGCTCATGTGGATGTGTTGCGACTTGCAGGCGCATTGCCTTTTGCAGAACAAGATGCAGCACTGAATGGAAGTGCCGATGGGCGCCGCCGCGTTGTTCTCAGTACCGATATTGCCGAGACATCATTAACTGTTGAGGGTGTTCACATCGTGGTGGATGCAGGGCTTGCTCGCACTCCCCGTCTCGATGCACGCACAGGCCTCACAGAGTTGGTCACTGTCACGTCATCACGCGCAAGCGCGGAACAACGCAGTGGTCGTGCAGGACGTGTGAAGGAAGGCGTTGCGTATCGCCTCTGGAGCCGCATTGAAGACTCGACTCGACTCGCCCACTTGCCGGCAGAAATCACACAAGCTGACCTGTGTGGCCCGGCATTGGAAATTGCTGCGTGGGGAACGCCATTGAGCGAGTTGACATTCTTGGATACGCCACCCGAGCGCAACATGAAATTGGCAACCGACACTCTCACGATGTTGCACTTACTCGACGAGAACGGTGCCATCACTGCATTGGGTCGGCAAGTTCTTGGCCTTCCTCTTCACCCACGCCTTGGCACCATGGTGGCGCGCAACCGTGACTTCGCACCGCAAGGCTGGGTTGCATGCGTGGTTGCTGCGCTGATTGAAGAGCGCGACATTATGCGCGGCCGACCTGATTCATTGCCCACAGACCTCGCAGTGCGCGTCAAGGCTGTGATGGATATTGAACGACATGACTTGGTGGACCGCGGAGCACTCCACCGCGTTCGTGATGCTGCCCGCGACATTGCTCGTCGCAGCAGCATCGACACCAATACACATATTTCTAGCGACATGGTCGACACGTTGTGCGGTGCTGTGCTTCTGTCGGCGTATCCCGATCGCTTTGCCATGCGACGCTCTTCGGCCGGTCAGTTTGTGATGCGCGGCGGTGGCGGCGTGAACATGGACGCCAAAGACTCCATCGCTCGCGAGCAATTCATTGTGGCTGCCGACATTGATGCACAACGCAATGTTTCGCGCGTACGACGCGCCGCCGCTGTTGACCTTGAACTCATTGCACCAGTGCTGGGCGACGACGTTGAAGTTGAGTCGTACCTGATGTGGGACAAAGGACGCGATGATCTTGTGCAGCGTGTTGTCCGCAAGGTCGGCAGTATTCGCATCGATGAGCGCGACCTCACACCGGTTGCTGGCGACGAAACAACCGAAGCGTTGCTCGAGCGCGTGAAAGCCACCAGCATGGCGGTGCTGGGTGGCGGTGCAGCGACACAGTTCCGTCAACGCATTTCATTCCTTCGTCATCACATCGGCGAAGAATGGCCCGACACGTCTAACGCGCGCCTCATGGCCACGATGAACGAATGGCTCTTGCCATATTTGGCAGGAGCAACAGGCAAAGCCGACTTAGCAGGCGTTGACCTCACGATGGTGCTGCAATCAAACCTTGGTTGGGACAAGAGCTCCACGATGGAGTCACTCGCACCAGCGAAGTATGAACCTCCTCGCGGTCGACCTGTTGACATCAACTACGCCGACCCTGCGTCGCCCACGATCGCCATCCGTGTGCAACACCTCTTTGGCGTCACCACGCATCCCTCTGTCTTGAACGGTGCTGTTCCACTGCGCATTCAGTTGCTCTCCCCTGCCGACCGCCCCATTCAGATCACTGCCGACCTGCCGAACTTCTGGACGGGCAGCTGGACCGATGTGCGCAAAGACATGGCCGGTCGATACCCGAAGCACGACTGGCCCATCGACCCCAGCGCCTAGGGCATTACAGACGCCACCACAGGCGCATACGACTGGAACACGGGCTGCGCTCTAGCCTTGCGGTATGCCAGATTTCGCGTTTACAGAGATCCTTCCTCTTGGCCCTGACACCACCGAATATCGGTTGATCAGCACCGAGGGCGTGTCACAGGTGGAAACACCTTTGGGCACTTTCTTGAAGGTGGAGCCAGAGGCCATCACACTTCTCACAGAGACGGCAATGCGCGACATTGCACACCTTTTGCGCAGTGATCACTTGCAGCAACTCAACAACATTCTCAAGGACCCTGAAGCGAGCCCGAACGACAAGTTCGTTGCACTTGATCTTCTAAAGAACGCCAGCATTGCAGCCGGCGGCGTATTACCGATGTGCCAAGACACCGGCACTGCAATCGTGAAGGCCAAGAAGGGTCAGTTCGTGATGTCAGGTGGCAACGACGAAGAAGCGATTGCTCACGGCGTTTTCAATACGTACCAAACAAGCAACCTTCGCTACAGCCAGATGGCACCCATCTCGATGTACGAAGAGAAGAACACCGGCAACAACCTTCCTGCAGAAATCAAAATCAGCGCAGTCGATGGCGACGCTTACAAGTTCCTCTTCATGGCGAAGGGTGGCGGCTCTGCCAACAAGAGCTACCTCTTCCAGGAGACAAAGGCATTGCTCAACGAGAAGACACTTCTTCCGTGGATCTTTGAGAAGTTGATCAGCTTGGGTACCGCAGCATGTCCTCCGTATCACCTTGCAGTTGTGATTGGCGGAACATCAGCAGAGCAGGCAGTGGAAACAGCAAAGCTTGCGAGCACGCATTACCTCGATTCCTTGCCCACACAAGGAAGCGATCTCGGCAATGGTTTCCGCGACATTGAACTTGAAGCAAAAGTTCTGAAGCTGTCACAAGACACTGGCATTGGCGCACAGTTCGGCGGCAAGTACTTCTGCCACGACGTGCGTGTGATTCGTCTGCCACGTCACGGTGCAAGTTGCCCAGTTGCTTTCGCTGTGTCGTGTAGCGCAGACCGCCAAGCGTTGGGCAAGATCACAAAAGATGGCATCTTCATCGAAGCTCTCGAAACTGATCCTGCACGTTTCCTTCCCGAAGTCACTCACGATGACCTCAGCGATGAAGTCGTGCACATCGACCTCAATCAACCCATGGATCAGATTCGCGCAACACTGAGCCAGTACCCGGTGAAGACTCGCGTGATGCTCACAGGACCCGTTGTTGTTGCTCGCGATATCGCACACGCCAAGTTGAAAGAGCGTCTCGATGCTGGCCAAGGAATGCCGCAGTACATGAAGGACCACGCGGTGTATTACGCAGGTCCAGCAAAGACACCAGAGGGCATGGCATCCGGTTCATTCGGACCTACCACTGCAGGTCGCATGGACAGCTACGTGGAAGATTTCCAAGCAGCGGGTGGTTCATTCATCATGCTCGCAAAGGGCAACCGTTCACGCCAGGTCACCGAAGCGTGTAATGCGCATGGTGGTTTCTACTTAGGTTCCATCGGCGGTCCGGCTGCACGTTTGGCGCAAGACTGCATCACCAAAGTGGAAGTGCTCGAGTACCCAGAACTGGGCATGGAAGCGGTGTGGAAGATTGAAGTGCAGGATTTCCCTGCCTTCATCGTTGTTGACGACAAGGGCAATGACTTCTTTGATCAGGTTGGCGGAACGGGAACACCCGTCCACCTCCACAAGTAACTGTTATCGATGCGTGACTATTCGGCTTCGGCGAAGCCTGGCCAGTTGCCCATGTAACCAATAAAGGTGTCGCTAAGACCTTCTTCACGCAATGTTGCACGAGGAACTGGAAGCTCACGCATTACAAACTTCGGGTTATTACGAGTCTGCAGTGGGAAGTCATGGTTGGTGACAGCTGCGCGACCCACAGCCACGATGTCGGCGCCAGCATCAATGCACTTCTGCATATCTTCTGCTGTGTACAACTTGCCCGCAACAGCCAACTTCACATCACCGCGCTCGAGGTTGGCGAAGATGTCAATAAGGCGCTGATCAGCGAAGTCTTCATCGGCTCCAAGCTTGAAGCAATCCCACAGGGACATGTCGATCATGTCGACATTGCCTTCCTTGACGAGACGCTTGTACACCTGCACGATGTCGGATGTCTTCATGCCGAAACGCTCTGGCGAGAGACGTACTGCAATGTGGAAATCTTCACCACAGCAATCGCGAATACCAGCAACGATGTTGAAGAGAACGCGTGCGCGGTTCTCTAATGTGCCACCAAACTTGTCGCGACGCTTGTTGAGTTCTTCATTGAGAAACTGACAGATGAGGTAGTCGTGAGCACCGTGAAGTTCCACGCCTTGGAAGCCAGCCTTCTGCACTCGAATCGCAGCAGAGATGAAATCTTCAATCAACTGCTCGACTTCGGCGGTGGTCATTGCACGAGCACCCATCTTTTCGTCGGCGCTCGAGCTCACGGGGTCCGTACCGATGAGTTCCTTCGGTGAACGACGACCAGCGTGATGCAACTGCACAACAGCGAGTGAATCGTGTTGCTTGATGCCTTCCGCCAAGCGCGCAAGACCAGGAATATGTGCGTCATCGAAGCAACCAAGCTGACCTGGGAAACCCTGACCCACTGCCTGCACGTGCGATGCACATGTCATCGTGAGTGCGAAGCCACCTTCGGCACGCATAGTGAGCCAGCGGTATTCCTCATCAGACAAGGTGCCATCTGCAGCACTTTGAGAGTTCGTCAACGGCGCCAACATAAAGCGGCTCTTCAATGAAGGGCCATGGGCGAATGTGACGGTGTCAAAAAGTGTCGACATTAGAGAAGGCCCTTCACTGCTGCACGAGTCTCAGCAATTTCGTCTGGTGTTGCACCGAACTCAACTGCAGCGAAGTCGGTGACTCCGATTGCAGCGAGTGCCGAAATGCGATCTTGTACTTCCGACACTGTGCCGGTGATGGCGATGTCGGCTGGACCTGCTGCACCTTCACGGTCGAGCATGGCGCGGTAGCTCGGCAATGTGCCGTACACAGCGAATACCTTGGCGGCACGCTCTGCAGCTGCGGCCTTGTCGCTGGTGACGCACACTGGCAATGCTGCGATCACGCGAGGTGTCGGGCGACCAAGTTCGTCCGCTGCACGAGTGATGGTGGGGATGGTGTGATCGGAGAGAGTGGCAGGGCCGGTGCACCATGTGAGTGTTCCGTCAGCCATTGCTGCAGTCACGCGAAGCATCTGCTCACCGAGGGCTGCGACAACAACACCGAAACCATTGGAACCCTTAGCAGCGATGCCGCCGTGCACCTTGTAGGTCTCGCCATCGAAGTTGGCGGGTTCATTGCGCGACAAGGGCATGAGCACGCTGAGATATTCGCGAAGGTGACGCACTGGCTTGTCATAGGACATACCCAGCATGTTCTCAATCACAATCTTGTGGCTCAGGCCAATACCCAATGTGAGGCGATTGCCGGAAGCGGCCGCCACGGTGTGGCACTGCTGCGCAATGGCATGTGGGTGACGAGGGTATGTAGGAACAACTGAGGTGCCCAACTCGATACGAGGAACCTCACGACCAACAACGGCTAATGCGGTCAGCGCATCGTGCCCGAAGATGTTGGGAGCCCAGTAGCTCGCGAAACCGTCTTGCTCTGCAGAACGGGCCTCAGCGACGACATCGTCCACTGTTCCATCGTTTACTGCTCCGCCAAAAATGCCAATTTTCATAAGCCTTGACGGTATCAGGGGCGGGGCTACGAGAGACTGACGAGGTCCAGCCATTCCTGGCTGAAGTAGTCCACTTGGCCATCTGGCATCAGAACCACCTTGGTCGGACTGAGGCGCTGCACGAACTCTTCGTCATGACTCACCATGATGATGGTGCCCTTCCAGGACTCCAATGCGCCAGCCACTGCTTCACGGCTATGTGGGTCGAGGTTGTTCGTGGGTTCGTCCAACAACAACACGTTGTTGCGGCCAACCATCAACATGGCAAGCGTGAGCTTTGTCTTTTCTCCACCGGACAATGAACCAGATTCCTGAAACACCTTGTCGCCTTGCAAGCCAAACATGCCCAGCAATGCACGTAGTTGAGTTTCCGTGAGAGGACTGCCAACCGGCAGTTCGCGACGCATGTGCCACATCAGAGACTGCTTCGGATCCAAGGTGTCGTGCTCCTGCGCGAAGTAGCCAACGTTGACTTGGTAACCCCATTCGAAGTCGCCCACGTTCGCTTCGGTTGCTCCCGCAAGAATGCGTAAGAGCGATGTCTTTCCTGCACCGTTCAAGCCAAGAACAAGCATGCGGTCTCCCCTACCAATGTCGAAGGAAACATCCTCAAACACCGGAGGTCCACCGTAGCCCTTGCTGAGACCCTTGGTCGTCAACACGGTGACTCCGCTTTGTGGCGGATCGGGGAACTTCACATTAAGAACACGATCTTTCTTTCGAACGCCGGTGCCTTCGGACTCAATGCGAGCAATGCGCTTTTCAATGCTGTGCGCCATCGTTGCTTTCGTAGCTTTTGCACCAAAGCGATCGACAACATCTTGCAAACGTGCAACCTCTTTGGCTTGCATCATTGCTTTCTTCTCTGCGCGAGATTCATCTTCAGCACGAGACCGCTTGTACTGGCTATATGTACCGCGGTATTCGTACACAGCACCAATGTCATCTTCATCAGGACGATCCAAGTGCAACACACGAGTAATTGCTTCGTCCAACAATTCAAGGTCGTGGCTAATCACCAGCAATGCACCCTTGTAGTTGCGAAGGAAGTTCAACAACCACGTCTTGGCGTCAATGTCCAAGTGGTTCGTTGGTTCGTCCAACAGAAGCATGTCACTACCAGCAAACAAAATGCGAGCAAGTTCGACACGGCGGCGCTCTCCACCGGAAAGAACGCCCAGCGCAAGATCAAGACGATCGGGACGTAAACCCAAACCTGCAGCGATCGAACGTGCTTCACTCTCTGCGGAATAACCACCCTTGAGATTGAAGGCTTCTTCTGCTTTCACATAACGGCTGACATTGCGTTCGTCTGCGTCGGCTTCCATCGCAATACGCAATTTCTCCAAGCGTTCTAGGTCACCGTCAATGTTGCGACCCGACAACACATGAGCAATTGCTGGCTTCGCTTCAGTCTCTTTCGAAACGCGCGGGTCCTGCGATAGATAGCCATACATGCCAGTACGAGTCACTTTGCCACCAGCAGCCTCAGCCTCGCCACCCAGCACTTTAAACATTGATGTTTTGCCTGCACCGTTACGGCCAACAATGCCTACTTTGTCGCGAGCCATGATGGTGAATGTTGCACCCTGCACTACGTTGCGCCCGCCCACTTCAACAGTGAGGTTCTGAACCTGCAGCATTATCGAGGGGCCGACGTTGTGGTCGCACTAGGAGCCACAGTCGTTGTTGCTGCCGTCGGAACAGTTGTCGCTACGCCCGGCACCGTTGTGGTGTTCATAGGAATTGTCTGCCCTGGTGCCGTTGTCCCTGGCAAGACGTCATCTGTCACCAGTGAATCGTCGGTGTACTTCGAAGAAAGGCATGCACCAGGACTGACTGGTGCTGTTCCCAACGCAGATGCAATTGACGCAACAAGAACTTTGCGCCCCGCATCTGATGGATGCACGCGGTCTCTGTTCAACAGGCCCGGCTGAATTGACGTTGTTCCCCAATCGAGGACTGAAACATTTGAGAACTTTGATGCGACCGTACGAATGGTTTCATTGACTTGCTGCATCGTTGGACGGTTCAGTGTTGCTGTCAACAGCAATGTGGGTCGAGGCGCAAGTGCTTCAACAATTGCAGTGAGGTCGCGTTCATACTTTTCTTGATTACCGCCGTAGTTGGTACCAAGGAAGACAACACCAGCATCCCAGCCTTCATAGATGCGATCTTTCAAGACGGTGCGACCAAAGCCGACCATCTGACCTGCTTCTGCTTCCACAGCAACTCGCCAACCAAGAGGAACGAGTGCCGAACACATTGCACCGCCGTAGCGACTTGCAGTGCCGGACAGAATCGAGTCACCGATAATCAACAGGCGATTCCCTGGGGCATTGGCGCCCAAAGGAGCTCCTTCGAGTGCTGACAACGTGGATCGTTGTCCATCAATGATTACTTCGCCACCAGATGCTGCAATTCCCGGGATACGACCGACATTTTGCAGAATGATTTGACCGTTACTGCCACCTGTGACGGAGCATGCCGACAGCAGACCGCCGAGGACACAAAATCCAAGAAGAGAGCGGGTGCGGGGCGAGAACATGAACCATTGAGGTTATTGGCAAACGGGACGCTTCTTGGGGCAACCCCATACCTATTGGATAATCCCACAGGGAGAACTCTTCACAGTCCTCAGTAAGTAAGGGGTGGTTACTGGTTGTCGCCGCCACGAGCAATACGCAACTCATCACGAATCTCGGCAAGGAGGTCGTTGGTGCTCGGACCGGACTGCGCTTCCTCGTCAGATGTATCTCTCACTCGGTTGTACAACTTGACCACAGCAAACAGTACGAGAGCAACAAAGAAGAAGTTCATCGAAGCAGTCACGAATGCACCTAAGGGAAGGTCGCTGCCGTTGAGTGAGACAACTTTCTTGGAGAAGTCGGGTTGCTGACCTCCGAAGAGGGCACCAATCAGACCGCCAAGAATGCCAGGGCTCTTGTCGCTTCCTGCAAAAGAGTCAACGACCGTCTTGAATGCCGCGCCCATCACAAAAGCAACTGCGACATCAACCACATTGCCACGGTTTACGAATTCCTTGAACTCCGCGACAATTCCTCGCTTCGTCAGTTTCCCGACTTTTTCTTCAACTTTGCTCAGAATTTCTGCCATGTGGCGAGATTACTCGGCGCGGTCTTCCAAGTCCTCGAACCGATCGACATTACGGAGGGATGGGAAAGCCCACCACCAGATACCAGCAATTGCGATTGTTGCAATACCGCCACCAACAACTGTCGCTGGCGTACCAGCAACGCTAGAAACTGCACCAGATTCGAATGCGCCAAGTTCATTTGATGCGCCGATAAAGACATTCTCCACTGCAGAGACACGCCCTCTCTTGTCATCAGGGGTAACGAGCGGTACGAGAGAACTGCGAATGAACACACTCACCATGTCAGCTCCGAAGGCAATGATGAGTGCAAAGAATGCGATCCAGTACGACCGAGTCGTTCCAAGGACAATTGTCGCCGCACCAAAGATGGCCACAACCCACAAAAGGGTTCGACCAACATGGCGACGAACAGGTCGGAACGCAAGGAAGACAGCCATTGAAGCAGCACCTAAACCGCCAGCAGCTCGCAGCCATCCGTATGCAACATCCCCGACCTTCAATTGCTCCTCAGCAATAACTGGCAGTAACGCCACTGCACCGCCGAACAACACGGCGAAGAGATCTAACGAAATTGCTGCCAGCAACACTGGCGTGCGACGAATAAAGACGAGACCTTGTACCGCATCACGCAATGTGGGCCGTTCAGTCTTTACTTCTGATGTCACGACTGCAGGCAATGTCACAAGGGACAAACTCGCCATGCCACAGAGAATGAGAACTGCCGCAACGCCATACGCAAGCGCCGGGTCAACTGCGTAGAGAAAGCCGCTAATTGCGGGCCCAATAATGGCTGCACCCGTCCACGTTGCACTGTAAAAAGCAATCACGCGAGTCAAACCACCATCGGGAGCAATCATGGCGGCAATCGGACGAAGAGCAGGCGCAAGAAACGCACGTGAGGCACCAAACAAAAAAGCGATTGCATAAATCGGAACGGCCGAGCCACCACCATCGGGCTCTGTCATGCTCAACGCGTACACCATCAGAAGAATGGAGCACGTGAACTCGCCGAATTGTGCGACTAAGGAAACTCTTTTGCGATTGAGCCTGTCCGCAACGGTTCCTGTGACGAGAACAAGTGCAGCAGCGGGTAAGAACTCTGCGAGACCAAGCCAGCCAATTGACATCTCTGAGCCAGTGATGTCATAAACATGTTTTCCGAGTGTTGTGGCCTGCAACATCACTCCGATAGTCAGCACCATGCTCGATATCAGCAGCGGGCGAACACCTGGAGAAGTGATTGCATCACGGGCACTCATCGCGCCAGGTTGATTTGTCATCGAGTCGTCCAACCACCATCGATAGAGATCGACTGACCAGTCATGAAAGACGAGGCATCACTCGCCATAAACAACAACGCACCATCAAGTTCATGCTCTTCGCCCATGCGAGGCATTGGAGAGTTCGCCTGAATAAGAGCCTGTGCACCAGCATCAGATTCCATTCCCGCTGTCATCTCTGTGAGAAACCATCCGGGACACAAACTATTCACGCGCACACCCTTGCGAGCCCACTGCAATGCAAGTTCTTTGGTGATGCCGATGACTGCATGCTTGCTCGCGACATAGTTCACCTGCTTGATGGGAGTAGAACCCACAAGTCCCAAGATGCTGGCAACGTTGACGACAACGCCCGACTTCTGCTTCACCATGTGCTCGCCACACAACTTTGCGAGATGCCACACAGCAGTGGTGTTGACTTGCAGTACTTCTTCAAAGTCTTCGAGTGTTTCCTGCTCGATACCCTTCACCACTCCGATGCCTGCGTTGTTCACCAAGATGTCCACAGTTCCGAAAGTGTCGACCACCTTCTGCACCATTGCCTCACGTTGAGATGCAAGAGCAACGTCGCACTGCACGGCCAATGAACCAGGCAACGTGGCTGCCAATGCTTCGAGACGATCAAGACGACGTGCAGTCATCACAACCGTGGCACCTGCAGCATGAAGAACCTTTGCAAAGCGAGCACCAAGCCCAGAAGAAGCACCTGTCACGATGGCGACTTTGCCGTCCAGACGAAATTGAGCAAATGGGTCAAGAACCTGTGTTTCAGACATGTGCCGAGGCTATTGCGCGACAGCAGATATGACAGCATGGGACCGTGAAAGTACGCGTGGGATTCGGCCTCGGAGTTCGAACAAAGCTCAATGACACCAGTTTTCTTGAGGTTGTCGACACATTGGAGCGTCTGCGCTTTGACAGCTTGTGGCTCAGTGAGCGCATCGGTGGCGTTGCGCCCGACCCGCTCGTTGCAATGTCAATGGCTGCTGCACGAACACAGAAGTTGAAAATTGGCATGAGTGTCATGGTTCTTCCTGGCCGTAATCCCATTGTCCTCGCCAAAGAACTCGCCACACTTGATCGCATGTCGGGCGGAAGGCTTCTCCCCGCTTTTGGTCTCGGTGTTGCTGACCCACACGAGCAACAAGCCTTCGGCGTCGAGCGTTCACAGCGCGCAAAAATGTTCAATGAAGCATTGGCTGTTCTTCGTGCATGCTGGACAGAAGAGTCCGTCACGTTCCACGGAGATTTCTACAACTACGACAATCTCAAAGTGGAACCAAAGCCACTGCAGAGTCCACCCGAAGTGTGGCTTGGTGGCATTGCCGAGAGTGAACTGAAGCGCGTCGGTCGCCTCGCAGATGGTTGGCTCCCTTCATTCATCACACCAGATGAAGCTGCTGCTGGTTGGAAGACTGTGAATGCAGTTGCCAGCGAGCACCAACGAGAAATTGAAGACGAGCACTTCGGAGTTCTCATCCCTTATGTGATTGGCGAGCCTCCAGCCGCACTTCTTGCCGGGCTCAAGGCTCGCAGACCAGACATTGCGGACATCTCAACTCTGGTTCCCGACAGTTGGGAAAAGTTAGTCGCCAACATTGAGCAGTTTGTTGCCGTCGGTGCATCAAAGTTCGTTGTGATTCCTTCAGTGGAACCGACGTCAGTCAATGAATGGAATGACCATTTAGCTCAGGCTGCTGAGAAACTAATTCCTCTGCAGAACTAATCCGTTTCAAAACTAAACAGCGTCGTTGTACGACACCGTTGGGTTATTTGTTTTTGCGACCTGGCTTGGTGAAGTTCGCGCAGAAGTCAATCATGAGGCGCGTGCCGTATGCAGTTGCACCACGATTCAGCCAACCATTGTCGCCATCAGAATCCATTGGGCCTGCCATGTCGATGTGAACCCACGGCGTGGACCCAACGAATTCACTCAAGAACAACGCTGCCGTTGTTGCACCGGCAAGTGGGCCACCAATGTTGCGCATGTCGGCAACGTTGGAGTCGAGAAGGGCACGGTACGGACGATGAAGTGGAAGTTCCCACACCAATTCATCGGTACGGCTGCTGGACTGCTTGATCTGCGCGAGAACGGCATCGTTATTTCCCAACACGCCCGCCATGTGCTTACCCAATGCGCCCATGCATGCACCGGTGAGAGTTGCAATGTCGAGCATTGCATCAGGCTTGAGTTCTGCACCGAGAGACAGTCCATCAGCGAGGATGAGACGACCTTCGGCATCGGTGTTATGGATCTCGACTGTCTTGCCATTGCGCATGGTGAGAACGTCACCAAGCTTGAGAGCGCTTCCGCTCGGCATGTTGTCGGTGCACATGAGGAAAGCGGTAACGCGTGTCTTCACTTTCAAAGCACTCAGCGCACTCATTGTTGCAAGAACTGCAGCGGCGCCGCTCATGTCCATCTTCATCGAAGCATGGCTGGGGTCGCTCGGCTTCAACGAGATACCGCCTGAGTCGTACATCACGCCCTTGCCCACAAGAACGACATGAGACTTTGCATTTGCTGGCTTGTATTCCAACTTCACCATGCGAGGAGGCTCAACGCTTCCCGCATTGACACCGACAAGTCCACCGCAACCCATCGCTGCAAGCTGGTCTTTGTCATACACAGTGGAGACAAGGTTTGACTCTGCAGCAATTGCTACGGCACGCTCGGCGAATGCGCGAGCAGTGAGGTGTGATGGCGGTGTATTTGCGAAATCGCGTGCGTTACACACAGCCCCTGCTGTTGCAACACCAGCGTTCATGCCAGCAGTTACTGCCGTTGTTTCTGTCGACGACACCAATGTCACCGAGGTCAGCTTTGGAAGGCTGCCTTTGTCGTTCTTGAGGTCAGCCCAGCGATGAAGCGCAAGGGCCATGCCTTCGACGACAGCCTGTGCGTTTGCTTTTGTTGCGCCACGACCAACAGATGCCAGCGTGGTTGCAACCGATGCGTATCGACTTGATGCACGTGCAGCGGCTGCAGCAATGGTGCGCATTGTGTTGGCATCAAGATCACGAACATCGCCAACACCAACCAAGACACGAACTTTTCCTTTGTCACCAGGAAGCGTGACAGTCTGAGCAGTGCGGCCTTCAAAACCAAGAGCCGAGAGTTGATCACGGTTTAAACCGACGCCAGCTCCGACGGGGCCCGAGCTTGCAACCGGAATGATGACTGCTTCAGCTTTTGAAGGGGCTGACTTTGACGTTGAGAACGTGGTGCGCATACGCCCACTCTATGTTGCGCACATCAGCGCATTGCGATGCGAGGCCTAGAGACTCTTGACAGGACGAGACACGCCCTCTTGCCAGCGAGCCATTGTCCACAAGAGGTCGGACAAGCGATTGAGATATGGCACGACATACGAAGGAAGCGGTGCAGCGCCATAGGCCTGACGCTCTGCACGGCGCACCGTGGTGCGGGCGAAGTCGAGCCATGCCGACACAGGATGCTCGCCAGGAACCACGAACTCTGTTGGAGGTTCAAACTTGGTATCGAGGTCGTCGATGATGGCTTCAAGCCGATCAACCATCTCGGGCGTTACGCAACTCGAGCCCGGGGTGAGCTTGTGACGGTTCTCAGGAAGCGTGGCAAGTTCTGCCATCAAGACATAGAGGTCTTTCATCACTGGCACCACGATGGCATCGACCTCGGAGCCGTGCCCCGCTGCAGTACGCACCAATCCGATGACTGCCTGTGCTTCGTCAACTGCCCCGTATGCACGAGGCAGTTCGGAGTCTTTGGGCACGCGGCCTCCATAGAAGAGTCCGGTCGTGCCGTCGTCGCCTTCTCGGGTGTAGATCTTGTCGCGAGCCATGCCATTGACTCTATGGGCGACGACCTGTTTATGCCCTATTTCGCATGCAGTAATTGACACAGACACCTGACGAGGGCGGTCAGCCGCAAGTAGCGTGGTGAGGTCATGAATCGCCAGCCATACCTTGAAGCCGTCCGCGAGAGAGTCATCGTGTTTGATGGTGCTTTCGGAACATTTATTCAGGACCTCGACCTTGGGGCAGATGACTTCGGCGGCCCGTCTCTTGAAGGTTGCAACGAGATGTTGTGCCTCACCCGCCCCGATGTCATCGAGGCCATGCACGCTGCCTTCCTTGACGCTGGTGTCGACGCAATTGAGACGGCCAGCTTTGGCAGTTTCTCCACCGTGCTCACGGAGTACGACATCCCAGAACAGGCCTACGAACTGAATGTGGCTGCAGCATCGATCGCGCGTCGCGTTGCCGACCGGTACGAATCAGATGGTCGCCCTCGCTATGTCGCAGGCAGCATCGGACCAGGCACCAAGCTGCCCAGCCTTGGTCACATTGGCTTCATTGAATTGCGCGATGCATATGAAGAGCAAGCACGCGGCCTCATTGACGGAGGCGCAGACCTTTTCCTCATCGAAACATGCATGGACCTTTTACAGATCAAAGCAGCGATGCAGGGATGCCGCAATGCAATGAAAGCCTGCGGGCGCGAACTTCCCATCCAGGTGCAAGTCACCATGGAAACAACAGGGCGCATGTTGGTGGGCACTGAAATTGGTGCCGCGTATGCATCACTTGCAGCAATGAAGCCCGATGTCATCGGCATCAACTGCGCAACTGGGCCATCAGAGATGCAAGAGCACCTTCGCTATCTCAGCGAACATTCACTCATCCCCATCAGCGTGTTGCCCAATGCTGGACTTCCGAGCGTTGTTGATGGCAAAACCCATTACGACCTCACTCCTGAACAACTCGCCGAGTTTCATCGCCACCATGTGAGCGACTTGGGAATCGGCATCGTTGGCGGATGCTGTGGCACGACTCCTGAACACATGCGTCAGGTCTGCCAAGCAGTCCATGGCGTTGTGCCAAAGACGCGCACTCCAGAATTTGAACCCAGCGTTTCGTCGCTCTACTCCGCTGTCACCCTTGAGCAAGACCAGAGCTTCCTCATTATTGGTGAGCGCACCAATGCAAACGGATCAAAAGCATTCCGTGAAGCGATGTTGCGCGAAGACTGGGATACCTGTCTCAAGATGGCAACCGAGCAGATTCGAGAGGGCTCCCACGTTCTCGACGTGTGCGTTGACTATGTCGGTCACGACGGCACAGTCGATATGAACGAGATTGCATCACGTTTCGCCAGCCAAGCCAGTGTGCCGTTGGTTCTCGACTCGACCGAACCCGAAGTGATGGAAGCAGGCCTTCTGCACACCGGTGGTCGCAGCATTCTGAACTCCGCCAACCTCGAAGATGGCGAAGAGCCCGGCAGTCGCCTTGACCGCGTCTTCACCTTGGCCCGAGATTTTGGCGCTGCAGTGATTTGTTTGCTGATTGACGAACGTGGCCAAGCTCGTGATGTCGAATGGAAGATGGAAGTCGCTCATCGCATTGCAAAGATTGCGACAGAGCGTTATGGCCTCTCCAACAGTGACCTCATCTTTGATGCGCTCACGTTCCCCATCGGTACGGGCGACGAAGACCTTCGTAAAGACGGCATCGCAACCCTCGAAGCAATCAAGCGCATTAAGGACGAGATTCCTGGTGCTTTCACCACTCTTGGTCTTTCAAATGTGAGCTTTGGACTTAGCCCTGCCACTCGTCAGGTACTGAACAGTGTGTTCCTCCACGAGGCGCGTCAGTACGGCCTCGACTCGGCCATTGTTCATGCATCCAAGATTCTTCCGTTGGCTCGTATTCCCGAAGAACAAATCACGGTGTGCCAAGACCTCATTTATGACCGTCGCAAAGACGGCTACGACCCACTCACTGCACTTCTTGAAATCTTTGCTGGTGTGTCGGCAGTCGAGACAGTCAAAGTCGACCGCACCGACTGGACCATTGAGCAGATTCTCCGTCAGCGCATCATCGATGGCGACCGCGAAGGGCTGATTGAAGATCTTGAATTGGGGCGCAGTAACGGCATCGCACCGCTTGACATCATCAATGAAATCTTGTTGGACGGCATGCGCGAAGTGGGCGAACTATTTGGCTCAGGCCGTATGCAGTTGCCATTCGTTTTGCAAAGCGCAGAGACAATGAAGACAGCTGTTGCTCACCTTGAGCAATACATGGAAAAGACAGGCGAAAGCAGCGCAAAGGGCAAGCTTGTTCTTGCCACCGTGAAGGGTGACGTCCACGACATCGGTAAAAACCTTGTCGACATCATCTGCACCAACAATGGCTACGAAGTACACAACATTGGCATCAAGATCGGCATCCAAGAGATGATCGACAAGGTCAAAGAGGTCAATGCAGATGCTCTCGGCATGAGTGGACTTCTCGTGAAGTCCACCATCATCATGCGCGACAACCTTCAGGAATTGAACACCCAAGATCTCAGCGACATCCCCGTCCTTCTTGGTGGCGCAGCACTCACACGCAGCTATGTGGAACAAGATCTCCGAAAGATTTACGACGGTCGCGTGTTCTACGGCAAGGATGCGTTTGAAGGTCTCTCTGTTCTCGACACCCTGATGAACATCAAGAAGACCGGTGTCGATGACCCTGACTTTGGTCGCAAGTTGGGCACTCGCCTTATTGAACGTGCCGAAAAAGTCGAAGTTGATCCGTCAACGATTCCTGCACGGTCACCTGAAGTTGAGACAGACAACGAAGTCTTTACTCCTCCGTTCTTGGGTAGCAAAGTTGTGAAGGGCATCGGACTCGATGAGATCGCCGAATACATCAACGAGACCGCTTTGTTCCGCAACCAGTGGCAGTACCGCCCCAACGAGGGCGAAACCGACGCCGACTTTAAAGATCGCATTCGTCCGCTGTTGCGCGAGCAATTAGGTGCAGCAAAATCAGGTGGCTACCTCGTTCCTCAGGTCGTGTACGGATACTTCCCTGTCAACGCCGACGGCAATGACCTCATTGTGTGGACCGACGACACGCGCACCGTGGAGAAAACACGCTTCCACTACCCACGCCAAAAGGTCGCGCCGTACATGTGCATCGCCGACTTCTACCGCAGTGTGGAGAGTGGCGAGAAGGATTACGCCGCATTCCACATCGTGACAATGGGATCCCCTGTGAGTGAGAAGGCTGCAGAACTCTTCGCCGAGAACAAGTACAACGACTACATGGTGCTCCATGGCATCGGCGTTGAGATGGCTGAAGCATTGGCCGAATATTGGCATCATCGCATTCGTACAGAGTGGGGCTACGTCGACCAGGACGGTCCATCGCTTGCCGGACTCTTCCGTCAGCAGTACCGCGGTGGTCGTTACAGCTGGGGCTACCCCGCTTGTCCAGATCTCGAAGACAATGCCACGGTGGCTGCTCTGCTTGAAGCAGGCCGCATTGGCATTGAAGTGAGCGAAGAAACTGGATGGCAGTACCAACCAGAGCAAACAACCTCAGCGATTATCTGCCATCACCCGAAGGCCAAATACTTCGTGGCTCGCGACTAATTCAGCAGTCACGCCTAATGAGGTTGTGTTTTATTCCAGGTTGCCGCAAGCAACGCGTAATGACCATTGAGAGCGATCAACTCGTCATGAGTTCCTATCTCGGAAATGCGAGCATCTGCAACAACAGCAATCTTGTCGGCACGCTGCACCGTGGAGAGCCTGTGAGCAACCACGATGACAGACCGGCCCACCATCAGACGCTCGAGCGCCGCCTCAATCAGCATCTCTGTTCCCGGGTCAAGGTTGGATGTTGCTTCATCAAGAACCAGAACTGCCGGGTCAACAAGTGCTGCACGAGACAACGCCACCAACTGTCGTTCTCCTGCCGATAGACGAGAACCTCGTTCTCTCACTTCAGTATCAAGGCCTTCTGGCAACGCTTCAAAGCGCTCACGCAAACCAAGGCGATCTAACGCGCCAAGCAGTTCGGCTTCCGTGGCATCGGGCTTTGCAATCAACAAGTTGTCTCGCACGGAACCGTCGAACAAGAAGCCTTCTTGAGGAATCACCACAATGCGACGACGAAGATCTTCCATTGACGCATCTCGAAGATTGACACCACCAAAGGAGACTGAACCTTCTTGTGGGTCATACAGCCGAGCCATCAGTTTTGCCAGCGTTGACTTGCCCGCGCCAGTAGGGCCAACAAGAGCAAGACGCGTACCAGCCGTCAACGTGACGCTCACATTGTCCAGTGCTGGCTTAGTGCTCCCTGCATACGCAAATGTGATGTTCTCAACAACGAGATCACCAGCAGACGGAAGTGGCGTGGGATTCGTCGATTCCTCGACGTCGGGTTCTGCGTCAATGATGGCGAACAATTTGTGCAGGGATGCAGCCGCCGATTGCAAGGTGTTGTACAGCTGAGACAGTTGCTGCACAGGGTCAAACAACGTTGCTAGCAAGAGAACAAACGCCACCACTGTTCCTAGCGAAACGGACCCTCTGTGCACCAGGAATCCACCGAGTCCAACAATGAGAGCAGACGAAGCAATACCCGCAAACTCAATGAGACCGAAGTACCAGGTACTCACCTTGACACTGTAGAGATGACTGCGGAAGAGCTCACGATTTGACTCTTTGAATCGACGAATTTGCTCGTCTTCACGGGCGTATGCCTGAATGACGCGCACTCCCGTGATTCCTTCTTGCAATGCCGAGAGATTCGCCCCCACCTTTTCGCGCACTTCGAGATATGCCCGACTTGAGTCCCGCTGGAACTTCACTGACGCAGCAATGAGGAATGGGAAGACAATGAGACTGATGAGCGTCAATTGCCACGACATGCTCAACAGAAGAAAGAAAGCAAAGAAAAGCAAAAGGAACGAAGAAAGGAACTGCATCAGTCCCCACTGAACAAGTTCTGACATGGACTCCACATCGGCCGTCATGCGAGCAACAAGAACTCCAGCTTTCTCTCTATCGAAGAAGGCCATTGACTGACGTTGCATCTGTGTGAACACACGAATGCGCAGAAGCCGAAGGAATCCTTCACCTGCGGAGTTCAACGCCACATATTGCAATCGCCCAATGACATACGCAACTGCAACTACAACGAGATATGCGATGACCGTCATATTGAGAACTTTGGAGTCCTTCGCATTAATGCCCGAGTCAATACCGTGCCGGACGAGGACAGGACCAGCCAGTGCGCACAGCACCGTAATGACGACATAGAACATCGCCAGTGCAGCCGTACGGCGGAACTCCCCTGCCATTTTGATGCTGCGAATCAGTACGACACGTGTTTGCGAACGATCAAGTTTCTGATCTTCGTCAACAACACTTCGTCCGCCGCCGCGGCCTCCACCAGACCACATAACTACTCCACCACCTGTGGCGTAGACCATGCTGCGAGCACTTCTCGATACTTTTCATTGGTCGCTAGCAACTCATGATGCGTGCCCATCGCTGCAATGACGCCATTATCGAGAAGTACCGCGCGATCTGCCAATTCAATCGTGGCGGGGCGATGTGCAATAACAAGAGTTGTTCTCCCACGCATCACCGTCGCCAACGCGTCGCGAATCTCATGTTCCTTCGTGGGGTCAACTGCCGAGGTTGCATCGTCAAGGACAAGCACTCGTGAATCCGCAACGATGGCGCGTGCAATCGCAATGCGTTGGCGCTGTCCACCCGACAGTGAAAACCCGCGTTCGCCCAGCACTGTGTCGTACTGCTGCGGCAACTGCATGATGAACTCATGCGCACCGGCAAGTTTTGCGGCCCGAATCACTATCTCTTGATTTATCTCAGGCTTTGCAAATGCAATGTTCGCCGAGACTGTGTCGTTGAACAATAACGTGTCTTCGAATACAACTCCGACGGCACGACGAAGGTCCGACAAAGTGAGATCACGAAGATCAACACCATCAAGTTTGATACTGCCCGATTGAGGGTCGTAAAAGCGCAACAGCAACCGAGTGATGGTGGATTTACCAGAACCCGTTGCGCCCACAATTGCCACTGACTCTCCTGGGGCAATCGTGAGGGACAGTCCATTCAATACCGTGATCTCGGCATGACCAATGTCGTACCCAAATACCACATTGTCAAAACTCACAGCCCCCACTGGTTGTGCCAGCCCTGCTTGAGGCAATTTGCGTGGTTCAACAGCGTCTGCAATTGCCGGCACTTCAGAGAGAATTTCATTCACTCGTAAAAGTGCAGACGCCGCACGCTGGGCAAAGGCGACTGTCATACCAATGTTGCGCATTGGCCAGATCAACATGGTGAGATAGGTATTGAAGGCAACAAGACCACCCACTGACATGTCCCCGTTAATCACGCGGTGGCCGCCTAAACCAAGAACTGCCACCAGCCCCAGTGATGGCAAGAGATCAATCGCAGGCAGGAAACGACTGCGAATACGTGCCGCACGCATCGATTCGCGCTGAATGTCATCAGCTTCAATGTTGAGTTTGCCTTGCTGCACAGCCTCGGCACCGAACCCTTTAACAACACGGATACCAGAGACTGACTCTTCCACAATGTTTGCCAACTGCGCTTGCTCTTGCTGCACAGCCATCACTGCAGGGTGAATCTTGTGCGAGAAGGAACGCGCAGAGATATTGATGAACGGCAATGGGAACAGCGACACAGCGGCAAGTATCGGATCTGAGATGAACAGAATGACAACAACACCAATCACCATTGTGATCTGAGAGACAAAGATGGGAATGTTGACAACAAAGCCCTGCACTTGCTGCAAGTCACTTGATGAACGACTCATCAACTGCCCCGTCTGCGCTTTGTCGTGATAGCCGACATGGAGGCCCTGAATCTGAGCGAAGATTCGCTCGCGCAACATGGTCTCTGTCAGGCGACTTTCACGAAATGCGATGTAACGACGCCATCCAGCGAAGACACCGGCGATCACCGCAGCCGCCAAAATCAACATTGTCCAGAGCAGCAATGAGCCGTTCTTCTCAATCCCTCGGTCAATGGCCAACTTAGTGAGTTGAGGAACAGCAACTTTGCCAAGTGTCCACGCAAGCCCCACACAGGCTCCGGTAATCAGAGCGCGTTGTTGCAGTTTCAACGTGGCGAACAGCAGTCGCCAGCCTTCCCTCGTGACCCCCTTGGCTTCGTTCGCCATGAGTTACTTGTGCGCTGCAGGCGACAAAGACTTGACAGCATCCCAATAGTTCAACTCTGGGTCGAACGGCATGATTGCCAAGGAAGAGGTCGTTACGCCATTGTCGAAGTACTGACGAATCCGATCGCGGCAATACTCTGGCGATCCATGGACGATGAGTTGGTCAACAACCTCATCTGGAATTGCTGCGAGAGCTGCCTTGCGATCCCCTGCCTTCCACATATCCCACATGCCCTTGAGTTCATCACCACGGCCAAGCCATGCATGGAACTGCGCATACACCGGCACGTTGAGATACGCAGCGATCGCGAAACGAGCAGCGGTGCGCACAACCTCTGTGTTCTCTGATGGACAAATGAAGATTCGCGCAACAATCTCTTTTGGCGTGCCCTCTGCAGCACCATGTACAACTTCTGCAACTCGCGTGACGTCCTCAGCGCTTAACCAGTTGATGATGGCGCCGTCTGCTTCACGAGCAGCGAGGCGAAGCATTCCTTCACGCAGTGCAGCAACAAGAATCTGTGGCTTCACTTCAGGGCGAATACCTAAGCGAAAACCATCAATATTGAATGTGTCGTACTGCTTTGTGACTTTCTCGCCTGACAATGCATCATTCAGGAAGCGAACAACGTCACGAACCTTCTTGTATGGCTCATCAAAAGGAATGCCATTCCATTTCTGCACGATGACATTGCTCGAAGAACCGATACCGATTGCAAAGCGCCCCGGCGCAGCATCAGCAAGTGTTGCCACCGACTGGGCGAAACAGGCCGGGCTACGTGTGTACGCAGGAACAATCGCTGTTCCTAAACGAAGTCGTGGTTCCCATGCAGATGCCAATGCAAGAGGTGTAAACGCATCAGCACCATCTGCCTCTGCCGACCAGATGTCGGTGTACCCCATGTCGGCCAGTTCAATCAGACGATCTCGATGTGTGTTGAGATGACCTGGCAACGGAACTGTCATTCCTGGTCGCACTGGCATACCGTGTTGTGCTTTTGCTCCGTAAGCGTTCATGTTTCCCCCTGAATCGTGATGTTGTTAAACGGGTGTTAGCCCTTGTGAATTCTTGCGATACAACTCTGACTGGCTGTCGCCATCAGAGTTCCGTCCTCAGCAAACATGTTGACGAGTCCGTGGCCAAAACCACGAGCAACGCCATGAACGCGAATGTCGAGCAGTACCCATGTGGTGGGAACAAGATTCATCACACGCAAGGTGTTATCGAGCGAGTTTCCACCGCCACGGATGCCAAGCGCTTGTCCAACGCCACGCGGAACAAAGTCGCCCAACACACCAAGGGTTGCTGCATCGACACCTTCAATCACTTCAGGCAATCGTGCCCACATGATTGTTTGTCCGTCACCTGGAGACCCATCAAGATCTTTTTCGGCACGTACCTTCACGACACGCTCATCCATGAAGTCATGAATAGAACCCTTCACCAGAAAACGATGTTTCCAGTCTGGGTAGTCGTCAGGGCTGCCGACATCTGGCATTGTTTCGAACTGGCCTGAGTATTCGAAGTCTCGATCGCCGAGCGCAGCATTCACGGTGATGATCTCACGCTCACCCACACGTGCAATGACGCGCGCCTGCGTGATGGCGTTACCCGTCACGGGCACGATGACATCGATGTCCATCACCTCACCCGGGCGGGCATAACTGAGGTACTGGGCGGTGACCCAGATGACATTGCGGCCAGTGGCGCCTTCGAGAGCCGAGATCGCTGCGCCAAGGGCACTGCCTCCGTAGAGGAAATTGCCTCCGGTACAGAGTTTCATCTCGACAGGGAGGTACCAGCGGAAGGGGTTGTGGGTCTGTTGGAGACCCAGGAAGGTACGACTATCCATGCCCCTTTGACCCTAGTCCCACAAGGGTTTTCCCAACGGATTGAGATGAACCCGAGTGGGCTAACTTGCCTTCATGACTGATTCACCATGGCAGGGCGATGCTTGTTCACTCGTCGACGAATACCGCGCAGGTCGCAGACACCCCAAAGAAGAGATGCAAGCCACTCTGAATGCCATTAAGGCCAGTGGACTCAATTCGGAGTCCTTCATCGACACAGACGGCGCTCTTCAACGTGCTGCAGCAGCCGATACGTCTCTCCCCTTCGGTGGAGTCCCACTTGGCATCAAGGAACTCGACCCTGTGAAGGGTTGGCCCGACACGGATGCATCAATGCCCTTCGCGGATCGCATTGCGACCAAGACAAGTATTCATGTGAGCCGCATCACTGAACGCGGTGGCGCAGTTGCATTCGGTCTCACCACTGCAAGCGAGTTTGGTGGCGTGAACGTCACGCGCACTGTTCTTAACGGTGCAACCAAAAACCCGTGGAACACATCTCGCACACCCGGCGGTTCCTCTGGCGGCAGTGCCGCAGGTGTTGCTGGTGGCTTGTACACACTTGCGACTGCAGGTGACGGTGGCGGCTCCATTCGAATCCCCGCAGGCTTCACTGGGCTCGTCGGCTTGAAGTCAACATATGGCCGCATTCCTCGTGGCCCTGGTGCAGAGTTTGGCAATCTCACCGTGACCGTCGGTTGTGTTTCACGCAGCGTTCGTGACACCGCACGCTGGTTCGACGTCTGCAACGGCCACGATGCACATGACCCACTGAGCTTGCCTCGCGTTAGTGGATGGGAAGCAGGCCTCGGCACAGTTGATGTGAAGGGTTTACGCGTCGCAATCGTCAGCGATTGGGGTGGTGCCGTTGTCTCCCCCGCCATGTGGAATGTCTTGCTCGAAACGGCCGACTTCCTTGTGGCGAATGCTGGGTTAAAGCGTGTCGACAATCTCGACACCACGTTGCCCCGCATGGGTGCTGCATGGTCCATCAGTGGAATGATTGAAATTGCTCACGCACTGAAAGATCACTGGCCTGCATGTGCCGACCAACTCACACCCGAGATGCGCATGGGTCTTGAGTTCACAGCAGGCAAGTACAACGCCGAAGCACGATCACGTATTGAAGAGCGCCGTGCTGCGCTGAACACACGCATGGCACAGATTTTTCAAGATGTTGACCTGATCATCACTGCTACCAACCCCGACATTGCCTTTAACGCTGAAGGCCCATTGCCCAGCGAGTTCGGCGGCATCAAGGCAGGCGCCGGTAACAACGGCCAACTCACCTTCCCCTGCAATCTTTACGGAAACCCAGGCATCTCGGTTCCTGCTGGTTTTGTTGATGGATTGCCTGTTGGTCTACAAATCATCGGACCGCACTTCTCGGAGCCCATCTTGTTGGAACTTGCACACCGCCTTGAGCGCGAACGCCCATGGCCGTTGACGGCACAAGGAGCTCCTCTGTGAGCACAGGTCCACTAACCGGCATCAAGGTCATTGACCTCTCCACCATGATCTCTGGCCCGCTTGCTGGGATGATGCTTGCCGACCAGGGTGCCGAAGTCATCAAAGTTGAATCACCGGGAATGGGCGACATGATGCGCCACATCGGCACCCAGAAAAATGGCATGACTGGCATCTATGCGCTACACAATCGCGGCAAGAAGTCACTTGTTGTCGACCTCAAGCATGAGACAGGCAAAGAAGTCCTTCGCACATTGATCAAAGAATCAGATGTTCTGATTCAGAACTTTCGGCCCGGCGCAATGGAACGTTTGGAGTTCGGTTACGAAGAAGTCGCTGCACTGAATCCTCGGCTGGTCTATGTCTCTATCGCTGGTTTTGGTGAAGACGGACCAAACAGTGGTCGGCGCGTCTACGACAATGTGATTCAGGCAACTTCTGGGCTCGCGAGCGTGCAAACCGATAAAGCAACTGGCAAGCCATCGATCTATCGCACTCTCATCTGCGACAAAGTCACGGCATACACCGCTAGCCAAGCCATCACAGCTGCTCTCTTTGCTCGCGAACGTGGTGGCAGTGGACAACACATCACCTTGTCAATGCTTGACGCCGCGATTGCATTCACTTGGCCCGATTGTGCGATGGATGAAGCACTGCTCGATGACGATGTCGTTCGTCTCCCCACCATTGCGTCTAGCTACAAGGCAATCGAATTCAGCGATGGATATGCCGTTGCCACTGTGCTCTCCGAATCAGAATTTCGTGGATACTGCGCGGCTCTTGGCAAACCTGAACTTGCCGATGATCCACGTTTCGCCACAGTGCAG
>Ga0208595_1000039_pt1 | contig 43359 bp, 35 predicted proteins | sample LakMenEpi28Jun11_FD_150742 | JGI IMG/M metagenome (GOLD analysis project Ga0208595, IMG submission 150742) | Freshwater microbial communities from Lake Mendota, WI - 28JUN2011 deep hole epilimnion (SPAdes) | ecosystem: Environmental > Aquatic > Freshwater > Lake > Epilimnion/Euphotic zone ...
ATAGTTAATTACACGTTCTTCTCCAGCCACAAAACCACCTAAACTTGCTAATGTTTTACTAAATGTACAAACAATTAAATCTACATCATCTGTCAATCCAAATTCACTAGCCGTTCCTCGTCCTCCTTCGCCAATAACACCAAACGCATGTGCATCATCAACAAGTATTTGAGCGCCATGTTTTTTAGCTAAAGCATTAATTTTATCTAATTCTGGGATATCTCCAAATGCGGAAAATACCCCATCCGTAACGATAAATTTAGCGCCATCTATATCTTTAATGGACTCAAGCTTTTTCTCTAAATCTGCCATATCATTATGATGATATCTCAAGATTTCGGTACCAAAAGTACCTTTAGCCAACATATTGGCGGTTTGAATTGAGGCATGATTATCACGGTCGCTGATTATTTTATCATGACGACCAACCAAAGGAGAAATAACACCTTGACCCGCTTGATATCCTGTACTGAACAATAAAGCAGCTTCTTTTCCTACGAATTTAGCTAATTTATGTTCTAATTCATTATGCAAATCAATAGTTCCTGTCAAATATCGACTACCCGAGCAACTTGTACCATATTTATTAATGGCTTGAATTGCGGCTTCTTTAACTTTTGGATGCGAAGTTAACCCAAGATAATTATTAGAACCCGCCATAATGATGCGTTTTCCGTTCATATCTACTACTGGGCCTTCACTTTCCTCAATAGGGTTAAAATAAGGATATATACCAGCCGATTTAATTTCATCAGCTCTTGTAAAATTATAACATTTTTGAAATAATTTTTTAGTTGGATTACTATTTCCCATTATTTTTTAAGACTTTTTTAATTATAAAAAACTCACAAAGATATAAAATTTATCTAAAAAGTGTTTATGTTTTTAGATGATTTTTGATTTGTATTTAATCTAATTTAAACATTAAATGAATACGCAGTTATAAAAATATTAATTATTTGAGTTCAACTCCGCGTTATCATTTCAAGAATAAATTTTAAAATTTATTGATTTACAATTAATTATACGTTTAATTGTTGAATCAAACTAATCATACAAATCCAAACCAAAATCTACCAATAATTTGTTTAGTAATGGATTTTTTTGGGCTAAGGCATTAAATTTGTCCGTTTTACTTAAAGAAGCACTATTGGAAAAGGTTTCAACTAAGGATTCATTAACCATACACTCAAATCCCGCATTTTTGGACGTTTTTTGGAAATATACTTGTTTTAAAATTCTAAAACAAGAAAGCACCATTTGCTCTTGAATGGTATTGGAAACATTAAAAACAAAGGTGTCATTTTTAATTTCAGGCTCCAATCCTTTGATATAATCGATATTGACATTTCCTTTGGGTAATAAAGGAATTAATTCTGGCCAAATATTAAGATTTTCTACAGTTTGAATCTCTACGACTTCTTCAGCAACTTGCGAGCTACTGATTTCTTTTTCTACTTTTTGTGCTAAATCTTCAATCGACAGCATCGCAGGAGACTTAACGGGTTTTGATTCTTCTAAATCTTTGATTGGAACTTGAATTGCTTCTGTGGCAACTTGTTTAGAAACAACTTCGCTTACGTTATTTTTTTTTTTCGACTTCGAGATGCGTCCAAGTTGTATTTGTAAGTTTATCAAGATATACCATTTTTAAAAGCGCGAGTTCTACGACAAGCCTTTTATTTCTGGAATGTTTTACAGCATTTTCGGAATCGGATAAAATTTGAAGTAAATTCAAATATGTCGATTCTTGATATAATTTTGACTGGTTTTTATATTTTTCTTTAATGTCATTACTATGCTCTAATAAATCAATCGTATTGGGATGTATACAAACCCACAAATTTCGGATATGCTGCGAAAGCCCTTCTAATAATGTATCCAATTCAAATCCTTTGCTCAAAACATCTTCAATATACAACAACAATTGTGATGTATCTTGCTGATGGATGGTATCTACAAATTTGAAAAAATAGTCATAATCTAAAATATTTAGATTTTCTAAAACCGATTGATAACTTAATTTTTTATCATTAAGACTCGTCAAACGGTCAAACATCGATAAGGCATCTCTTAGTCCGCCATCGGCTTTTTGCGAAATGAGGATCAATGCATTTTCTTCGGCTTCAATCCCTTCTTTTTCGGCAATTTTAGCTAAATGCGACGTGATATTTCGCACCGAAATACGCATAAAATCATAAATCTGACAACGCGACAATATCGTAGGTAAGATTTTATGTCTTTCTGTCGTAGCTAATATAAATTTGGCATACTCAGGTGGTTCTTCTAATGTTTTTAAAAAAGCATTAAAAGCTTGAGAACTCAACATATGAACCTCATCAATGATAAAAATCTTGTATTGGGCATTTTGCGGTGGATATTGCACTTGCTCAATCAATCGCTTGATATCATCAACCGAGTTTTTGCTAGCTGCATCCAATTCATAAATATTAAAAGAAGCATTGGCATCAAACGAAGTACAAGAGTCGCATTGATTACAAGCTTCTCCGTCAGTTTGCAAATCTTTACAATTGATTGTTTTGGCTAAAATCCTTGCGATTGTCGTTTTACCAACACCACGAGGACCACAAAATAAAAAAGAGTGCGCCAACTGCTTGTTTTTGATTGCGGTTTTTAGCGTTTGGGTCGTAGACTCCTGCCCCACGACTTCATCAAATCGCTTGGGACGGTACTTTCTTGCCGAAACTATAAAAGCCTCACTCATTTATTTTATTTTTGAAGCACAAATATAAGATAAAAGAAAAAATCAAAGATGTTTTTTACAAAAAGGTTATAATTTCAGTTGAATATTCATTTGAAAACTTCTACCTAATCCGGATCGCTCACTTTGAAAAGCACGATAGTTTTGATTTAAAATATTGTTTAACTGAAAAGAAACATCCATTTTGGAATGTATTTTTTGAATCCACTGAAAGTTTAAAACTGCAAAACCTGGATTACCAAATAATTGATTATTAACAAAGGCTGCATTTTGATTATCAATATGATTTAAATATCCAAAATCATTGGCACTTTTTGTGGCATTAAAAAATAACCAAAAATTGAAATACGATTTATTGAAATTGGCTTTAAATCCGAGATTGCCATATGAAGGAGGCGTATTTTCTAGTGTTTGATGCTCGTTAGTTTGAGTTTTCATAAAATGACCCATCGCATAAATCATAAATCGATTAGAAAGATGGTATTTAATATCTAAAGAAGCGCCTATTAAAAATGCATTTTTAATATTGCTTCGTTCTTGTTCGTAATATTTCGGGCTTAATGATAAAATTATATCTTCCGTTGTTGTGATTCCATTGGATATTTTATTAAAAAATAAATGGGCAAATGGTGAAAATTGCACTTCGAGTTGATCGTCTATTTTTTTATAAAAATGCGACTCTACACCAACAATTTCTTCACTTTTCAAATCCTTATAAGGCGTAATAAAACCAACAAAATCTGTTGAAAAAGATTCGTAAACGGATGGATTCCTTTTGGTGTAAAATAAAGAGGCGCTATAATTATTACTTTCGCAAGAATGTCGCGCCCAAGTTAAATATGCGGTATAATTCAACATATTTTGTTTAAAATTTAGGATTTCGGGCTCAACGGGCAGCATCGATTTGTAGCTATAAGGCAAGTCGATATGTTGGGTTCCGAGCCGAACTCCAAACAAATAAGAAACGTTTTCGCTATAGCGATATTCCAATTTGGAACTTAAATTGGTTTGAATAATATCTTTAAAACTTGATGAATTGGCATTGACATTCATAAATATATTATTCATAGATAATCCTTGACCAACCAAATTGGCGTTTGCAAATAAAATCCATTTTGAATTTATATTTTTATACATGTCTACAAAACCTTTCAAACTGTAATTACTCAAAAATTGATTCCAATAAGAAATATTAGCGCTTAAATAATCTTCCGATTTTTCATATCCAGCGTATTGAATTCCAGCGTTTAACTTTGAAAATAAACCTTGATCTTGATACCATACGGCATCTAATTTTCCAAAAATTATTGGTCGATGTTGCGCACTCGACGGCGTGTAGTAATAATCCCATTGTATTGGCGACAAATTATCATCTAAAGCAGAAACAAAAGCAAGGAAATTGATATGATTTCTTTTATTAAAAAACAAAGAATTCTTCTGCAAAACTTGAAACATCTGATACGCCGCATTTGGAATTTGATGCGGATTGGTATTTACATTTATCTTTTCATTATCTAAAAAAAGCTGTTGCCCATAAGTGCCATATTTATCATCTAAAGTCGCACCAATTGTATAGGCGTCCGCTTTTTGATAAAATATTCGTGTATGGTTCTGCCATTTGTGATTCGATTTTTGAAATTGAATCGATGCGGTTTGTGCTTTCGAATTTAGATTATAGCCTAAAAGAGCTGTTAAATCTTGATATTTTTCATTAAAAATTGGCGACCGAGAAGAAAAGAAATTTAAAATACCGCCTTGCGCATTTTGACTGTATGTTAGGGCATTTTGACCATAGGCAATTTCTAATTTATTAAATACGCCTAAATTAAAAAAAGGCAACAAGCTATTTGTATTTAAAGCCGAAAGTTCTACTTGTTGTCCATCAATTGCCAATCCAATTTGATGCGACGCAAAACCTCTATAATTTATTTGTGGTTCTATAGGTTTATTTTGACTTAAAAAAAAGGCGCTGTTTTTTTGTAAAAGTGAAAAACTTTCCAAATCAAACTGATTCCAAATAGAATCTCTTGAAACACCTTGAAGATTTTGGGAAACTTCTCCTCGAGTTTGCCATTTTTTTTGAAACGTTTCAAAATCAGTTCGCATTTTAAATGTTTCGATCTGAGCAAAAAGCGAGCTTTTAATTAAAAATATAACAACCAGAAAACGCATCATAAATTTACTTCTTTATAATAGCATATCCCAAATGTACAGCCAAAGCGGAAGGAGACGCTTCTCTTATTTTTAGTTCCCCTGAAGCCTCTTTAAAAACATAATTGGTAGGACTAAAATATTTTAGATATCTAAAGTCAACATTCCATCTTTTTGCAATATTAACTCCAATCCCAGCTTGAACTCCAAACAAATTTTGCACGCCATCTTTTTCTATACTAATTTGATCTTTTATAGATTCATTTTGTAAAAAGATAACATCACGATGGATAAACGGACCTGCTTGTATTCGAAGTGTACCTAATTTAAGCCCAAGCATTCCAGAAAATGCTAAATAACCAACATCTATACTTTGAGGAACAATTTTATTTTGTTTATATTCAATCGCCGAACGACTGTAAAAATAAGAAGCTTCCAATTGAACAAAAACGGGCTTAATTTGAACTCTTGTAAATAAACCTATTTGGTATCCAAATTTCGCATCAGATATTGGAGTTGTATCTATTGTTTTAATGCCTACATCCGACACATTTAATCCCACATATGGGCCCAATGAAAAGGTTTGTGAGTATAGTGAATCCATCATTAAAAGACCCAAAACTAATAAAAAAATCTTTAATTTTATACGAAACATACGTTATTTTATATCTTTTATAAGGTCAAGAAATGGATTTTCAAAAACCTGCTTTGGTTTTTCAATATCTAACGATTTTTTTTCTGTATTATTTTCAATCTTCTTTTGTTTTTCAGCCTCTATATTTTTATGTTCTTTAAATTGTAATTTGTTCTCAATCAACTCATCCACAAGGTCAGTGTATTTATTTAATGTTTTTGCAATCAAATATTCCGCAGTTTTTAATGCCCCATAATACAATTTTCGTTCTTTAATATCCGAAGTTGTTTTATAACTTTTATACATTTTACTAATGCTTCTTACTACTTTTTTTTCATCTAACCATTCAAAATTAGTGAGTTCAAAAACATAAGAACTGTTTTCGTATTTTATTTGCATATCAAACAATAAAAAGCCCTTCGGAATATTACTTTTGCTAATAAATTGTGTATCTATTTTGTTGCAAGGAAAAATAACATAAAAGTCAATCCACCTCGTGTTTTCAGATATATAATTATAAATTGAAGTATCAAAATGTTTTGTGGCATACCTCGGAACAAGTTTCTTTAAATCTCTGTATGTATAGGTTTCTTCATTCATTATAAACTGAAAACTTACATTATATTTTGTAGAATCTAATGGCAAATCGACATCGGCATCTTTAACCATCAAAAGGTCATCTTCTGCTAAAATGAGTTTTGGAGATAATAATAAAAAAAGTATAAAAAAGATTTTTATACCAATGTCGTTTAGATTAAATTTGTTCACTGGTCTTTCCATATCTTCGTTCACGATTTTGAAACTTTTCGATACAATCGAACAAATGTTTCCTTGTAAATTCAGGCCAAAAAATATCTAAAAAAAAGAATTCGCTATAAGCCAATTGAAAAAGCAAAAAATTACTGATTCTTAGTTCCATTGATGTGCGAATTAACATATCGGGGTTAGGAAATGCTGCGGTATATAGCTTACTTTCAAACAATTTATTATCTATAGGGAAATAAGGTAAATTTCCATTCTTTGAATCTTCAATCAAAGCATTTGCCGCTTGAATGATTTCATTTTGGCCACCATAATTCAAAGCTAAAATAAGTGTTAGTTCTGTATTATGAGCCGTAGCTTCTTTTGCTTCCAATAAAGATTTATAACTTTCATTTGGCAACTGTGAAATGTCACCGATTGATTCTAATTTTATTCCATTTTTTAATAACTCAGGCGTTTCATTTTTAATTGCTTCTACCAAAAGTCCCATCAAAAAATCAACCTCATCTTTTGGTCGGTTCCAGTTCTCAGAAGAAAACGCATACAAAGTCAGGAATTTTACACCTTTCTCACGACATCCTTTGATGGCTTCACGAACCGCCTCTACCCCATTTTGATGACCAAACGTGCGATCTTGACCTTGTTTTTTTGCCCACCTACCATTACCGTCCATGATAATAGCAATATGATTGGGAATTTGGATCGACTGACTCATCTGAGAATTAAATGTGATTAAATAAGAAAGACAAAATTAGTATTAATTTTTAAAAACTACGAATTTTTATCATTTTTTAAGGCAATTGCTTTTGTATTAATAGCCTTCATCAAATTATAAAATAACGAATTTGTACCTGGGTCATTAAATTGAGAAGCAATCGTTCCATAAACAGGCATGGTTTCAGGATCTTCATCCCAAAGATTATGATTTCTCTGAAACTGTTTTTTTACATCTCTCAACGCATCTAATGCGCCTCTTTTATCAAACTTGTTAATCGCAACAATATCTGCAAAATCTAACATATCAATTTTTTCTAACTGTGATGCCGCTCCAAATTCAGGTGTCATGACATAAAGACTTACATCACTATGATCTACAATTTCGGTATCACTTTGACCAATGCCCGAGGTCTCTAAAATTATTAAATCAAAGTTAGCTGTTTTAAGAATTTCTAAAGCATCATTTACATATTTGGATAAAGCCAAATTGCTTTGACGTGTTGCTAAACTTCGCATATAAACGCGGTCATTATTGATTGAATTCATTCGAATTCGATCGCCTAAAAGCGCACCTCCTGTTTTTCTTTTCGAAGGATCAACGGATAAAATAGCAATTTTATAATCGGTGAAATGATATAAAAAACGACGTACAATTTCATCGACAATACTAGACTTTCCAGCACCTCCGGTTCCTGTTATACCCAAAATTGGCGTTTTGCTTTTTGCAGCAAGAACTTCGATTTGATTTAAAAAATCTTGATGCAATTCAGGATAATTTTCTACGGCTGAAATAGCTTCCGCAATGGCTTTATAATCTTGTTTTTTAATTTCTTCTATCGAAGAAATAACTATATCTTTTCCTGTAGGAAAATCACATTTTGAGACTAAATCATCGATCATTCCATCAAGCCCCATCGCTCTTCCATCATCTGGAGAATAAATTCTACAAATTCCATAATCCATTAACTCTTTGATTTCAGTTGGAAGAATCGTTCCGCCGCCGCCGCCAAAAATTTTGATATGACCCGAATTTCTTTCTCTAAGCAAATCATACATATATTTAAAAAACTCAATATGACCGCCTTGATAACTTGTAATGGCAATCGCATTCGCATCTTCTTGAATGGCTGTATTTACAATTTCGGATACCGAACGATTATGCCCCAAATGAACGACCTCAACGCCTCTTTGCTGAATAATACGGCGCATAATATTGATGGCTGCATCATGACCATCAAAAAGAGATGCTGCGGTTACAATTTTTATTTTATGATTTGGTTTATAATGATTTACCTGCTCCATAAATTCGTTGTTATATTTTAAATATAAATTCTTTCTAAAAAATACAAAACTATTCAATTTATAAAAAAATAGCTTTAAAAAATTATTTAATGGATATTTATAATGTGAAACAAAAATTAAGTATCTTCGTAAAATAGAATTTCTAACACTTCATTATATTTTATTAAAAACATTATTTCCTAATATTGGAAATCAAAAATGGAAACGAATAGTATTGAAGATGAATTTATAAATGCGTTACTAGATTGTAACTATTACACAACCGATGGCAATTTCTTGTTATTAAACAAAGCTAAAATGGCGCCTTTGGTTCGTTTTGAACGAATGAATTAAAAGTCATTTATCCTTCAAATCAATCGTATTTAAATGATTTTAACTTTTGTTTTAAGCCCATTTCTTGTTTTTTTTATACTTTTGTAATTATTCAAAAAGTAAGCTTTTCAAGAAATTATGACTTTTGACGAACTCAATTTAAGCAAATCGTTATTAAAAGCAATTGAAGCATTGGGCTTGGAGACGCCAACCCATATTCAAAAAGAAGTTTTTTCCGTGGCCATGTCGGGGCGCGATATTTGCGCCATAGCTCAAACTGGAACTGGTAAAACATTTGCTTATCTGCTTCCGAGTTTGAGAATGTTTAATTTCTCGAAAGAGCCTCATCCTCAAGTAATTATATTGGTTCCAACTCGCGAATTGGTTGTACAAGTTGTAGAACAAGTTCGTAAATTAACACAATTTATGACCGTAAGAACGGTGGGTATTTATGGCGGAACGACGACAAAAACTCAAGCGGAGCGCATTATGAATGGCGTTGATGTATTGGTCGCCACTCCAGGTCGCTTGGTTGACTTTTTACTAAATGGAACGGTAAAAGTAAAAAATATAAAAAAACTAATCATTGACGAGTTTGATGAGATGCTCAACCTTGGATTTCGCACTCAATTACTTGTTATTTTTGACAAATTGCCTAAAAAGAGACAAAATCTTCTATTTTCTGCTACTTTAATGCGAGAAACGGAAGAAATAATGGAAACTTTTTTTAATTTTCCAATAATGATAGAAGCCGTTCCGGCTGGAACTCCACTGGAATCAATTCAGCAAATTCGTTATGAAGTACCTAATTTTTATACTAAAGTTAATCTACTAAAAAATCTTTTGGAAAATGAAAATTTAAAGAAAGTTTTAATTTTTGCGAGTACAAAAAAGAAAGCTGAATTTCTATTTGACACCATCTCGGAGCACTATGAAGATGATATTCAATTAATTCACGCCAATAAACAGCAAAACAAACGATTTGAAGCACTCGAAGCATTTGAATCTGGAGCCGCAAGAATTTTAGTTGCTACGGATTTACTAGCGCGAGGACTTGATATTGAAGAAGTAACGCACGTAATTAATTTTGACTTACCTGAAGTTGCAGAAAATTATATCCATCGAATTGGAAGAACTGGAAGATATGATAAAAATGGAGTTGCAATTTCATTTTCAACACCTCTAGAAATTGAAATACTCGAAAAAATTGAATCCTTAATGCATTATCAAATTCCATTAGATGAAATTCCATTAGAGGTAGAATTTGTGGCAAAACTACTTCCTGAAGAAATGCCAAAAAGTACGATGCCTAATAAATATCAGAAAATTAGTATTTCAGACGGAGGCGCTTATCATGATAAAAAAGATAAAAACAAAAAGACCAATAAACGCTATAACCACGAGGCCGAAATGAAAAAAAAATACGGCAAACAGTATAAAAAGAAATAAAAATATTAGAGAATATGGATTCTAGACGACAATTGAGAGTAGCAAATTTATTGCAAGAAGAATTTGGAAAGTTGCTCATTAATGAGTTGAAACCTTATTTATTAGGGAATTTTTGCACCTTAACGAGTGTTCGAGTTACTTCGGATTTAGCATTAGCACGATTTAATATCAGTATTTTTAAATCTGAAGCAAAAGAACCCGTAATCAAAAATTTAAAATTACATAAAAATGAGATTCGGAAGTTATTAGGAAACACGATGCGACATGATTTAAGAAAAATACCCGAATTGGAATTTTATCTTGACGAAACATTAGATTATGTTGAAAACATAAACAATTTATTAAAAGATCTAAATATAAAAAAGGAAAACGAAGAATAATGTTTGACATACAATTTATTGATTTAGGATTAATGGACTATGAAACCGCCGAAAAAATCCAAAATGAAGCCTTTGAAGAAGCCATTCAAAATAGTTTAAACCAAAAAGAAAACATACTTAAAGCTTTTATTGTAGAGCATCACCCTGTTTATACTTTAGGTAAAAACGGCAACATGAATCACGTTTTGCCGCTTGCCAAACAATCTGGAGCTCAAATTTACAAAATTGGAAGAGGTGGCGATATAACATATCATGGCCCAGGACAAATTGTAATTTATCCTATTTTTGACTTAAAAAAATTAAATATTGGATTGGCAAAATATGTGAGCACCTTAGAAAAAATAGGCATAGAAATTTGCAAAAAATATGGCATTGAAGCCAATATTTCACCCAAAGAAAATGGCGTATGGCTAGATATTGACAAACCTACTGTACGAAAAATTATGGCCATCGGAATTAAAGCAAGCCGATTTATTACGATGCATGGATTGGCTTTTAATGTCAATACCGAACTTCGATATTTTAATTATATAGTACCTTGTGGGATTCCAGATAAAGGAGTAACTAGTCTGGAAAAAGAACTTGGAAGAAACATACCAATGGAAGAAGTCAAATTCGCTTTTCAAGAACTTTTTACCGCTTATTTTCTTAACAATGAAGATGAACAAAACATACAAAAACCACTCTAAAAATAAAGGATGCATCTTACTTTTTATTATAGCTTTAGTCATATCACTAATTCTGCTATTCTTTAAATATGGTATAGACAGTCCATTTTTCTTTCCAAAATGGAAACACTACGAAGTTTATGGTGTAGATGTTTCTCGATACCAACATCAAATTGATTGGAAAGCAATAGAAAAACAAGGAATTGCATTTGCTTTTGTCAAAGCCACTGAGGGAAATTATTTAGTGGATGTCCAATTTAAACAAAATTGGAATAATTTAAAGAAAACAAAAATAAGAAGAGGGGCTTATCATTTTTATAGACCTGAAATACCATGGAAAAAGCAAGCTAAATTATTCATTAATACTGTAGAAATAAAAAAAGGCGACTTGCCTCCGGTATTAGATATAGAAGTCAAAAGTATTCAACCTAAGCATATTGGAGACATTAAAAAATGGTTGAATTTTGTTGAAGCGCATTATGGAATGCGACCTATTGTTTATTCTTATCAAAATTATTATAACAAACATTTAAAAAATCAATTCAAAAATTATAACCTTTGGATTGCAAAATACTCCAATTTTGAACCTTTTTTGATGGATTTTGCACATTGGGAATTTTGGCAATATTCTGAAACCGGAAGATTAAAAGGTGTAGGACCTCATATTGACTTAAATTGTTTTTATGGGAATATAGAACAACTAGACAAAATGACTAAAAGATAAACAAACAATACATGAAATTTAAAACTTTTTACTATGAAACTATTCTCGAACATTTTAGATGTATTATACCCTAATATTTGTAACCACTGCAATAAAAGAGTTCCAAAAAAAACAGACTTTTTTTGTATTCAATGTTTTGGACGATTTGAAAAAACAAATTTTCATAAAATTGAAGACAATCTTGTTTTAAAACGATTTGAAGGAATTATTCCAATCAAAGCTGCTACGAGTTTTTTGTATATAAACGAAGGTAATATGGCTAGCCAGATTATGCATGAATTTAAGTATCATAAAAATATCGAATTGGCTGAATATATGGGGAAATGGTATGGACAAGAACTAAAAAATAGTGTTTTTGAAGAAACTGATATTTTAATTCCTATTCCTTTACATAAAGATAAAAAGGCAATCCGAGGTTATAACCAAAGTATGGCAATTGCTAATGGAATTGGGAGTATTTTAAATAAAGAAGCAAATGACGATATAATAATTCGAAACAAATTTACAATGAGTCAAACAAAACTGAGTAAATCCGAACGCCAAAAAAATGTCGAAAATGTATTTGAAGTGGTAAAAAAAGAAGCCATAATTAATAAACGTATCACCTTGATTGATGATGTGGTTACAACTGGCGCTACAATAGAAATGTGCGCCAAAGAGCTATTAAAATTTCCAATAAAAAGTTTAAATGTAATTACACTTGGTTTTGCGTATTCCGATTAAGACGTTTTACCCAAAATTTTATAAACTACCCAAATTGGCCCAATTAGTAAAAACTTTAAATCATCGAAAAATGAAGGCTTTTTACCTTCAATTTTATGCCCATAGAATTGACCAATCCAAGCTAAAACAAAAACAATAAAAAAAATGAATACGGGAACCTTGGCAAAACCACTAAATAAAAATTCATAAATAAAAACGGATGAATAGGTCAATATTAAACCTAAAACAAGAAATAAAAAGCCAATTTTGAACTTAAGACGAAACCAAAATATCAGTAAAAAATAATAAATTAAAATTCCCCAATTTAGATATGCTGACTTTTGGATGTTAAAATTCCCTACCGAAAATTCGGGGAAAGGAATCGCATATAATAAGTAAAAAAGACTTATAAAAATTAATGGGACACACAAAAAATGAATTGCAATATTCGTTTTATTTTGATGACTTTCTTGATATTTAAGCATCCAATATTTAAAATCTTCCATTTTTAGTTATTTTCACAAAAATACAAAAAAAATGAGTGAAAACTATTTTTAAATTTTTAAACGAGATCATGAACTTAAATCCCCTATTTTTGTCGACTAAATCAAAAAAAAATGAAATTTCACATCGTCATATTTAGTATTTTTATACATTCATTTTTATTTGGACAAAAGAATAAAACGATTCAAGAGGTTACCATTTTCGAAAATCGCCAACCTCAAACTTTACTTAAAAAGTCAAATAAAAACGGCACTTCAATAAACTCAGAGGAATTAAAAGATAAACCCAATGTTGATCTAATCAATGCGTTGACCTATACAGCGGGTATTGAGTTATCGCAACGCAACCAGCAAGGCGCACAAGCGGATTTAAGTATTTCGGGAGGCACATTTGACCAATCTTTAGTAATGATTAATGGATATAAGGTCAGTGACTTACAAACCGGACATCACCTCATGAATTTGCCCCTAAGTATCGCATCAATTAAAAACATTCAAGTTTATCGTGGTACTCAAAGCCGAAGCTATGGTGCAGGACCTCTAACGGGTGTAATGCATATCGATGTTTCTCCAAATGAAAAAAATGGCATTTGGATGCAAGGATCTCTTCAAGGAAATGCTATTAATTCTCAAGAATCTCAAAATTATTTACATCGAAATTGGATGGCTGGCTTTCATTTTGGGGATTCTAAAAATAGATACCTGTTAAGTTTATCGCATGACAAAGGTGAGGGATATCGGTTTAATTCGGCTTCGCATCGAAATAGCATTACATTTTCGAGCCAACATCAGTTTAATGAAAATAATCAGTTGTCAATACTTGCCTCAGGATTGATTCAAGATTTTGGTGCCAATGGTTTTTATGCGCCACCATTTGATAGTTTTTCTCAAGAAAATATACAAACGGCTCTAATTGGAATTACATATAAAAGTAAATTTTTGGGCTGGAATTCTACATTAAGAAGTTATTTTAGAAGCCATCGCGATCAATATATTTTAAGAAACTACCAGCCAAATTTTTATAACAACAAACATCTTGGAAATGTTTTAGGATTGGAGCATCATATTTCTAAAAATAATTTATTGGGTACTTTAGGAATAGGAATCGATTATAGACATGAACAAATCGTAAGTAACAATTTGGGAAATCATACGCGAAAAAATGCAGGCTTATTTGTAGAACAAAAATGGAATTTACATAAAAAATTAGACGCATCGACGGGTATTTACGCCAATTACAATTCTGATTTTGGAGTCAACTTTTTTCCGGGTGCCGAGATGGGTTATTGGATTTCTAATCCTTTAAAAATATATATTTCTTCGGAGTTTGGTATGCGAAATCCTACATTTACAGATTTACACTATTCGGATCGAGTTAATATTGGAAATCCTAATTTGATTGCCGAAAAAGGCGCTACGCATACTTTTGGAGTTAAATGGAATTCAAATTTTGGGTTTTTTCAATCGGCGCTTTTTTATAGACATATCGACAATATGATCGTTTGGATTGATACCGACACCACCTCAAGAAGACTTTGGCAGCCACTAAATCTCAGAAAAATGGAAACTTTAGGTTGGCAAACGGAGTTTAATTCAAAACGATTCGCATTAAATGACCATTTGGGAATTCAATTTCAAAGTTCCTATCAAAACTTACATTTTATTCAAAATTTAGATGGTACAAAAAATAGTTTGCAAGCATTAAAGCATCAGTGGACAAACCAAATTCTTTTCGATTTATACCATAAAATTCAATGCCAACTTAATTTTAGACTGCTTGAGCATTTTGATTCACAAAATTATTTTTTAATTGATTCTCGCGTTTCGTATCGTTTGAATAAATTCACTTTGTTTTTAAATTTGAATAATATTTCGAATACGACATACTATAATGTCAATCAGATCAATATGCCGCAACGTAATTTTACATTGGGCGTTCAATTTTCAGATTTTTAAAACTCAAGAAAGTCGATCGTCAATTATTTTCTTTATCTCAGCAGCGAGTTCATAGTCTTCACTTTCAATTGCATTTGAAAGTGCTTTTTGTAACGTAGGGATATCTAAATCCTCATAATCGGCTTCTTTTTTAATCGTTTCACAACGAGATTTCTTGGAATCACTTTCACTATACGATTCAAATAAATCTTCATGAATCAAAACTTGTTTTTTATGCCGAAGTGCCATACAAATAGCATCACTTGGCCTGCAATCAATAACCGTTGTTTTGTCATAATGATCTTTAAAGAATGCATTGGCATAATAAACACCCTCCGAAAAATCATAAATCTGCACCTTTTGTAATTCTATTTCAAATTCATTTAAAATAGAAGAAAAAAAATGATGCGATAAAGGACGGGATGTTGGAATATTTTCGAGTGCTATAGCAATTGATTGTGCTTCAGCCATACCAACAATGATTTGAATTTTTCGAGTTCCACCTAGTTCACGCATTGTTAAACTGTACCCATTACGTGTACTAAATGAAGTGGTTATAGAAATAATTTCAACAGGTATAAATGTAGACATCTATAAATTATTAAAATTAGACGAAAAGTGGAGAATAACGGATTCGAACCGATGACCTCTACACTGCCAGTGTAGCGCTCTAGCCAACTGAGCTAATTCCCCGAATGAATTGCAAATATAATTCATTTTTTATCAATATAAAACAAATTTATAATTAATTAAGATTTAACTTCGTTTTCTTAAATTATAAAAATGATTTACAAGAGTCAAGATCGATAAAAATAAAATATAAAAAGGGTACAAAAAAGCCGAAAGAACCACCAAATACATCGAAATTGTAGATTTAAAATAATTTAAAGCAACTTTTGCAAACCAAATATCAATAAGCCATTTACCTAAAAATAAAACTAAAAAAGCTGGAAAAAAGAAGCTTAAAATAAATGAAAAAACATATGAAATATTACCAAATAAAATCAAAGCCATTTGTAAAGAAACATGCTTTAATTCATAGCTATTTGATTTTGACAACCACCTTAATCGTTGCTTGATCATTGATTTTATTCCATTTGGAGGATCTGAATAGACCGCTGCTTGAATATCTGTACAGTAAAAAACGTTATCAGGGAAATGTTTAAAAATACGGTGGAATAAAAACATATCATCTCCTCCATTAGTATGAAAAAGTCCCTGATATCCATTTACTTGAAGAAACGCCTCTTTTTTAAAACACATATTAGCGCCATTGCACATTGTAGGATATTTCTGTTCTAAACTTCCTATTGAAATTAATGTTAAAATATCTTGCTCAATACTCAAAAAAACACTTAAAAAATCTTTTCTAACAAGATATCGATGAATTCCTGCAATGAAATCTCCATGGCTCTTAGAAGCAAAATCTAAAACATTTTGTATCGCTTCGGAATTGAACGCTACATCTACATCAGTTACATAAATATAATCTGTTTCGGCTTGTCGAACTCCTAAATCTATAGCTTCTTTTTTTGTATTTTTTTCAGGATGTAATAGAAAATGATTAATAGAAAATCCTTTTTCTTTTATTTTTTGACATATTGAATCAAAAAAATAATTTTCTTCACTATTATTGTTTACAAATACATAATTTTTAAACGCCAATAACGATACTTGAATTTTATCAACCAATTGATTTACGGCATCTAAATCATTTTTAAAACAAGATAAAAATGTATATGTTGCCAAATTTTTCTCATGATTATTAACACCAATTTCTTTTTTTATTCGAGCTAAAAAACCCATATAATACCAAAACAACAAGAACGAATATCCTAAAACGACTATGATTAGAAAACAAAACAAAAAAATCATCATCTTTTAATCATTAAAGCTTTAGACGTATCCGACTGAACATGAATTGGATTATATTTATTTTTATTCTTTTTTTGATAATACGTACCCATATTTTTTGCAAAAATTATATTATTAGTTCTATTAAAGTTATACTTCCAAATAGATTTATTTTCTTTACTACAAAGAAAATACTCTGGTTTTTGAATAGAATCTATTCCAAAAAGCATTTTTTGATTTCTAAAGCTGGATTTTAACGAATATTGATAAACCGAATCGATTTGATATAAATTAATATATGGTTGCACCGAAAAGTCAAACGTTTTAGAGTCTAAAGAATCCGTAAATAAATATAAATTTTGACTTTTTTTGTATCCAAACGCAGTAAACTTTCTTAAATTAAAAAAAATCCAATGCGTTTCTTCTCTTTTCTTAACGCTGTTAAAGGTATTGACTAAAGTGAAAGTAATAATCAAAATTCCAATAATATATATAGATTGCTTATTTTTTTGTATTAAAAAATAACAGAAGAAGAACAAAATGCATAAAATCAAAAAGAATTCGATTTCAGTTAAAAAAATTTTATCAAAAAAACTTAATGGTATTTGTTCAAAAAACAAAATGATTTCATTTTGAACCCATAAGAGTCCATTTAAAATATTCCCAATCCATTTGTGTATAATTTCAATTGGAATTGGAGATAAGATTAAAAATGCAAAACCTAAATTTAAAATAATCTGAGCAATTGGAATTACTAAAAAATTGGAAAGCATACCAAGGAACGAAACCTTATTGAAAAAAAATAATGTTAAAGGCAAGGTAAAAAGCCACGCGGAAAAAAGACCTGTGGTAATCGACCAAGCGTAGCGGTTTAATTTATTTTTAAATTCTATTTTCCGCTCTATTCTAGGCTGTAAAATCATTAAACCCAAGAGTGCCGCATAAGATAATAAAAAACCAACATTAAACAATTGATTGGAATCATAAATTAAAATGATAAATGCCGAGAGAAATAGGACATTATATGGTGACTGAGGCGATTTCGTTGTCTTCTGTAAATCTAAAAAAAAGAGCATCAAAAAACTTCGAAAAACGGGTGGATTAAATCCTGTAATTAATGCGTAAAAGAAACTAAAAAACTGTTTTGGAAAAAACCCATAAACATTATATTTCTTAGGAATAATAAAGTCAATCATTTTAGAAATCAAAAGAAAAAAAATTGCAAAATGTATCCCTGAAACCGATAAAATATGAACCGTTCCAGTTGCGGCATATGCATCGTAAATTTCAGGATCAATATTCGTTTTAACTCCAATCAAAATCGATTTAGCAATATCCAAACTATTTTTATCTTTCACATATTTTTCAATACGTTTTTCAAAAAAATCTCTAGCTTTTAATGGAATATACTTTATTGCGCTTAAAGTTGATTTGTTATCTTTTAAATATTCAATTTGATTTGAATACCCAGTTGCAAAAATATGATTTCGGGTCAACCATTTCTTATAATCAAATTCATTAGGATTTAGCGGAGGTGTTGGGTAATTGATAGCTCCATAAACTCGATACAAATCTCCATAATTCATCGAATCAACTTGAATGGTTGGATCTAAATAAAGTATCATTTTTTGAGAAAATGAATATTTTATTTGATTCGCATAAACACCCAGTAAAGTGACTTTTAGTTTAATTGAGGTTTCACGTATTTCAGGTTTCTCTTCAATTCGAACCAAATAGGTTGTTTTTTTATTAAATACTTCTTCTAATTGTTTTTCGCTTTTTTCTTTTATAAAATAAAAATTATAATAATGTAATCCAAATCCAAAAAAAATCATAGTGCTAAACAAAGCGATGGACCTCCATGGTCTATTTTGAATTTTAAAAATATATTGAATCAAATAAATAGAAAACAATGTCACAATTGGAATAACTAAACCTAAGTATATAGGTAAAAATTCACATGAAATGATTCCAATAATTAAGGCTAAGCTTAATTTTAAGAAAAATTTATCCGTTAATAAATGCTTCATAATTCTTAAAAATGAAAATTTATTTACGAATTATAAAGGGAAATGATTGTTTTTGAGTTTGGTCCATTATCTCAAGCTGAATGAAATAAGTGCCTTCCGAAAAATTTTGGACATCCAACTGAACTTCGGACTTACAATCTTTTTTACTTAAAACCAACTGACCTTTTAAATTATAAATAGAAACCCCAAATGGCAAATGGTCCGAAGACTTAACATTTATAAAATGATTTGTTGGATTTGGGAAAATTAAAAAATTTACCCTGTTAATAGATTCTACAATGCTTGATGAATCTATTGGCTTTGGATTTGGTCGCGAAAAAGATTCGCCAAGATTTTTATTCGTTGTAAATAGTTTTACACCACCTAAACTATTTCCCATTAAATAATCTGGAAACGTATCATTATTTATATCCGCTATGGTAAAATGAATCTGATGTTCCGCAAAATATCCAAACACATTGGAATCAATTACTTTAGTTGTTGAATCTGAAGACACCCCTGTTGTTAACTCCATCACTTTGTTGAGTTCAGAATCATAAGCATCATAACAAGAAATTAGCAACTTTTTATCTTGCGATAGAAAAGGAGTTTGATTCTGAATATTATAATCCCAGGTATAATAATTAAATTTTGAGTTTTCTTTCTTAAAAATTGGAATATTTTTTGTTCCCGAATTTAAAACATAACTTAATCGATAATCACTACCAATTACTAAATCTAATACATTATCGCTATTTAAATCGATCAAAAGCGGTGATGCGCCTCTCAAACTACTCCAATTATCAACAGTATTATTATCTGATATTTCTGTCCAATCTTTTACATTATATTGAATTGAGCCATCTTTTGGATTAATATACCAAGTAATACGTTTGTCTTGCGCACCTTTTATGTCAAAAATAAAAATCAAATCTTCTACAGAATCCGCATTTAAATCTCCTTTTGACATTTTTAAATTCAAAACTTTTCGTTGTCTAAAGTTTAGATAATCATCCGTAATCCATTTAAAAATTGGAGAATCGATTGTTCCAATATTTTTATATAACGTAATTGAAGCAATACGGTCATTTCTTGAAATACGATAATTATTGGAAATTAAAATATCCAGTTTTTTGTCATTGTCATAATCATAAAACAATGGAAAAGAAGCCGTTCCAACATCAATATTGTCTGGAGATAAAAAAAAGTTTTTGCGAACAAAACTATCAAAAACTCCTGGTGCTACTGCACCGGTCTTCTTATAATTTTTATAAAAATAACAAACGTCTACATCATCATTTAATCTTTTACCTGTATCCAAAGGATCCGTAATTTCTCTTTCTGTAATAAAACCAATCAACAAATCTTTTCGATTATCACGATCAACATCCATCCAATACCCCATTGAACCGAAGAAATCAATTGATTGCGTTTGTTTTGGAAAAAAAGTATCATACATACGTATCGTATCTTTGTTACCAACTCCAACATTGAGCCCCAATGGCGCATTTTTAAACATCTCATCGGTAATCACAATATCTATTTTCTGATCATTATTGGCATCTAAATGCCACAAAAATTGATATTCACTGTGCCGAGGTCGAATCGTAATCGGTTTATTTAAATTCGTATCGATATATGCTTTAAAGCTACCCCAATTGTCTATTTTTGAAAAATGAAAAGAGTCACAAGACAATTGCTTTTCTTTTTGTAAATTTTTGAATACCGTAATAACATTTAACTCGGCAGATAATAAATCTCGGTTAGTCATAAAATCCAAATCACCATCTTGATCAATATCTACAATTTGAGGAATTGAATTGACATTATAAGGCAAAACATATTTTTGAATAATTGGATTACCGCTAATATAATTGGTATCAAATGTTGCGATTTCTTTTATAAAAGTAAACGAATATGAGGTGTCTGCAGATTTTAAAACACCTTTATATATCGAAGCAGGCGATGCATTTTTCAGTAAAACCATGTCCGGAATCCCATCGCAATTAAAATCTTTTAGTAGAAATTTATCGGTAAATGCAACAAATGACTTTTCGTATTTTGGCCGATATACATAACTATTATTTTCATTTATATACGTGCTGGCACGCCACATAAAACCATTTCGATCTAAAACTACTAAATCCAATACACCATCAAGATTTAAATCAATTTGATTAAAAATTGGAGTGATGAGTCCCCCCGTAAAAGGATTTTTTAAACGTACACTATTTTGATTTTGAAATTCAAGATAATTAACTTTATACAATTCTTGACTATATACAGAATAAGAAGATAATAAAAAAACTAAAAAAAAGACTCTTATTTTCATATCATAGAATTGTTTCTTAATGCAAATATAATGAAATTAAATAAGATTTTGAGAAAAAAACAAAAAAAAAGCAACTTCAAATGAAGTTGCTTAATAAATTTTACAAATATTAATATTTGACTATTGTTTTTTTGTAGCAAGATAATCTTTCACTAAATCTTTGTGAATGATTTTCTCACGAAACTGGTACGCACCTGACTTAGCAGATTTCTCAGCTGTGATTACTTTTACATAATCTTTAGAACCTTCTTGCGCCTGTCTGTTCGTTTTCGCATTTTTCGATACCTTTGCCATAACTTATATTATTTTATCTCTTTGTGAATTGTATATTTTCTTAAAGTCGCGTTGAACTTTTTTAATTCAATACGATCTGGAGTATTTTTTCTATTTTTTGTGGTAATATATCTTGATGTACCAGCTACTCCACTGTCTTTATGTTCTGTACATTCTAAGATTACTTGTATTCTATTACCTTTTGCCTTCTTTGCCATATCGCTAAGATTTAATAAATTTTATTTATAAATTATTTGATTTGAAGATTACCTTTACGTTCCATATCTTTTAAGTATTGAAAAATACCTTTTTTATCGATAGTACGCAAAGCAGCCATACTTAATTTCAACATGATCCATTGATTTAATTCAGGTACAAAAAACTTTTTTACCTGTAAATTCGGATAGAATCTTCTATTTGTTTTCACGTTTGAATGTGAAACATAATGCCCTTTAAGAGGTCTTTTTCCAGTTAAATCACAAATTCTTGACATAGTTCTTAAAATTGAGGTGCAAATATATACAAATTGTTTTTAATCAATCTATTTTTTTTAGTATTTTATCTTATAATTATTTTAAATCTTTTGTTTATTTGAGTTTTTGCTTTAAAAAAACTTGTAAATCTTTATTAGAACCATACAAAACAAGAATATCGGAATCATCTAAAACAGAATCCGCCGCTGCTACTCCTTGAACCTGATGTTCGATTTTAGTCTTCCCTAATAAACTCTTAACTTCTACTTTTTTAATTGTCGTTAATACCAACAAATTATATTTTCTTTTAAACCCAATTTCACGCACCGTTTTTCCTACATATTCTTTTGGAATATTAGCTTCGATAATACTATAATCTTCGCTCAATTCAAACGAGTCCACCACATTATTCAAGCATAATTTTTTTGCCCATCGCTCGGCAGTTTCTTCTTCGGGATGCAAAATTTCATCAACGCCAATTGCTTGAAGCACTTTTTCGTGAAGTGGATTTATCGCGCGGCTTATTAATCGCTTCACCTGTAAATTTTTAAGCAAAGCCGTAGCCATTACATTTGCACCTTGATCCTCACCAATAGTCACAAGTACGATATCAGTATCGGCAAATGGCAACCCCGACATGGTAAATTCATCGGTTGCATTCATACAAATGGTATGCGAAATTTTTTCTTTATACAATTCCACCTTGGCCATGCTGTTGTCTATTCCAATAACTTCATTTCCTTGTGCTGTAAGCTTTTCAGCTAATGATGCCCCAAAATTTCCTAGTCCGACAATGATATATTTCATAATGATTAGTTTATTGTTATTTCTTCTTTTGGATATCTATAATTTTTATGTTTTATCTTTTTAAAAACTGCAATCATAATTGAAAGCATACTGACACGACCTATAAACATCAAAATAATAAGGACCCACTTGCTTCCAATACTCAAAATTGGCGTTACGCCCAAACTTAAGCCTACAGTACTGTATGCAGAAAAGCATTCAAAAGCAATTTTTAATAAAGGAATTTTTGGATCAAAAACCGAAATCAATGAAATACCCAATCCTATTACAAAAAAGGATAAAATAATAGTAGCAAATGCTCTTTGAACGGTATTCTCAGAGATTTCTCTTCGATAAATTTCAATTCTATTTTTACCAATTATTAAACTATATACATTCAATACTGCAATGGCTATGGTACTAGTTTTAATACCACCACCAGTAGATGCCGGAGACGCTCCTACCCACATTAAAAAAAGCATTATGACTAAAGTTGGATAGCTCAACAAGGTTAAATCTACGGAATTAAAGCCAGCGGTTCGGGGTGTCGTGGCGGTAAACATTGCAGTAACTATTTTTCCAATAAATGAATGTTCCGATAAGGTATTGTGATATTCTAATGAAAAGTAAACGATAAAGGCAAAAGTTGAAATTAATATTGTTGTAATTAAAGTAATTCTGCTGTTTATGTTAAGAACCCAAGGTCTATAATTTCTTTGATTTCTTGCATTTCCAATGAAAGCTAAAATTCGATATTTGATATATGATAAAACGTTTGAAACGATAGAAAAACCGAGTCCGCCAAAAACAAATGACATCATTAATGTAAATTGTAAAGGATAATTAAATCTGAATCTATCATCATAAAGTCCTAGCGTGTAATTTGAAAATCCAGCATTACAAAAAGCAGAAATAGAATGGAAAATTGAGAAAAATGCTCGATCATAAAATGTTGGAAACATATTTTTCTCAAAACTAAAAAAAACAAAAAGTGCGGCAAAAAACTCGATACTAAATGTTATTATTAAAATATATTTTATTGTAGAAAAAACTTCACTTAATTTATTGGATTGATTCATGTCGCTGAGCGCTAACTGATTTTCATACGTTGAAGTCCCTCGAAAAAAATATGCAAAATAGCTCGCAAAAGTCAAAATTCCTAAACCGCCAAGCTGAATTAAAAATAGAATAATATACTGCCCTAAAGGGGTAAAATATGTTGCGGTGTCAACGACAATCAATCCGGTAACACAAACAGCACTAGTTGATGTAAAAATAGCGTCAATAAAACTAATTCCATTATACGTGGCTTTAGGTAAAGCAAGTAACAACGCTCCAAAAACGATAAGCAGGAAAAAGCTTAAAACAAATAGTTGAGCTGGATTTATAATTTTTCTTTTGTAGTTGAGCTTTAAATCCGTAAACTCTCTTAAAAAAGTAAAAACTACTGCAAATTTAACAATTAGATCGTATTTTAAAAAATCAAAAAAAGCAAAATGGTACCCGTTGACAAAACGATTCCAAAGAATTGTTAACGTTAAAAATATGGTTAAAGAATCAAAAATTAAAGTGGATTTTTTTAAATCTTGAAATTTATAAAAAAATTTTGTGACGGTTGAAACCAATCCAACAATCAAAACAAAATAATAATATTTTAATACCAATTGTTCGGATTTAAAAGATTTAATAAATCCAAAATCCGTTATAAATAAAAAAACACCTATTAAACTTGACCATAATGCAAATTTAAATAGCAGTTCAAAATAATTGACGAGGTTTTCTCGATTCAAGTTAATAAATTAAAGTAACAAAAGTATATCAAAATTTGCCAAACATTACAAATTTTGATATATCTCGGTTACTTTAAAACACTTAACTATTTAATGTACAAAATTTCTCTATATTTCGGTAATGTCCAAAGTGTATTATCTACAAATTGTTCTAATTTGTCGGAATGGTATCGAATATCATCAAATAAAGGCAAGACCGATTCACAATAAGCTTTTGCTTTATCTGATGCATGCTCAATTTTATTACATTTTTTACGATTTTCAATCATTTGATCAACAAATGATTTCAAATTATTGATATGATTCGAAATACTTTCAACCAGTTCAAAAGTTCCTTGATATGAAGATTCCGACATTCCTATTTCTTTCTGAAGTTTAATATTGGTCAATAATTCATTTTGGTATCGAACCGCAGCCGGAATAACATAATTTACTGCCATTTCGCCAATCAAACGACCTTCAATTTGAACTTTAAGCAAATAATTATGATTTAAAATCTCTTGACGAGCTTCAATTTCTCGTGCCGAAAAAACGCCATTTTCAATAAAGACATCCATATTTTTCTTTTCTAAAAAGAAATCCAATGCTTGTGGGGTTGTTTTCACATTATTCAAACCACGTTTTTGAGCTTCTATCTCCCACTCTTTACTATAATTGTCGCCTTCAAATAATATATGCTTACTTTCAACGATATATTTTTTTAGAATACGAATGATTGCCGCTTCTCTTTTTTCTCCTTCATTTTTAACTAAATTCTCAACATCTTCTTTAAATTTTTTGAACTGATTCGCTACAATTGTGTTTATCACAATCATATTTGCCGCACAATTTGCAGATGAACCAACGGCTCTGATTTCAAATTTATTACCTGTAAATGCAAATGGAGACGTACGATTTCGATCTGTATTATCCAATAAAATTTCTGGAATGCTATTATGAATATTTAATTTAATATCTTCCGTAACGATTTCGTCTTGTTTTTCATCACTTACCGTTGTTTCAATATCTTTTAATACTTTAGTAAGTGCATCTCCAATAAAAACAGAAATGATTGCGGGCGGGGCTTCGTTGGCGCCTAATCGATGATCATTACTAGCTGAAGCGATGCTTGCACGAATTAAATCGGCATAATTAGCTGCGGCTGCAATAACATTGATAAATGAAGTTAAAAACAATAAATTGTTTTTTGGAGTCTTACCTGGCGAAAGTAGATTTTTACCTGTATTGGTACTCATACTCCAATTGTTATGTTTTCCGCTTCCATTAACACCTTTAAACGGTTTTTCATGAAACAAAACTCTCAATTTATGCTTTTTAGCCACACGCTCCATCACATCCATCAAAAGTTGATTATGATCTACCGCTACATTGCACTCTTCAAACATTGGAGCACATTCGAACTGACTTGGTGCAACCTCATTATGACGTGTACGAACTGGAATGCCTAATTTATGACATTCTTTTTCTAAATCCGCCATATAATCTAACATACGCTCCGGAATCGCTCCAAAATAATGATCTTCTAATTGCTGGCCTTTAGCAGGAATCGCTCCAATTAATGTTCTTCCGGTATGTACTAAATCTGGACGTGCATAAAATAACGCCTCATCAATTAAAAAATATTCTTGCTCCCAGCCTAACGTAGCTGTGATTTTTGTTGCTGATTTATCAAAATAATTCACAACAGGCAAAACGGCTTTTTCTAATGCATGAATTGATTTTAAAAGTGGCGCTTTATAATCTAATGTTTCTCCGGTATAGCTAATAAATATCGTTGGAATACACAACGTTTTTACACTTTCCGTTTCAATAATAAAAGCCGGAGAAGTTGGATCCCAAGCAGTATAGCCTCTTGCTTCAAACGTTTGACGGATGCCACCGTTAGGAAAACTTGATGCATCCGGCTCTTGCTGAATTAGATTACTTGCACCAAAATATTCAATGGCATTTCCATCATTATCAGGCATAAAAAACGAATCGTGCTTTTCTGCGGTCAAGCCTGTTAAAGGTTGAAACCAATGCGTATAGGATTTGACTCCTTTTTCAATTGCCCATTGTTTCATTCCTTGCGCTATTTGAGCAGCGACTTCTCTATCCATTTTTTCATTTTTCTCAATACTATCTATATATTTTTGAAAAATAGAATAACTTACATATTTCTCAATGGTATTTTTACCAAATACATTACACCCAAAATAATCTGAAACTTTATTTGAAATATTTTCAATTTCTACTTTTTTTCGACTTATTGACATATTCATCAAGTCAAAACGAGCGTTATTTGCCATAATTTTTTAATTTTGAGTGCAAATATAATTAATATATTAATAATTGAATTCATTTTTTTATACATAGCGATAATTTATAATTTAAAACGTAAAACATTTTAAGAATTCTAATTTTAAATAAAACCCAAATTAATTATTAATAATAATTAACCGTATAACATCTTGTAATTCAATCAATTTATGGGATTAACCCCAACTAAGGCCTTATCATATTACTGCGTAATAATCTAATGTGTAATTTAGGTTAAATTTAAACTATCTTTGCAGATTAAATTCCATACGTGAGCGCATTTCAAATTGTTTCGAATTACAAACCTGCTGGTGATCAACCAAAGGCGATTCAATCTTTAGTAGAAGGTCTTGAAAACCAATTAGCGCATCAAACATTACTAGGCGTTACGGGAAGCGGAAAGACGTTTACAATTGCTAATGTCGTCTCCCAAATTCAGCGACCTACTTTGGTAATTACACACAACAAAACATTAGTAGCTCAACTTTACGGTGAATTTAAGCAATTTTTCCCAGATAATGCGGTTGAGTATTTTGTTTCGTATTACGATTATTATCAACCCGAAGCCTATTTGCCAAAAAGCGATACGTATATTGAAAAAGACTTGAGCATTAACCAAGAAATTGAAAAATTAAGACTTTCTTGTACGGCATCCTTACTTTCGGGGCGAAGGGATATTATAGTCGTTGCATCCGTTTCAAGTATTTATGGTATGGGGAATCCGCATGAATATGCAAAAGGAGTTGTTCAAATTGCTGTTGGAATTCAAATGGCGCGTAATTTCTTTTTGGCTCGATTGGTTGAATCGCTTTATAGCAGAACGACAACGGAACTTTCAAGAGGGACATTTCGTGTCATTGGGGATTTGGTTGAAATTTTCCTTCCATATGCCGATATTGGATATCGCGTTTCTTTTTTTGATGATACCATCGAAGAAATTGAAAGTTTTAATCCAATAACGAACCGTAAAATTGAATCCAAAACCCATTTGGCTATTTTTCCTGCCAATATGTATGTAACTCCAAAAGATTTACTCATTCAATGCATTCATCAAATTCAAGACGATTTGAATATTCAAGTAGAATATATGAAAAGTATTGGAAAACATATTGAAGCCGCTCGACTGACAGAACGCGTTAATTTTGATATCGAAATGATGCGAGAATTAGGTTATTGTAGTGGTATCGAAAACTACAGTAGATATCTTGACCAGCGAAATGAAGGCGAAAGACCTTATTGTTTATTGGACTATTTCCCTGAAGATTTTCTTTGCGTAATTGATGAGAGTCATGTAACCATACCTCAAGTCCGAGCGATGTATAGCGGCGACCGAATTCGAAAAATGAATTTAGTAGAATATGGATTCCGACTTCCTTCGGCTTTGGACAATCGCCCGTTGCAATTTGATGAATTTGAAACATTAACGACTCAAAAAATTTATGTTTCCGCCACGCCTTCAGAATATGAATTGGAAAAAAGTGAGGGTGTTATCGTAGAACAAATTGTTCGTCCAACGGGATTACTAGACCCAGAAATTGATGTTCGTCCAACACTAAATCAAATCGATGATTTATTAAGAGAAATTGATTTAACCATTCAAGCGAATGAAAGAATATTGATTACAACATTAACCAAAAGAATGGCCGAAGAACTCAACGAATATTTAAATAATCTTCAAATTCGTTCGAGATATATTCATAGTGATGTGGACACTTTGGATCGTGTGGAAATATTAAGAGGACTTCGAATTGGAGATTTTGATGTTTTAATTGGTGTAAATTTGCTTCGAGAAGGATTGGATTTGCCCGAAGTAAGTTTGGTCGCTATTTTGGATGCCGACAAAGAAGGTTTTTTGAGAAATGAAAAATCATTAACGCAAACAGCTGGAAGAGCCGCAAGAAACTCCAATGGGCGCGTTATCATGTATGCCGATAAAATTACAAAATCAATGCAAAAAACCATTGATGAGACCTTACGACGACGAGCGATTCAGATTGAAAACAATTTAAAACATGGAATTACACCAAAAACGATTATAAAATCACATGACGAAATATTTAAGTCCACCTCGGTTATTGATATTCGTGAAAGCAGCTATTTGCATGAAGAGTCCCCAATAAATATAGCTGCCGAAGATGAAATGATATATTCTAAAAATGAATTGGAAACAAAAATTACAGATTTGAAAAAGAAAATGAACAATGCTTCTAAAGCGATGCAATTTATCGAAGCCGCTACGTATCGCGATCAAATGTTTTCGTTTCAAGAAAAACTAGATAAATTGAAATAAACCCAAATTAATCATTTAGAAATGCTAATTACATAACAGACTCTAATTCAATCAATTTAATTTTGTTTGAAACAATTTGTTTGGGTAATTAACCCTAACTAATACCCTATTTTATTAATTCGTAATAACCTAATGCGTATTTTGGTGTAAATAAAACCCTACTAAGCTTTAATAACTATGATTTTCAATAGAAAAAGAAGAATTAAAAAATGCATCTCGAAGTATTAGAAGAAATTGAAACATACTCAAATTTTTGCTTCCATTGCAAGCCAAAAAAGTAAACAAAAGCATTTTACTATTTCAACAATAACACATTACCCGTTTTTGTTACGATTTTACCGTCGTTTGCTTTATAAGAAATGATATAGATATAAGTACCTTCTTCTGCCGATGAACCATTTTTAATCGTTCCATTCCACCCCACATCGAGTGAATTACTTTCAAAAATTTCAATACCCCATCGATTGAATATTTTCATATTATAAAAAGACCCATCAAAGAAAATGAGCATCGGTTTAAACTCGGGATGGATTCCATTTTGTTTAAAAGCATTAGGAATGTGGGCGACCGTTCGTTGTGTAACGCATCCAAAATTTGACCAAGACTGAAAGGTTTTTTGAGCAATAGGTTGTGTGGTGTCAAATTGGTAAAATGCGCGAATTTGATAACAAAAAACACCATTGTAATTGGTATCTTTCTCTACATTATGCTCGTAATTTAAAATATTTGGAGAGAGTATTTCAAGTAACTGAAAAGGATCACTGTCTTTCTTTACCCATACTTGATAAGCCAAAAATGTTGTTGGGATTTGAGTTGGAATAATTTCTTGACTCCAAGTTAGTTTATTGGTAAACAAACCTGTTTGAGTCGCTTTTAGATGCAAAGAATTGATTTCTATCCCCGACAACTCGGCATTACAAGCATCTCTAAATATAATTTGATAACGATATGGATTTACATCCAATGCTGTATTGTCTACAAAATTAAAATAACCAGAACCTTCAACAATTGGATTTGGAATGTTCAATTCCTTGACAATTTGCCCAGAACGAATATCCGTAACTTCAATTCCGAAATTTTTAAATTGCGCGTTACTATCGCAATACCATCGAATTTCTTGTACATTTTTATCAGTATAGCGTGTGCTTATCAACTCCAGCAACTTCGGCTTTTGGATTTTTTCAGAAATAAAACAAAATTGATTTGAATGCGAAAAAATGGAATCAACAGTTGGGTGCAATGCTTTTACTCGTATACATAAAGTATCTCCATAATTAAACCCATTGTATATAAAGCTTTTATTATTAAAATCTTGCTTGACAATTATTTTTTCAGGTTGGCTATTTATTTTAACCAAAACTTGGTATTCTTTAACCAAATCACGATCGGTCTGATTCCCCCAACCAATATAGCCCGTCCAATTAAGATTAATCGTACCTTCGCAATTATCTTGAACCATAGATAATAAAATGGGCGCATGCGGGAAATTTCCCCCACTAATCCCAAAAGAATTACTACCTCTAAACGAACAGCTGTCCATGGCATTGACCGCATAGAGTCTAGTTTCGGCATTAACATCTACATTATTATCAATAAAAAAAGTAGCATCTCTTTGTCCCAATTTCCCAATGGTGTCTTTTCCTATCCAATCAATTCGATAACCATGAATTTTTGAACTGGGTTTATACCTCCAATATACTACTGCTTTTTGATTTTCAATTGATACTTTATAAACTTCGGGCGCTTGCGGTCTTTGATCATCAAATGTATCTGAATTTAAGGAAGTGAATCCTGCGCCACAATTATAATTTGATTTTAAATAATAAAAATGGGTAGCATTTTGACTAATTGTATTATCATTGTAGGTTGTTACATTGACATCCGTTATACTCGTAATTAAAACATAAGGGCCATTTAATGCATTGGATCTATATATTTCGTGGGCGATAAAAGTGCCGCAAGTTACATTTGGCCTTTTAAATTCGACAACATTTAATGTTGCACTTTGCCTCTGAACACAAGTTAATGAAGGCGCATTATACGTTTGAGCAAAATTATTTACAGCTAAAATCAAAGATAAAAAGAGATAAGTAAAACGTAATATCATTTTTATAAATAAACTATTTGCAAATCACTAGCCAATCCCAATTTATTTTTAGTTAAATCAAATTCAATGGATTCAATTTTTTTAACTAAAGATTCATATTTTTTATAATCAAGTCCCATTTTATGAAAACGTACATAATTTTTTATTTCATTTAATGATTGGCTGCTCGAACGAATCCAATTGGAATAGACTTGCCTTTTGGCTTCATTAAATAAATCTTTATCTTTATAATAACGATCAAAAATGGATAAAATTGCATCTAACGCAATTTTCAGATTGGAAGGTGCCGTTTCAAGAGAAACAATTAATGCGCCATGATTTGCATACATTTGTAAATAGGAATAAATTCCGTAGGTTAATCCTTTTTTCTGTCGAATTTCTCGCATCAAAGCAGATCCAAAAAAACCACCTAATGCCATATTAAAAACTTCATACGTTAAAAAATCCATTTCATCATGACATTCAATCAATTTACCTAAACGAATGGAAACTTGATATTGCTTTGAACTTGTATTTTGTTCAGATTCTAAATAGGTTATTTTTGATTTTATAGATTCAATTATAGCCTGTTTTTTATGCGAATGTAATTGCTTTTCTAAATATTCTACACTCGAATTATCGATGCCTCCAGCAATAAAAAAAGTTGGAGATGCATTTAGCCATTTTTCATTATAAAAATTAATTATATCCGCTAAATCAATACTTTGATAATCATTTATTGTTTGAATATATCCAAAATTATGTTCAGAACCAAAAAGAGACGTCATTATTTTTTTATCGGCAAGCCAATCATTTTGAAGCTTAAGTTGTTTTAATTCTTCAATTTTCTTTTTTAATAATAAGTCCCATTCGGAAATATCAAATTTTGCTTCATAACAAACTTCGAACAATAAATCTACGATGTTTTTCCAATGTTTTTGGTGACAATAAATTTCAAAAGTCGTATGCATGGGACCAGAAAAACAATCCATTGATGCTCCATAAAAATCCAAGACCGAATGGATTTCAAAAGCATTTTTGCTCAACGTACTTTTCATTAACATTTGCGAAAAAAGCATACTTTGAAGCTTTTTTGTTTCATTTAATTTTCCAATAGGAAAAATTACTTGACATTTTATTAATGGACAATCGGGCTCAAAAATCGTTTGAATAGCATTCATAAATAATTATTCAAAAGTTTTATAAACAGTACGTTTACCGTCTGTAAATTTAATAACCATAGCATCTTTTATACCTTTTGAAATTATCTGTCGACACATTTCAATAGCCACTTGCGGAGATCTTGTTCTCCCTAAATAATATCTATATAAACCTTCTTCAAACCGAATTTCATATCCTGCCAAAAACGGCATTATATCTAGAGCAACCGGACGGGGCTTACTAAAACTATAAAATTGGATCATAAAATACTCTTCAATTTCTTTTATAGGGCTTTTTTCCTCTTGCGTTGGGTCTGAGGTTGTAAATATCCCTGACCGATTCGATTCTCTATAATTACTTATTTTTGAACGATCTAATGGTTCAAAAATTGGGGCCATTTGTGGAATATAATCTGGATTTAATGACGCTTTATAAATGCTGTCTTTAATTCTTTTTGCTTCGGCGCGTTCTTTTCGGAGCTTTGTTTTTTGCTCCGCAATGGTATCTTTTACATAAAAACGATCTCTATAATTTTTTATAGAATCGCGAATTCGAATTTGTGCTTTTGTCAATGGCGTTGTTGTATCTTTTTCTCTTGAATAAAAAACTTTATTAGCTCTTACACTCATGATACCATTAGTTTCATTAACAAAATCTACCGTATCCATATCACGATCAATGGCTTTTTGCCATTTAATCACTTTCTTTTTAGGTGTGTAAATTTTAAGATTATCTTCAAAAGGAATAATGTATCTCGAAACTTTTTCTTCAGGAGGAGGCATCTGTCCAAACATATTTGCATAAATGCTTACGCCTTTTTCTCTAAACGCTTCATTGATTTTTTCTTGTTCCATCAATACCGTTTTCCTAAAGAAAACCGTCTCTTCCACAGCATTTACAATACGATCATTAAAATCATAATGGATTTCGGGTATTTTATCAAAAAAACCATATCTCAAATCTGTTAACGCAATTTTCATATTTGAATATTGCAGATAGTTTAAATTAATATTTTCGATATGACGCTCTTCAATATTACTAATTGGTAAGACTGCATATCGTTCTGGATCCATCAACGTCCAAATCGGAATAAATCCCATGTCGTGCATCCGAACCGCTTGTGTTTTTTTATTCTTTTTAAGTATAACTTCAATGATGGCACTTTTGTCCGTTTCTCTTGACGTACTGTCCGAGTTTAGCGCGCCTAAACTATTAATAATTATCTTTTTTTGCCCTCCTGAAAAATCTAATACATCCGCTGATGTAAAACCTTTCTGACCGGTTCCAACAATAACATCTACCCCTAAATTAATTAACTGAATATGATTTGACAATTTAAGTGAATCTGAAAAATTGCCCCAATCAATATACATTATTATGTAATCTACGAGCATTTTTTGCGACTTTTCAATATCTTTTTTAACGGTATCTAACTCAAAAAAACTCACTGTTTTAGTCGGAAAATTATAAAACATACTATCTGTAGAGTAGTTTAAAATACCTATTCGAATATCTTTTTTTTCTAATACTAAAGGAAAATTACGTTTTCGGTCGAGGGAATTAAAAAACAAACCCGTTCTGTAAAAACCCCATTTATCTATTTTTTCTAAATTATTTTGATTTACTTCCGCAAACTTTGATGTTGCCGCAGCATTAGAGAGGAGCAATACATTAAAACCCGAGTAAGCCAATTCTCCTAAAAAAGCATCTGGTGCTGCTTCATATTTTGATGTTTGAATCGGGTCAGGAAAATGACATTTTAGATTTGCTATAACTAAATCACTGAAAAAAAACAATGGTTTTATCTGCCGAAACCATGTTCTGTAAGAAGGTTGATAAAGATTATCTTTTTGTGTATATTTTTGGAGCGATTCATTATAATTAACATCGCCACATAGCGTTAATCTTAAATAAGTATGCATTGAGTCCTGAATCAAGTCCAATTCGGACTCTGAAGCGGTTTGTCTTATTGCATTTTTTTCAAACTGAGCATTAAGTATGAAATTAAAAGATAGTATTAAAATTCCTAAGAAAAGTTTTTTAGCCATTCTTTAGCATTTCATGAATTTTTCGATTACTGTAAATATGAATTCCTTTTTCACTTTTTTCAGCTTGTATTACCATTGCTCTAGCTAGATTTTTTGATGGCATACCTTTTATATTTTTCAAAAAACCAATCATCATAAAATTAAACATTTTAAGAAATCCTTGTGACAACTTTTCTAAAAAACGAAATTCTTCACGTTGCCCCAACAAAACACTTGGTCTAAAAATGTGTAAAGTAGGGTATCCAATTTGTATTAAATTTTCCTCAATTTTACCTTTTGTAGCAGTATAAAAAAACAATGACTTTGGATTGGCACCTTTTGAACTTACTAATAAAAATTGTTTCACTTTATTATGGTGTGCAATTTTTGCTATATTAACACAATAATCGTATTCTACTTTAAAGAAAGCATCTTTTTTACCCGCATTTTTAATTGTTGTTCCTAAGGTATAAAACAAATCATCGCAAGTAAATAATTCCCAATGTTTGTGTAGTTCTCTATAGTCGATGACCTCTAATATGACTTTTGGATGTTCTACATCAAAATACCTTCTAGAAACTAATGTTATTTTTTCATATAATTCATTATCAATAAGGCATTGGGTTAATTCTTTCCCTATAAGTCCATTTGCTCCAACTACAATGGCGTGTCTTTTTTGCATAATCTATTAAAAATATGCTAAAATACATATTTCAAATCAAAATTAGTTGTTTTTTTAAATAGATTAAAAACTTTTCCAGCCCTGGGCTTTAATATCATACAAATTCTTTCCTTTAGAATGCAATTTTGTTCCAAAATCTTTAGGTTTAATAGAACCAATAATCGTTATACCTTCAAAGGACTCAAAGTATGACTCAAATGCGGGATCAAATGTAAATAATAATTCATAGTCTTCTCCACCATTTAGGGCGCAAGTTGTAGGATCCATTTTGAATTGCTCCGCTATTGCTTCGGTATTGGGATGAATTGGAATTTGTGCTTCAAAAACTTCGAAACCAACATTAGATTGTTCGGCAATATGAAGTAACTCACTACTTAAACCATCACTTACATCCATCATCGAAGTTAGTTTAATATTTTCATTATTAATAAATTGGATAAAACTTCTTGGATTTTCAGGCTTTAAAAAACGCTCAACTAAATACGCATTGTTTGTATCTATTTCTGGTTGCATTTCAGGATTTGCGATAAAAACAGCTTTTTCTCTTTGTAAAATATGTAAACCCATATAAGCGGCACCTAAGTTTCCTGTAACCGCAATCAAGTCACCGGGTTTGGCACCATTTCGATAAACGATATCTTTTTGATTGGCTTCACCAATTACGGTAATTGAAATAATTAAACCTTTCTCCGAAGACGTTGTATCTCCACCGATAATGTCAACGCCATGTTTTTCACAAGCTAATTGTATACCGCTATAAAGCGTCTCAATGGCTTCAACCGAAAATCGATTGCTAATTGCGATAGAAACCGTAATGTGTTTTGGCGTTCCATTCATGGCATAAATATCTGAAAAATTGACAATAGCGGCCTTATAACCAAGATGTTTTAATGGGGTGTAAGTCAAATCAAAATGGATATTTTCAATTAAAAAATCCGTTGAAACTAATACATTTTCGCGATTTACTTTAAAAACAGCCGCATCATCACCAATTCCTTTAATTGTATCTATATTTTGATTAGCTAAACTCTTGATTTTACGAATCAATCCGAATTCACCCAATTGTGCAATCTCTGTTCTATTTTGTTGATTATCCATTTTATTATGATTTTAAATGTTTTAATCCCTCTCGAATGGAAAGTGGATTTAATATACTTTTATGATTTTCTATAAATGCTTTAACAATATCAGGTTTTACTTTTGCATATTCACGAAATGCCCAGCCTATCGCTTTATCTATAAAAAAAGTTTTTTCAGATGACATTTCTAAAGAAATTTCAGATAAATAATTCCAATCTGTTTTCAATCTGTATTTTAACTGAAAAATTATTGAAGACCTTCGAATCCATAAATCATTATGATTTTTCCCTTGTTTAATTTTCTCTAAACAATTGGTATCCATTTCTCCTAAATAACCTAGAAGATTTGACGCCGCTAAATCAACGACATCCCACCATTTACTCTCGATGATTAAATGAAAAATAAAATCAATATCCGTTGGGAGCAACACAATTTTATTTTTAATCAAAAAATCCAAACCAATATACCACATTTCACGTTCATCATATTGAATACATTCCTTGCAAAATATGACTGCGTCTATAGATTTAACTGATTGAACCTCACTTTTAAATTTTTTAAAATATAAATTTCTTTCATTGCGCATCAATCCAAAAAAAGGAAACTGATTTCGCATATACTGCGCTTGTTTAATAGCAACCTCTTGATTTTCAAATTCTTTTAAAAAAAAATATAATTGACGAACTACTTCTTTCATTGTTATTATATCAGGTGTTAATCAGCCACTATTAATTTTAAATTATAATTAAATACATCCGATTGCTTTATCATTTCATCCAATAATTCCGTACCATATGTTTTATGATATGGAAAATAACTTTCAATTCGTTCCAGCATCACCTCGTCTTTAAAAAGTAAATCTTTAATATTATGGATTTGATCAAGCTCAAATTGTTTTTTTCTTTTCTCGGCTTGTAGCCATTTTTTTTGAATTCTTAAAAAAGCTTTATCGATATCATGTTCAAAAACATTTAATGAATTTTCAAGTGTTTTATCCGTTTCAATAATTTTTGACTTTATTTCAGTTATACGTTCTTGAAAATTCTTTTTCTGAGCTTCCGTATAACTTTCAACAAAACTGTTTTTCTTTACAAATTCATTATCTAAAAAGATACGTTTTTGATATAAATCTGTTTCATTCAATCCCAGTTTTTTCCACTTTTCATAATTTTTTTTATCCAAAACATTAAAAATATCTCTTAATAAAATTACAGGAAATGGAATTTCAGCCGCTTTAAAAAGATCTTTTAATTGAAGCCAATACGCTACTTCGGCAGCGCCTCCAATATATGCAACGGAAGGTAATACGAATTGTTGCATTATAGGTCTTAACATGACATTAGGGCTTAATCTTTCAGGATTTTTATAATAAATTGAAATATCATCGATTGAATCACGATGAATTTTAATTCGTTTTCCATCAGAAATGTCAAATAAATTGCAGTCTTGAGGTGGTGCTTGAACATAATAATTTGCGGAAAGCCATTCCACCTTCTTTTTTGTTACATTTTGAACCCAATTACTTTCTAATTCTTTTTGAAATATTGGGTAAACTGCATTTTTAACACATGGCAAATTAAAATCAAGCACAATAAGACCATATTTGCCAAAAATTGAAGTCAACAAATATTGAGTAGCTTCGGCTAATGAATTTCGATTATACGCTTCTTTGATAGCAGTTTTTAAATCAAGTGTATTTACTGTATCTCCTAATTCAAATAATATAAAATCGACCAATTCTTTTAATTGATTCGAATTTTCCATCGCTCCTAGAGGCCCTTCATAATCTGTGTTAAAATTGTATTTTTTGGAAGAAATTGTAACATTCAATATTTCATCTTTATCATGATCTTCTGAACCAATGACAAATATAGGAGAATAATGAAATCCAATATTTAAATTGTTCAATTTTTGGCTTAACGCAATTATTGAAACCGCTTTAGAAATGGTATAAAAAGGCCCTAATAACAAATTAGGTTGATGCGCAGTAACTATAGCTAAACCATCTTTTTTTAAAGTTTCAATATTCTTCAATACCTCAATAGGAGGAGCTAAAGATTTATAATTCTGTTCTAAAACTTCTTTTAATAAACATCTTTGGTTAAAATTTTGACTTATAACTTTACTTGATTCAACGATGCCCTCAAGATTAGGTTCAAAAGAAATAATTTCTTTTAACTTTTCTTTAAAACCATAGTAATCGTCAATCAGTTTATTGAAAATTCTAATTTTTTCAATTGGAATGGAAATGGTATTAAAATGAGCCTTAATAGCCATAAATAAAAGATATGATTATTGTGGTTCGAAACCTAAAATAAATCGGAATTTACCATATTTTTCAAAAATACTTCCACTTTGTAAGTTACTTGGCACCTCTTTATCTACTCCAAAACCGTAGTCAAAACCAAGTAATCCAAACATCGGTAAGAAAAATCGAACCCCTGTTCCAAAAGATTTTTTGACTTTAAATGGATCAAAATTACGAATGCCTTCCCAGCCATTTCCTGCTTCAGCAAATAGCATCGCATAAATTGTTGATTGCGGATTTAATGAAATCGGATATCTTAACTCCATCGTGTATTTATTAAAAACTGTAGCCCCTTGAAAAAACTGACCATTTTCATTTACAGTTACTTCATTGTCATTATATCCTCTTAAAGCATACGTTTCTTGCCCAAACTGATTAAACATTACTAAACCATCGCCACCAAGTCGAAATCTTTCAAAAGGAGAAATTCCATAACTGCTATTATAATAACCAAGCGTACCAAATTTTAAATTTACTCGAGCTACTAAATTACCAACAAGTGGTGTGAAGAAATCACCGTTAAATTTCCATTTGTGATATTCTATCCAACTCCAACGGGTACTTAAAGACAACTCTGGATTACTATAATCTAAATCCCTACTTTTAAACATTTTAGAGTAAGGTAATGTTGCTTGAATCGAGAAACTTATGTTTGACCCACTTGTTGGATATAATTGTGGCCCAATTGGACCTTGAAGTGAATTTCGGGTTAGTGTAAAACGTGCATATAAGTTATTTACATTTCCATCGGAAAAGTTAGCAAAAAAACCAGGATAGTTTACTAATCGGTTATTTTCCATTGTAAGTCCAATAAATGCTGTAAAATAATCATCAGGCCATTTTAAACGCGTACCGACTTCCACCGAACCAATCGTACGAATATAACTTCCTGAAATACTAGTACCAATTACGTTATTAAATCGACTATGCGTTCCTGACACCGTCAAAGAAGTTGGCTTTTTGCCTCCAAGCCATGGCTCGGTAAATGACAAATTGAAAATTTGACTTTGAAGACCAGAAGATTGAATGTTAATACCCAAATTTTGACCATCACCACTCGGTAATGGTTTCCAATATTTTTTGTTAAAAATATTTCGTATAGAAAAATTGGTAAAATTAATCCCAACCTGACCATAAATAAAATTAGCATATCCTAAAGATAATTGTAATTGATCCGATGGTTTTTCTTCAACGATTAAATCGATATCAACCGTTCCATTTTCTTTTGGTTTAGGAATAATCTGCATTGCCTCAGGATTAAAAAATCCAAGTGCCGCAATTTCTCTCTGTGTACGAATTAATTTTGAACGGTCAAATTTGTCTCCAGGACGGATTCGTAATTCTCTTCGGATAACCTTTTCGTTTGTTTTTTCATTACCGGAAATGGTTACATTATTAATTGTAGCTTGAGCTCCTTCGTAAACTCGCATTTCTATATCAATACTATCATTTACAACCGAAACCTCAACTGGATCAATTCTAAAAAACAAGTATCCATCATCCATATACAACGAACTAATGTCATCTCCCGCTTGGCTTTGAATTAATCGTTCTTGCATTTTTTCAGAATTATAAATATCTCCTTTCTGAATTCTTAAAAAGTTATTTAAGACGGTATCTGAATATTTTGTATTACCAATCCAGGTAATATTTCTGTAAAAATACTTTTTACCTTCATTGACTTTAATAAATAAAGTTACTTTTTGATTGGATTCTATTATAGCCGTATCCCAAATAATTTCAGCATCACGATGTCCTATTGAGGCATAGAATTCTTTAATCGCTTTTCGGTCTATACTTTTTAAATCATCCGGATTATACTTAGCGCCTCTAAAAATATTAGGGCTAATAAATTCGGAGAAAAATTGTTTTACATTTTTTGGGTTAATATGACCAAGTCGTTCATAAAAAGTCCACGTAGTATCTTTGAAATGCTTTTTAAATTTAAGCATTTCTAGAAACTTGATACTTGCACCCTCTTTATTTTCCTTCATCGACTTCTTCAATCTAGAATCGCTAGCATTTTCATTACCAATAAAATAAATATCTTTAATTTTATACTTCAATCCTCTTTCGATTTTGATTGTTAAAGTAACCGTTTTTGCAGTCGAGTCGTTTTCTAATTTGATATCTGTTTTTGTATTGATAAATCCCTTTTCTTTATAATACGCATTAACTGTATTTTCGATGGATTTTTTTAAATTTTCATTTACAATAGTTCCAACTTTTAGCGCTATTTTTCCTCTTAAATCATCTACTTCACCTTTTCGAACTCCCACAATTCGATACTTGCTTAATTTAGGCTTTTCTTCAACTTTAATTAACAAATAGATGTTTTCACTTTGAAAACGATCTGCGACAATTTCGATATGACTAAAAAGCCCTTGTTTCCATAAGTTTTTAATTGCTAAAGCAATATCATTTCCTGGAATTTTCAAATCGTTCCCTACCCTCAATCCAGATAATGCTGACACTATAGATTTATCAAGACTTTCCGTTCCTTCGACACGAATAGAAGCTATGTTATATGTTTTTGATTGGGCGAATAAGTTACTATTTATTATTAATGAAAATAGTATTATATATAGTAATTTAATTAGAATGTTATGCATTGAAATAATATAAAAATAATTATTTTGAACAGTAAACTGCAAAGATGATAAAAAAAAAAAGAATGCTAGTTATTTTTAACGATTTATTCTTTATTTTAATGTTTGTTAAATAAAAAAAGGTCTTCTAAATAGAAGACCTTTTATGTTTATAATCAATAAAAAACTATTCAATTACAGTACCTCTTATAGCAACTGTTTTTGAAGGATTTGATGGATCATTGCTCATAATGGTTACAATTTTATTAATTGGACCTACACGATTTGTGTCATATTTAACAGAAATTTTAGCACTTTTACCTGGCATGATTGGTTCACGTGGGCAAGTTGGAACAGTACAACCACAAGAACCAGAACAACCCGTTAATAATAAAGGTTGAGCACCTTTGTTCATAACGTCAAATTCTCTTGTTCCTTCAGAACCTTTTTTGATTTCACCATAGTCCAACGTTTCGTTAGATAAAAAAATAGCAGCATCCTTAGAAATTGGAGCCACCGAAACTGCTTCAGCTTGTTTAGCTTTGGCTTTCACTTTCTTAGCTTTTTGAGCATGTAAGCCTAATGAACTAAAAATCAAGATTGTGATGATAAATAATTTTTTCATTTTTTTTATTTTTAATTTGGGGTTAATAAATAAATTTTACTTTTTGATAACTTGATGCAAAATTAGTTTAATTTTTACAATGTTAATGTTTAAAAAAACTAAATTATTTATTTTTTTTAACAAAATGTATAAAAAAAGAAATAAATCAATCTATAAGCCGGATTCTGTACTTAAATAATTAAGCGACTATCATTTATCTATCCTTGAGGTCGCCCTCAAAGTATATCAACCTACCCTTCTTGCTTATTGGCTTTTGGCACAAAAAAGGACGAGCAATCCTATACAAGATATATTTGGTCTTTCAGCCCATAGGGTTTATACTATTTATTTGTTACCAAATAAATACGTGTGCTTTTACCACACATTTTCACCCTTACCTCAAAAAGAGGCGGTTATTTTCTGCTACACTTTCCGTCATATTTATTCAATATGCCCACCCGTTAGGTGGTATGGTGCTCTGTGCTGTCCGGACTTTCCTCTCGATTATTTAACCCAGCGATAGTCCAATTGACCTATTTCTTGATGCAAAAATACATAAAAAAAAATAGAACGACAAAAATGTCGTTCTATTTTTTTTTAATGTCTCATAACTTGAATAAATCCTGTTTTATTTTTTACATCCAACGTTTCTAATTCCATTATGTAATAATATACCCCATCAGGAAGATTTGATGCATCATAGTGTTCACCACCCCAATTGTTTTGATAAACGCCATTACTTCTCCATACCATATTACCCCATCGATTATATATACTCAATCTTAAGTTTGGATATTTCTTTAGGATAGACGAAGGAATGACAAATTTATCATTAGCTCCATCTCCATTTGGAGAAATGTAATTTGGCAATTCACCATCACAATTATCTGGATCCAAATAATCTACAGTTCCATCTTTATCACAATCTTCTAATTGACTTTCTTCTTGATCTGGAATACCATCACCATCTGAATCTAAATCTCTATAATCTGGAATACCATCGCCGTCAGTATCTCTTGGTTTAGAACCATTAGAGCCTTTTTCAACACTATCTAGGATACCATCGTTATCACTATCCAAATCATAAGGATCGGTATATCCTAATGAATCCGTATTCGGAGGTGTATTACCATTGTTCGCAGAAGAAGGAATACCTTTTGAATTAGAAACACCATCCGCTTTTCCATCACCATTATCATCTTTTCCATTAGATTCAATGACATCTGGAATACCATCGTTGTCGCTATCCAAATCCATATAGTTTGGAATACCATCGCTATCAATATCACACAACACTACAGAAGGCACACATACATTATTTTCATATGCATCTAATATTCCATCATTATCCGAATCTAAATCTAAATAGTTTGGAATTCCATCACCATCGGTATCTTGTGGAGTAGTACCATTGCCTTTTTCTACAGCATCTGGAATACCATCACCATCGGTATCTATAGTTCCAGCAATATCATATGGATCCGTTTTTCCATCATTATTAGCATCTGGAGGCGTTAGTCCACCACCTGCTGAACTAGGAACACCATCTGAATTTATAGTACCATCTGCTTTACCATCATTATTAGCATCGGTTCCTTTTGCTTCGCTGACATCCGATTTGCCATCGCCATCACTATCCAAATCGATATAGTTTGGAATACCATCGCCATCGGTATCACATAAAACAACAGCCGTTGGACAAACTTGATTTTCATACGCATCCAGAATGCCGTCATTATCCGAATCTAAATCTAAAT
>Ga0208595_1000040_pt1 | contig 42266 bp, 36 predicted proteins | sample LakMenEpi28Jun11_FD_150742 | JGI IMG/M metagenome (GOLD analysis project Ga0208595, IMG submission 150742) | Freshwater microbial communities from Lake Mendota, WI - 28JUN2011 deep hole epilimnion (SPAdes) | ecosystem: Environmental > Aquatic > Freshwater > Lake > Epilimnion/Euphotic zone ...
CCATCGACTTTAGATTTATAAATGCCATTAAAATTGGTATAATGTCCTATCGAAATGTTTACATTGTATAAATTTATTGGATTTTTCACTTCCCATACAAAATGATTTTTTTCTTGCGTTGTATCCATTTTAGTTAGATTCCCATTAGATACTGCAAATAATGGTTTAGGAACCTTAATTTCAATTTTTACACCTTTTTCAGGTTCATCGCTCCAATGATCTTTACACGGCCACCAGAGGCTTGCGCCATCACCTTGGCAAGCAACGCCCATCCACGGACGACCTAAGTCATCTTTTTTCCATACAAAACCGCCGTCCCAAGGGGCTTTTTTTGCTTTTCGTGGGGAAGATTCATAAAAAACTTGAAGTTTTTGAGAGCTGTTTTTTGCTAATTTCTCAGGAAAATAAACATAAAAGTGGGTTTTGCCTCGTTCAAATTTTAATTTTTTATTATTCCAAACTACATGCTGAATTTTTAGTTCTGGATAGGCGTCCAACTGAATTTTTTTAGTAGTTTCTTTAATATTAAAATGCATCAAAACACTTCCTTTAATTTTTTGCCCATCCGTATCCACTTCAAGATCAAGATGATAGAACGTTGCGTCAAAACAAGTTCGTTCTGGAAATAAATGGCCTCTTAACGAATCTATTTTGTTATAGGATATTTTTTTTTGCAATAATTGACCGAATACTAATTGGGTAAAAATGATATTAAAAACCAGAATAAATGTGGCTTTTGAATGTACTTTTTTGATAAATAAATCCATTAAATCGTATTTATGTTATTGCAAATTTATAAATAAATTTAAATTATCCCGTTAAATAATATAAAGAAACCAAATTCTAATTTCTCAAATTGCTTTTTTATCAAACTAAAAATAAAATTCCATATTCTAATAGATTGATAGTTGAGCAATAAAGTCGATTTACCTTTGCAGTAGATTTTATTATTAACCACTAAAAATGGAAATTATGAAGAAGTTATATTTAGTTTTAGTTTTAGTTTTAAACTTTGGGTTATATGCGTCAAAAATACAATATTCAAATTTAAATCCATCCAAAAATGGAGACTCAATCATGTTTGTTGATGATGCTTTACAGTTTATAAAAGTAAAAAACACTAATCAGTTAAGTGAATATGATATCATGTTAGAAAGACGATTAGAAATCAAAAAACACTACGTCGATTATTTAACGATGGTAGATGCGATTATACTTTCAAGCATTGACAACGGAGCTGTTTTTGAAGAAAAGAATTCGTATTTTAAAGAATTTAAAAATGAAAAATTAATTTTTGTAGCCAGCTTTTCCGATTTTAAGTTAGAAATTGTTCGTAAATGGTCTGCCTCCGATTCTGAAATAAATCAAGTGGTTGTTTTCTTTAACTCTTTTATAGAAAAAGCAGATTTTAAGAATGGATATGTATGCAATGAGTTAAAGACCTATTTTGATGAATTGAAATCCATTGATCACGAATCGATACGATTTGACAACTGGAATGCGACAAATAATGCTAAGGTGGTTGCGCTCAAAGATCAATTATATTTCAATAATTATTTGTTTGATCGTATCGATTTTGTAGGAGGTGCGGTAAATTTTCTTGAGAACTTTCATGAATTAAAGTCAATGCCTTTACAGATCACCATGCAAGAAATAAGAAAAAAAGCAAAAATGTTTCACTACGCCAATCAAAGTAATGTTGCATTAAAATATTATAAAATGGCTGCGGATAGTGGTTGTGCAGATGCTACATTTGAAATTGCAAGCATGTATTATACGGATAAAAAATATAATAATTCGGTTTATTGGTTTAAAAAAGCCGCAGAACTTGGTAATCAAAGAGCGATGATGACGCTTTACAAAATATTTATAAAAGGAATTTATCTCCCTAAAGAAACAAATACGAAACATGAAATGATCGTAGCCCCTAATTTTAAAAACGCATACGCTTGGCTTGAAAAAGCGCATGAAAAAGGAAATTTAGAAGCCACTTTTTTATTGGCACAAGCTCACGATATCGGAAATCATGTAATACCAAAAAACAACAATAAAGCAATTGAATTATACGAGTCCTTATGTACTTTTGATCAGCAAAATGTCATTAAATCTTATGATGCTTCCTTTGCTTGTAAAAGATTTTATGAATTGAAATCTTCTGTAGAAGCAAATAATTTTTAACCAAAAAGGATTTTAAAGGGTAACCATGTTTTTTTCATAACTTTTTTCAAGGGCGCTCCAGTTATTTTTTACAATTGGAGCGCTTTTTGATTTAATAGTATTGTTAAATTTGGTTTAATGTCAAATTTAAATCGCTATAGAAATTAGGATAGGATTTTTCAACAACCAATGGATTCAATATTGTAGTTTTTCCTTTATTAAATAGTCCCCAAATCGAAAATGCCATAGCGATTCGATGGTCGTTGTAGGTCTCGATTTCTATATCAATATCATAACTTTTTTTCCCATTAATAAAGATGGTGTCGCTGTCGATTTCAAAATGAATTCCAATGTTTGTAAACTGTTCAGCAATAGCCGCTGCACGATTGCTTTCTTTGTTATACAACCGATGCAATCCCTTAATGCTGCTTTCTGAAGGAATCAAACTGGCTAAAATGGCCAAAATTGGAATCAAGTCTGGAAAGTTTGTGGCATCAATATCAAATGGCTTTAGTTGATGTTTTTCTACAAGTATTTTATTTTCAAGAATTGAAATTTTAGCTCCAACCGATTTCAAAATATCTAAAATAACTCGATCGGCTTGTAAAGAATTAATATCCAAACTGTCTATTTTAACATTTCCATTAATAGCCCCCGCAACTAAAAAATAAGCCGCACTACTCCAGCAACCTTCAATTGATAAATCGTGAGTTAATTTGTTAGAATTTCCAGTGTAATTGATCTTATTCAAGTGCCTTTCAAAATGAAAACCAAATTGCTTTAATGTTTTTATGGTCATATCAATGTAAGGAAAACTAACTAAATTTTCAACTTCTATTGAAATGGACTTTTGAGGATTTATCTTTGCAAAAGCATATAACAATCCTGAAATGTTTTGAGAGCTGTCCTGTGCATCAATTTGAAGATTTTGGGCTTCAAGCCCGCCTTCAAATTCAATAGGAATGGTATTATAATCGCTATAAATTAAAATATTTTGATTCTTGAAAAAATCATAAATAAAATGCATGTTCCGATTTTTGATGCTTCCTTTTCCATCAATTAAAAATCGTTTAGGAATAGCGGCGCAAAGTAGCGTAAACAGACGAAATGATAAGCCTGATTCACCGATGTTGATATGATAAATTTCTTTTTGAAATATATTTCTTGTGTCGATTAAAATGAAGTCGTCATCTGTTTTTACAATAGCACCAAAGGCTTCAATTGTCGATAAGGCCGCTAATTCATCTCCACTTTTACCAAAGTTTTTTAATTTGTAAAGATTCGGCTTCAGTAAAGTAGCGGCTAACAACCTTTGTGAATCGCTTTTTGAAGGATTTGAAGCAATGTATAAGAAAAAGTCATCATTACATTTAGTAACCTCAAACGTTTCCATTATTTGATGTTTTGAACCGCATCAATACCACATTTTAGAAAATCTAAAAATGGTTTTGAGTCGGCATTATAACCGGAATGCGGTTTGTTTATAATTTGCTCTTTGTGCGGATGAATCAAAACGTAAACCGGCTGAGTCGCTTCATGAAAATGCTCTTGCTCAAACTCAAACCATTTATCTCCAACAGTAACGATTTGTTTATTTGTGATTTTTGAAAAACGCTGCTCTTCTTTTGGCAACTCGGTTTTTTCATCTACATAAAGTGAAACGATCACAATTTTATCTTTCATCAAGTCATAAATTTCGGGTTTTACCCAAATGTTTTCTTCCATTCGTCTACAATTGACGCAAGCCCAGCCTGTAAAATCTATCATTAATGGCTTGTTTTCTGCTTTAGCTTTTGCTAATGCTTTATCGTAATCATTATGAATGATTTCAAATTTCTCAGGTTGATGAAATAAGCTCCATGATTTTGGCGGTGGAAATCCACTAATTTCTTTTAACTCTCCTCCAAAATAATCGGTTGCTAGGTATCCTGAAAATAAAGCAAAAACCAATGCTAAAATGTACGTAGTAATGGTTTTTTTAAACGTTGCTCCTTTTTTAAATTTGAACCAACCCATTAAATACATTGCCGAAACAATACTGATGATAATCCAAATAGCTACAAAAACTTCTCGTTTTAAAATCCCCCACTGGCCTACTAAATCGGCATTAGATAAGAATTTAAACGCAAAAGCCAATTCGATAAATCCAAAAACAACTTTAACAACATCGAGCCAACTTCCTGATTTTGGTAGCGATGTAAGTAGTTTTGGAAATAAAGCAAATAATGCAAACGGGATTCCTAATCCTAAGCCAAATCCAGAAAATGCAGGCATAATCAATCCAACATTTTTAACATTTCCTAAAACCAGTCCTAAAATTGGCCCCGTACAAGAAAAAGATACAATAGCTAAAGTAAGTGCCATGAAAAAGATTCCTATAAAGCTGCCCGTATCACTTTTTTGATCCAATTTGTTGGTAAGTCGGCTAGGTAAAGAAATATCGTAATAGCCAAATAACGAAAATGCAAAGAAAATAAATACTACAAAAAATCCAATATTAACCCAAATATTTGTAGAAAATGCATTTAAAGCTTGGCTACTCGCTCCAAAAAATGCAAATGGTACACTTAATAAAAAATAAACTAAGAAAATGGCAAAACCATAAAATATGGCATTTCGGGTTCCCTTTCCTTTATCTTTTTGATTTCCTTTTAAGAAAAAACTCATTGTCATTGGAATCATCGGAAATGTACATGGAAAAAATAATGCTAGAAAACCGCCTAAAATTCCTGCTATAAATGCGGTAAATGCATTTAATTCTTCCGTTTTTGAGCTGCAATCATTCAATAACTTTCCAAATTTGCCATAAATTCCATCATCTGTAGTTATATTTTCAGTGTTTTGAGTCGCACTTTCATTACTTATAGAATCTGCAAAATTCGTTTCAGTTACTATGGTTTCACTTTCTACAATAGAGTCTTTTTTTTCAGCATCAAAAGCATTGATCTGAACTTCAAAATCTTCATAAGTAGGAGGCAAGCAGCTGTTTTCATCACAAATTTGATATTCAACACTTGTTTTATATTTACCTGCTTTTTTAAAGTTGATTTTTTGTATAAATTGTACTGTGCCTTCAAAATAATTTAAAGGAGCATCATAACCTTCTTCTTTTTTCGTGGTTTTTTTTCCAATTTCTTTAGGATTTCCTATTTTTTTTATGTCCGAATTTTCAAAAGTAAAAGAAGGCGGAATAAGCATTTCGTCACCTGGATTCACGCTCCAAATATGCCAATGTTGATCTAAAGTCGCTTTGTAAATAACTTCAGCCTCTTTTTCGGAAATAGTCTTTGTGCTTACATTCCATTTGATATGTTTTGGTACTTGACCTGAAACGTTGCTAAATATAAATATAGTTGAAATGATAAATAAAATGCGATTGATCATAAATGAATTTTTGGAACGTAAAAATATAAAAATAAAAATGATTTAGACTTTAAAATTAAGTGCTTTAACACAATTTAGTAAAAAGTAAAAAGCGCTATTTTGTTAAAATTAAAACTAAATGTTCGTTTTCAAATACTCCATAACATCTATGCCGTCGGCATAATCAAAAAGACTTGGCTTTTGAGCTTGACCATAATCAATATCTTTTCCAATAATACATTGAATATGTTCTTGTTTTTCCGAAATGGATTGTTCTAAAACATTTTCATTATCAAAATAGGAGAAATGCGTTGTTGAAATAGGAGAAAATAATTGAGCATCTTCTTTGAGCATCCAAAAATTATTAGCCAAATGCGGCACATTATTTAAGAGAAGTAACGTACGCTGATAATCATAATTATTCATGTATTTCACTTGATCAAATAAGAACGCGTATTTTTTATCTGCAACTTCAAAAAGTCGAGTTAATTCAAATCCTTTTTCAATATAAAGTTTTGAAATATTGCGACAACCAAGTCCAAAAAACATAAAAATGTCATCCATCAATACATCTATTTCTTGATCTGTAATGTGATTGCGAACTATACCCACCGAAGTTCTATTTTTTCTTAAAATGGGATTGTATTTAGAAAAATAATGTTGAAACATTTGATAGGAATTGTTGCTTCCAGTCGCAATAATTCGATCTACATTTGTAATACGTTCCACAATTTCAAGACGATGGACTATATTGGAATCAATTTGACTCCAAATTTGAATAAGCCATTTGGTTAGAAATAAGTCTTTACTCGAAATTTTTAATTGAATTTGATGCGGACTTACATAAGCACAAAGCAAATCGTGAAATCCTACCAACGGAATATTCCCTGCAGTAATGATACCTATTCGATACGGAATTGTTGAACTAAAATCGTAATGGTTTAACCAATTTTCAAGTTTCTCTTTATCCAACAAATAATCTGCAATGTTATTTAAAGCAAACTTTGTGAATTTTGGAATGAACCAATTGTTATTTAAAAAAACATCCTCCAAGAAATTTTCATCTTCCGATGCTTCTTTTATTTTTTGTTTTAATTGATTTAAAACTTCTAATTTATAATCAGACATTAATTTTGATTTCTTTTTGGGAAATTAAAAAAGATGCTCGAAAGAATGGGAATGAAAAATATTAAAACGGTTAATATCGAAACGCCCATGTCTGTAGTATGGCTGCTCAAAAATTTAGAAGCTGCGCTTTCAGGATAAAAATGCTCGAAAATAGAAAGCATTAATTTTAGTCCTAAAATTGCAATCACAATAAACGCAGCGGTTTCCAAAAAAGGATATTTTTGCATCAAACTAACAAAATATTGCGCAATAAATCGCATGGCTAATATTCCGATGAAAACCCCAATCCAAACTAATATAATATTATCTGAAAACGCTACAGCAGCAAAAACATTGTCAATAGAAAATGCCATATCCATGATTTCTACTAACACAACGGTAGACCAAAATGTACCTAGCGCACCAACTGTTGTACGATAAAACCAATTGCTTTTTTTGTCAATCAAATCATCATCGGTTTTTGAAGTTTGTTTACCTTTATACCAATCCCAAACCAACCAAAGTAAGTATAATCCACCAAGTGGCTTTAACCACCAAATTTTAATTAAAAAAGAAGCAAAAAGCATAGCTAGTCCTCTAAAAATATAGGCGCCCCATATGCCATATTTTAAGGCACGATCTCTTTGGTCTTCGGGCAAATCCATAACCATGGTAGCTAAAACAGCCGCATTATCTACAGAAAGTAAACTTTCAATAATGATTAAGTTGCCTATAACAAAGGCACTATAAGCCGGGTTGGCTAAGATTTCTTGTAATAATGAATTGATGTCCATAATGATTTTTAGTCGTTGCTTACAAGCGCATCTGCATAAATACGATTCATTCTCGCGATATTACTCAACGAAATACCTTTAGGGCATTCTGCTTCACAAGCACCGGTATTTGTACAATTACCAAATCCTTCTTTATCCATCTGAGCAATCATTTTCTCGGCTCTATTTTTACTTTCTACTTTTCCTTGAGGTAATAAATCCAATTGAGAAATTTTAGCTGAAGTAAATAACATCGCCGAAGCATTTTTACATGCCGCTACACAAGCGCCACATCCAATACAAGTGGCCGCTTCAAACGCTTTATCAGCATCTAATTTTGGAATTGGAATGGCATTGGCATCAATGGTATTTCCACTGGTATTTACGTTAACATAACCACCTGCTTGAATAATTCGGTCAAAAGCTGTTCTGTCTACAACTAAATCTTTAATTACCGGAAAAGCTTTAGCTCTCCATGGTTCAATATATATAGTGTCTCCATCTTTAAATTTACGCATGTGTAATTGACATGTTGTAATTCGATCATCCGGTCCGTGCGGTCTACCATTTATAAATAAACTACACATTCCACATATTCCCTCACGACAATCATGATCAAATGCTATGGGTTCAATATCTTTCTTTATTAAATCTTCATTTAAAATATCCATCATTTCTAAGAATGACATATCAGGCTCTATTCCGGATATTTGATATTCTTTCATTTCTCCCTTTGCATTTTTATTCGCTTGACGCCAAATTTTAAGTGTGAGATTCATAATTAAATATATTTTAGCCACAAAATTAAACAAAACGAAATAAAACAAAATAGATTTTTTTAAGGAATTTATACTTAAAGTAAATATAAACTACAGTCGTCAAATTTTCATTGTATTAAATCGGAATCAAAACATTAAAATAAAAAAAAAATTGTATTTTTGCTCTTTTATAATTCCAAAAATTTAATATGACAATACCTGCCGAAACGAAACAAACAGCGAATCAACTTGGTTTGTTGGATAGTGAGTTAGACCTTATTATTTCTAAATTAGGAAGAATTCCAAATTTTAATGAATTATGTATTTTTAGTGTGATGTGGAGTGAGCATTGCAGTTACAAAAATTCGATTAAATGGCTTAAAACACTTCCTCGTGATGGAAAGAATATGTTGGTGAAAGCAGGAGAAGAAAATGCGGGTGTTGTAAATATTGGCGATAATATTGGTTGTGTTTTTAAAATAGAAAGTCATAATCATCCAAGTGCTATTGAGCCTTATCAAGGCGCTGCAACAGGAGTTGGAGGTATTCACAGAGATATTTTTACCATGGGCGCTCGTCCAATCTGTGCGTTAAATTCACTTCGTTTTGGTTCTTTTGAATTGGATAAAACCAAGTGGTTGATGAATGGCGTTGTGAAAGGCATCGGCGATTATGGGAATTGTTTTGGTGTACCAACTGTAACAGGTGAAACGTTTTTTGATAAATCATACAATGGAAATCCTTTAGTCAATGCTATGAGTGTTGGCATCGTAGATAAAGATGCGATTATTTCTGCAACGGCCAAAGGAATAGGAAATCCAGTATTTATTGTAGGTTCGGATACCGGAAAAGATGGAATTGGGGGAGCAAGTTTTGCTTCTAAAGATATTAGTGAAGATAGTGCGGCGGATTTGCCAGCGGTTCAAGTTGGAGATCCTTTTCAAGAAAAGTTATTGTTGGAGGCTACTTTAGAATTGGCTCAAACTGGCGTTATCGTTGGGATGCAAGATATGGGAGCAGCTGGAATTACTTGCTCTACCAGCGAAATGAGCGAAAAAGGTGGCGTCGGAATGGATATCTTTTTAGATAAAGTTCCCACACGTCAGAATGATATGAAGCCTTTTGAAATTTTGCTTTCGGAAAGTCAAGAGCGAATGCTCGTCGTGGTTGAAAAAGGTAAAGAACAAGTGGCTTTAGATATTTTTGACAAATGGGATTTAAATTGCGTACAAATTGGACATGTCACCGAAGGGGGACTTTTAAGATATTTTTGGCACGGCGAAATTATTGCAGAAATTCCAGCTTGGGAATTGGTTTTAGGTGGTGGTGCTCCAGTTTATGAGCGCGAATTTAAAACGCCAAAAGAATTTGAAGAACGTGCATCATTTGATTTAAATAAAATTGAAATAGATACGAATTTTGTTAGCAATGCAAAACAAATGTTACAACTACCCAATATTGCTTCAAAAAAATGGATTTATCGTCAATATGACAGTATGGTGGGTGTCAATAATACCAATACAAATAATCCTTCGGATGCGGCGGTTGTTCGTGTTTTTGATACTAAAAAAGGCGTGGTTACATCGGTAGATTGCAACAGTCGTTATGTAGCTGCTAATCCATTTGTAGGAACGATGATTGCGGTATCAGAAGCAGCAAGAAATATTGTATGTAGCGGTGGAGAGCCTTTAGCGGTAACGAATTGTTTAAATTTTGGAAATCCAAATATTCCTGAAATTTATTGGTATTTTGTAGAAGCAATAAAAGGAATGGGCGAAGCTTGTCGAAAGTTTGAAACGCCTGTAACAGGTGGAAATGTTAGTTTTTATAACCAAAATGAAGAAGGCCCTGTTTTTCCTACGCCTACAATTGGTATGGTAGGTCGCATTGCCGATATTCATAATAAAATGACTTTAGGTTTTAAGGCCGAAGGTGATGCTATTTATATCATTGGTAAACAAGTTTCGGATTTGGCTTCTAGTGAGTATTTGGCAAATCTTAAAAATGTTGAGAAAATGCCAGCTCCGTATTTTAATTTGGAAGAAGAATTTCAAATGCAGCAAACTGTAACATATTTGATTCAATCAAATGTTTTAGAAAGCTGTCATGATTTGGCTGATGGTGGTTTGTGGTCGGCGTTATGTGAATCTTCATTTGTCAATCAATTCGGTTTTGAAATTGCATCCAATAAAGAAATACGCAAAGATGCATTCTTATTTGGAGAAGCGCAAGGTCGTGTATTAGTTTCAACAAAAGATGAAAAATCATTAGAGGCTATATGTAATCAAATGCAAGTTCCTTTTGAGAAAATTGGAATGGTTAAAGCTGATGCAGCAATAATAGATCAAGAAAACTACGGAAGAATTCAAGATTTGAAAGCATTATATGATGATGCTATTGAATCTAAAATGTAAAAAAAAAGCGCTGAATTTTCAGCGCTTTTTTTTTACAAAGTAATCGCACCTCCAATATTTGTCACCAATTTTTTAGTAATCGCATCTTGATTTGCTTCACTGTGTGTCGTATTTTCAGTATGATAATTTAATGAAGCACCTTGTGGATTGCTAAATATTTTATCAATATGGATGCGAAGCGGAATAATATTTTCTTTTCCAGCAGTAAACGAAATCAAAGCAAGATTTAAGTTCTTTTTAATTAAATAACTATCACCTCCTACATGATACGTAATATTAGTGATCGAATTATCTGATTTTTTGATTTTACATTCTATAACAAAAAAACGATAACTCGTCCAACCTGGCCAATACATTCCATCTTGCCCTGCCGTTTTTAAAACCGCATTGGCTTCATTATCTGTGGGATCTATTTTGTTGTTCGTTTTATTAAGTCCCACAAGAAAATCAACGGATGCAATAGAAGATTTAGAAATATCTAAGCCAGATAATACGATTAATGGACTTGTTTTCTTTACATAAAAGATACCATTATTATAAATAGGGCCTCCTGAGGTTGTAATTGTTGGCTCCGAAACAAGCATGCTCACTTGATTAATTAATATGGAATCATCTCCAATAAATTTAAGATATTTATTGTATTCAATTTCTTTGTTAAACAATTCAAATTGTGTTTTTAAAACGATGGACGTATTGTTATTATTGACAGGTTTATCTTCACATCCAAAAAAAATAATGGATAAAATGCCAAGTAATGTTGTTTTTTTAAATGATTTCATAAGATTTAATTTAGTTAACAAAAAAATTCGAAGTGCCTAGGAACACTTATGCAAAGATAAATATTTTTTTTGATAAAATCCTATTTTTTTATAGGTTTTAAAAAAATAGAGTGTTTTTAAAACAAAAGTTGTATCTTTGCACCCGATTAATAAAAGACAGAGCTCTCTTGTGTTCTAAATTCGGGTAAAAATTCATAGAGTTTTGTAGTTTATTAAAGTAATTTTTAATTAAACAAAAAAACATTTTTATGAATTTTCAAGAAATGGGGCTTTGCGCTCCTACATTACAAGCATTAGAAAAATTAGGTTTTACCGAACCTACTCCAATCCAAGAACAAGCCATTCCTCAATTATTAGCTGCAGACATTGATATGCTCGGTTTAGCTCAAACGGGAACTGGAAAAACAGCGGCTTTTGCATTGCCAATTATCGAAAAAATAGATTCTGGTAACCGAAATCCTCAAGCCATCATTTTATGTCCAACACGTGAACTTTGTTTACAAATCACCTCGGATATTCAAAAGTTTACCGAATTTAATAGAGATATTAATACGGTGGCTATTTATGGTGGTGCTAGTATTTCTACTCAAATACGTGAGCTACGAAGAGGCGTTCAAATTATAGTAGCTACTCCAGGTCGTATGATTGATGTGATTGATCGTGGTGAAGTAAAATTTGGTGATATTAAAATTGCCGTTTTAGATGAAGCCGATGAAATGCTCAATATGGGTTTCAAAGAAAGCATTAATCAAATTCTTTCTAAAACGCCAGATGCTAAAAATACATGGTTATTTACGGCTACCATGCCAAAAGAAATCAAAATGATTTCTAAAAAATACATGAATGACCCTATCGAAGTTAAAGTTTCGGTAAACACTGGAAACGATAATATCGAACATGAATATTATGTAGTAAGTCCACATAACAAATACAATGCTTTAAAAAGATTGGTGGATTACAATCCAGATATTTTTGGAATTGTTTTTTGTAGAACTAAAAATGAAACGAAAGAAATTGCAGATCAATTGATTCGTGATGGATACAATTCGGATGCATTGCACGGTGATTTAACGCAACAACAACGTGATATTGTAATGAATCGTTACAGAGAAAAATCGTTGCAAATGCTTATTGCAACCGATGTAGCGGCAAGAGGTATTGATGTTAGTAATGTAACACACGTTATTAATTATGCATTGCCTGATGATTTAGAAAGTTATACGCACCGAAGCGGAAGAACGGCTAGAGCTGGTAAAAAAGGAGTTTCTATTTCTATTATTACCAAAAGAGATGCATCAAAGATTTTTGCAATTGAAAAAATGATTGGTAAGAAATTTGCTAAGTCGAATGTGCCTTCAGGTTTTGATGTATGTGAAAAACAATTATTTTCGATTATTGATAAAGCAAAAGCTGTAGAAGTAAACGAAGAACAAATTAACCCTTATTTAGATAAAATTTTTGAAGCATTTGAAGGTATTGAGCGTGAAGAAATTATCAAAAGATTCGCATCTTTAGAATTCAATCGTTTCTTAGAATATTATAGCAATTCAAGAGATTTAAATATCAACGAAAGTGAACGAAGAGAAAGAGAGCCACGAGGAGAATCTGCTCCAGGTACTCCTGTAGCTCAGGAAGGATTTACTCGATTTTTTGTAAATCTTGGTTCGATGGACAATCTTAGAAGAGGCGATTTATTGCGTTTGGTTTGTGATAATACCGGAATTAACGGAACCAGTGTTGGACGTATTGATATGAAAGGAACGTTTAGTTTCTTTGAAGTTGAAAATGATGTTCAAGGTGGAATTCTTGATGGAATGCGTAATGTAGAGCATGATGGACGAAGAGTACGTGTGGATGTTGCAGGGACTCAAACAGGCCCAAGAACAAGCGGTGGAGGTGATCGATTTGAGCGCAAAAGCTTTGGCGGTGGCGAACGTCGTTCTGGAGGAGGAAGTGGCGATCGAAGAAGTTTTTCAGGCCCAAAACGTGAAGGTGGATTTAATAAGTCAGGTTCATTCTCTCGAAATAGCGACAGTTCAAGATCTTTCGATAGAAACAATGACAGCTCAAGATCATTCGATAGAAATAATGATAGTTCAAGATCTTTTGATAGAAATGATAGAACATCAAGTTTCAATAAGCCATCAAAAGATTTTAACTCGGACAAGCCGAAGAAAAGAGAAAATAAATTTCCATATAGTTTAGACTAAATCAACAAATAAAAAATGAAATGAGTCCACAAGATTATATTCATTTTTTTGAGAAATATAATAATGCTTTTACCCAAGAGATTCATCTTTGGGTAAAAGCAATTTTTTCTGAAAATTGGGTTTTGTTTTTTCAAATTACAATTAAGTCCTTTTTAATTGTTTCCTTTTATATCGTTTCAGATATTTTATTTAGAAAAATTTTTCTACCGTTTATCCGAATGTTTGCCCAAAGAAACTCCCGAAGTCAGTGGCTCCATTTAATGATCAAAAGAAAAGCAATTCATAGTATTTTGCATGTGATTCCCGCATTGGCCGCTAATCTTTTAGTGCCTTATGTCTTTTATCACCATCCAATGAGTTTTGATATTGCGCATAAAATCTATTTAATTTTTTTACTTGTTTTATTAGGGCAATTATGGCATCGCATCATGCTTTGCGTTGAAGATTTAGCTACTGACGAAAACAACTATAGAAGTATTGCTGTAAGTTCGTTTGGTCAATTACTTCGAATTATAGGATTTATAATTATCTCATTTTTAGTAATTTCTACTCTTTTTGATTTTGAAGCTTCTCAAGTGCTTTCCATCATCGGAGCGATTACAGCTGTTATTTTATTAGTATTTAGGGATCCGATTTTAGGTTTTGTAGCTGGAGTTCATGCGGCATCATCCCACATGATTAAAAAAGGCGATTGGATTTTTATTCCTAAACATAATTTAGAAGGTTATGTAAAAGAAATTAGTTTGATTACGGTAAAAATTGAGGCTTTTGATAAAACCATTTCCAGTATTCCAACATATGATTTAATTTCAACAGAAATTAAAAACAATGAATCTATTTTTGTAAATAAACAACGTTTAATTCGTCGTTCCATTTTCTTGAATATTAATTCATTTCGTTTTTTAGAAGATTCGGATCTTGAAAAATATGCTCATAATAAATTATTGTCAAGCTATATTGAAAAGAAAATGAAAGATTTTGAAGAATTAAAGGCTCAAAATCAACAAGAAAATAAAATTTTTGATATGAAGCTGACGAATGTTGGGCTTTTTAGAGTTTATATTTATAATTTTTTACTTGCTAATCCTCATGTAGTTAAAAATGATATTTTGATGGTTCGTCAAAGAGAAATCAGTACTCAAGGGCTTCCAATTGAAGTATTTTGTTTTGCAAATACCGGAATATGGGAGAAATACGAGCAAATTCAATCCGATATTTTTGATTTTGTATTAACAAGTGCAAAAGAATTTGAATTAGAGGTGGTTCAGACTGGGTTTAGATAAATATCAAATTTAACTTTATGAATAAAAACCAAAGTGTTTTATTAGCAGGTGGTTCAGGAATGGTTGGAACTGCATTAGCTCATTATTTCAATAAAAATGGGTATTCCGTATATTTTTTATCGACACAAACCAAAGCAGACGAAAATTATTTAAAATGGGCTCCTTACGATTCATTTATTGATTTAAAAGGCCATGATTTTTTTGATGTCATTATAAATCTGGCAGGCGCTAATATTGGTAGCCAATTTTGGACGGAAAAAAGAAAAGTGGAGTTAACCAAAAGTAGAGTTGAAAGTACTCAATTTTTGTCAAATTTGATAAAAAATAAAAAGCTGAATACCAATCATTTTATTCAATTTTCTGCAATTGGTTTTTATGGCGATCGGAATGATGAAGTCTTGGATGAATCTTCAAGTAAAGGAAGTGGATTTTTATCGGACTTGGTTGAAAAATGGGAAAATGCATGTCAATTGCCCGAAAATATCACCAAAACCATAGTTCGACTTGGCGTTGTTTTAGATTATAATTCAGGGGCCTTGCCTAAAATGTTAATGACGCTTCCATTTCGCTTTGCCACACTTTTTGGAAATGGAAATAATTATATAGGTGCCATTTGGCTTCAAGATATTCCAAAGAAAATAGATTTGATTTTAAAAAATAATATAAAGGGAGTTGTCAACTTGGTGGGTTCCGAAGCGTTTACTCAAAAAAGCTTGATTGCATTTTGTGCAAAAGAACAAAAACGTAGTTGTTTTTTTGTCCCAACACCAGCTTTTCTATTAAAAAAACTTCTTGGTGATTTTAGTGAAGTCATGCTGAGTTCTCAAAGAGTTGTATCAAATAGGATATAGAAATTGAATTTTTAACCCAAATTGCGAATTAGGTTGTTACAAAGTAATAAAATAAGTCATTAATTGGGCTTAACCCCGCAAATAGATTGTTTCAATAAAATGCAAATTTGATTGAATTACAATCTATTATGCGATTAATCATTTTCTAATGATTAATATGGGTTTAATAAGTGATTTAAAAAAAAGAACAAAAAAGATAAAAACTAGTTTATATTTGTCTTTTAAATTTTATATGTATGAAAATAAATATCAATAAACTAGATGTCTTTCAAATGGGAAAAGTATACGCAGTAGTAATTTTTGCTGTATTACTTTTAATATCTCTTCCATTTATTTTTCTTTTTAGTACGGTTTTTGTTGGCCTTGGAATGGCTAGTGGCATGCCTTCTTTTTTTGGAACCTCTTCATTGGCATTTGTAGGTGCTTTTTTCTTTATTTTAATGTTCTATACCATAATTAGTTTTATTTTTGGAATGTTGTTTGCTTGGGTATATAATTTAACATATAAATTTCATGGTGGTGTCTCTTTTGAAACATCAAATAATAATCAAATTATAGAACAATAATTTTATGCCTTTTAAAACAAGTGTCATTGTAGGTTTTTTTTTCGGTTGCTTTGGGCTAGTCAATAATATTATATTAGCAACAAAAATCGAAGATAAATCAATAGGATTTATTTTAACCAGTGGTATTTTGTTTTTTAATATCTATTTTACATTACTTTTTACTAAGAAACAGCAAAATTATTCACTAGCTTTTCCTGAAGGCTTTAAATCCGCTATTCAAGCCGGAATGATTCAAGCTTTTTTCTATTTTTTATCAATTATAGTGATTCAAAAATCTATTCTGCCTGGTTTTTTCCCTGATTTAGAAGGTTGGAAATCCTATATGCTAATCTTTAATATAAACTTGATTTTATTTTCAATTTTAAGTGCAATATTTGGTGCGATTTTAACTGTTTTATTAATGAATAATCCAAAGTCATGATTGATATTTCTATAGTAATTCCATTATTTAATGAAGAAGAGAGCTTGCCAGAGCTTATTCAGTGGATCGAAAAGGTGATGTTGCAAAATCAATTTACTTACGAAGTATGGATGGTTGATGATGGCAGTAAAGATCGATCTTGGGATGTAATTGAAGATCTAAATAAAAAGAATAATTGTGTAAAAGGGATCCGTTTTCAAAGGAATTATGGAAAAAGTGCAGCTTTGTTTGAAGGTTTTAAGCATGCAAACGGCAGAGTTGTAATTACGATGGATGCTGATTTGCAAGACAGTCCTGATGAAATTCCTGATTTATATAATAAAATTGCAAAAGAAGGTTTTGATTTGGTAAGTGGTTGGAAGCAAAAACGTTTTGATCCAATAACAAAAACAATTCCAACAAAATTATATAATTGGGCAGCACGAAAAATGAGTGGCATTTATTTGCATGATTTTAATTGTGGGCTTAAAGCATATCATTATCGTGTTATTAAATCCATAGAAGTGTATGGCGAAATGCATCGATATATTCCAATTCTTGCCAAATGGGCTGGATATACTAAAATTACAGAAAAAGTAGTGCAGCATCAAGCTCGAAAATATGGCACGACAAAATTTGGTATAGAGCGATTTGTTTTTGGATTTTTAGATTTGTTATCAATATCTTTTGTTTCAAGATTTGCTAAAAGACCTATGCATTTTTTTGGAACTATCGGGTTCTTAGCGTTTTTTTTAGGTTTTATAATGGCCTTATATTTAGGATTAGATAAATTAAATTCAATTTATAATGGCAATCCGGCTCCTTTAGTTGCTAATAGTCCGTTTTTTTATATTGCATTAACCATGATGGTTCTGGGTACACAACTTTTTTTAGCAGGTTTTTTAGGCGAATTGATTTCGCGTTCGGCTACAAATCGTAATGATTATTTAATAGAAAAAGTAATTTCTTAATTTTTTTTCAATAAAATATTAATTGCAAAAATATGATTTTCATATGTTTAAGTTAATTTTCTAACTTAAATGCTTAAAAAAAGAATTGAGTTAAAAAAAAAAGATTATTTTTGCACTCGCTTTTAAGGAATATAATTTCATAAAAGTATAAAGTTCTAAACTTTATTAGATTCCGTAGCTCAGTTGGTAGAGCATTACACTTTTAATGTAGTGGTCCTGGGTTCGAGTCCCAGCGGGATCACCAACAAAATAGCCTAACTTTTGTTAGGCTATTTTTGTAATCAAGGCGAGGTAGCTCAGTTGGTTAGAGCGCAGGATTCATAACCCTGAGGTCACGGGTTCAAATCCCGTCCTCGCTACACTTCAAGACTACTTTTCAAAAAGTAGTCTTTTTTTCTCAAAAGTTATTTTTTTTAATATTAAATGTATCAAACATACTATATTTGCAGTAACGAAATCAGTAATTCAATACCATTATATTTCGTTTCTCCATTTCAAACAAATTCACTTTACTTATTATAATTTTTATAAAACACGATTTTAATGAAAGAAAATCAATTCGAAGAAGGTTCCGCGGATAAAAAGCCTAGGAAAAGAATCCAAAAAACAGAAAATGTTATTTCTTTAAGAGAAAAATCAGCTATAATTGAAGAACCTACTCAAGAACGTCCTAATAATGAAGTTTTGAATCCGGATGTGGCTAAAAAAACACCAAAAAATTCAAAGAGAAATGACAAAAAAACTCCAAGTGATTTATTTGCTGATTCAGAAAAGGAAAAAGCAGTTGCTGTGGAGGAACCTGTTTTAAAAGAAAATTTAGTTTCTGAAAGTAAAACCTTTTCAAAACCTAAAGGAAAATTAACCAAAAAAACATCTAGAAAAGAACCTCAAAATACAGATAATCAACATAATAATATTGAAATTAAAGATACCCAAGCCGAAGACTTATCAAAAGAATTATTGAATGAAAGTCAAAATGTTGTTGAAGAAAATACAGCGGTAGTTTCAATTCAAAATAATGTTATTGAAGATGATGTGCAAAAAAAAGAAGCTCAATTAGCCGAACAAAATGCAAGACAGCTTCAGAAAGACCAGCAAACGATTAAAAATAAAATTTTAGCTGAGCTTGAAGGTGCAGTTATGTGTGAAGGTGTTCTTGAAATTACACCAGATAATTTTGGTTTTTTACGTTCTGCTAACTATAATTATTTACCATCACCAGATGATGTATATGTAGCGCCATCTCAAATTCGTGCTTTCGGCTTAAAAACAGGTGATACCGTTGTCGGCCCTATTCGTCCTCCTAAAGAAGGAGAACGGTATTTTGCTTTACAAAAAGCTGATTATATAAATGGCAAAACGGTTGAAATGATGCGCGATCGAGTACCTTTCGATTACCTTACGCCTTTATTTCCATTTGAAAAGTTAAACTTGTCAATGGAAAACTCAAATAATATTACAGGTCGTTTGATCGATTTATTTACTCCGATAGGAAAAGGGCAGCGTGGTATGATTGTAGCGCAGCCAAAAACAGGTAAAACTACGGTTTTAAAAGATATCGCTAATTCAATCGCGCATAATCACCCAGAAGTATATTTAATTGTGCTATTAATCGACGAAAGACCGGAAGAAGTAACGGATATGATGCGAAGTGTCAATGCCGAAGTTGTGGCTTCTACGTTTGATGAACCAGCGGATCGTCACGTAAAAATATCAAATATTGTTTTGCAGAAAGCGAAAAGACTTGTAGAAAGTGGTCATGATGTGGTTATTTTACTAGATTCCATTACGCGTCTTGCTCGAGCTTATAATACCGTAGCTCCAAGTTCGGGAAAAGTACTTTCGGGTGGGGTAGAAGCTAATGCGATGCAAAAACCAAAACAATTTTTTGGAGCCGCACGAAAAATTGAAAATGGAGGCTCCCTTACAATTTTAGCTACCGCTTTAATTGATACAGGTTCTCGAATGGATGAGGTTATTTTTGAAGAGTTTAAAGGAACTGGTAATATGGAGTTGCAGTTGGATCGTAAACTTTCGAATAAGCGAATTTATCCTGCTATTGATTTGGTGCAATCTTCAACTAGACGCGATGATTTATTATTAGATAGAGATGTTTTAAAACGAATTGAAGTGCTTCGATTGCAAATGTCGGATATGAATCCTGACGAGTCTATGAAATTTGTATTACAACATATGCGAGGTACCAAAAACAATAATGAGTTTTTGACCAGTATGAATAGTTAATGCTAAAATAAATTATTTTGAAGTCTTTTTTATTTTGGATTTATGCGGTTTGTTATTCCAAAATATTTTTTGCGAGAAATCCTTTAAAATCGCAAAAAAAGACGTTGTCAAAAATAATTCAAAACCTTAATGCTACGCAATATCAAAAGGCTTTTTCAGAAGATTTAATTGTAAATTCGGAAGACTTTTTTAGTAAAATCCCTGTTTCAGATTATGAAAATCTTCAACCATTTATTGAAAAAATACTAAATGGCGATCAGAACGTGTTTTGCCAAAATTCCATAAAATATATGCTCCTCTCTAGTGGCACGACTTCGGGAGCTAAATATATTCCCATTACCAAAGAAGGTATTTCGTATCAGATTAGAGGTGCTAAGCTTGTTTTAATTTTATATGCTTTACATAAAAAAAATGCTTCATTTATGAAGCATTTTATGATTTTTCTGCAAGGAAGTCCTCAATTAGATATTCAAAATAGTATTCCCGCTGGTAGGTTGTCAGGCGTTGTATATCATGAAGTTCCAAAGTTTTTTCAAAAAAATAAATTACCTTCATACGAAGTAAATATCATTGAAGATTGGATTTTAAAAATAAATGCCATCGTCGATGAAACTAAAAGTAAAGATATTTCAATTATTGGAGGTATTCCACCTTGGTGTATTCAATATTTTGAAGCACTTTTAAAAGAAAAGCAAGTCAATAATTTAAAATCAATATTTCCAAATCTAGAATTATACATTCATGGAGGGGTTGATTTTTCTCCGTATCGATCTAAAGTTAAAAAATTGCTCGGAAATGAAGTCGTTTGTTTGGATACATTTCCGGCATCGGAAGGCTTTTTTGCTATTCAAGATCATCCAGAAGCAGAAGATATGCTTTTGCTCACCGATAACGGGATTTATTATGAATTTCGAGAAGTAGGGGGTCTGGAAACAATCTCTTTGGAAAATGTAAAAACAAATGTGGTTTATGAACTCATCATTAGCAATCTTTCCGGATTTTATCGATATGCTATTGGCGATTTAGTTTGTTTTACAAGTGTTTTGCCTTATCGAATACAAGTTGCGGGACGCGTGCAGCATTTCATTTCGGCTTTTGGCGAACATGTCATTGCGCATCATATTGAATCAGTAATGTCAAGTTTTATTGAGTTCTCAAATATTGAGATTATCGATTTTCATGTCTGCCCAGATGTGTCTAATAAACAATATTTATGGTTTATCGAAGCGGAGCTTAATGAGAAATTGAAGATAAACCAAAAACAATACGAAGCCTTTTTAGATCATGAACTTTCAAAGAAAAACTCATATTATAAACACCTTATAGAGGGTAAAATTATACGGCAATGTCAGATTATTTGGCTTAACTCGGGTTCGTTTGAAACGTATCGAATAGAAAATAAAAAACTGGGTGCACAAAATAAAGTGGTTCATCTATCCAATAATATGGAAATTGGAAAATGGTTTTTAAACTAAAATTAACATAAAAGTAGACGTGTAAAAAATACTAAGACGTTTAAATTCAAAGAATGTATTTTTGCAAATATAATTAAAACTTTCAACGCTTTAAATATGAATCCAACTACAGATTACTTTTTGATAGACGATTTATTAACGGATGAACATAAAATGATTCGTCAAACCGTTCGTGATTTTGTTGATAAAGAAATTATTCCAATTATTGATCATTATGCACAAAAGCATGAGCCGATTCCTAATTTGATGAAACAATTAGGTGCTATTGGAGCGCTTGGCCCTTATATTCCTGAGGAATATGGTGGCGCGGGTTTAGATCAAATTGCATATGGTTTAATTATGCAAGAATTAGAGCGTGGCGATAGTGCGGTTCGTTCTGCCGCTTCCGTTCAAAGTAGTTTGGTAATGTATCCCATTTACAGTTTTGGAAGTGAAGCTCAAAAGAAAAAATATCTTCCTCAATTGGCGTCAGGTGAAATGATTGGTTGCTTTGGATTAACGGAGCCAAATCATGGTAGTAATCCAAATGGAATGGAAACAAATATTAAAGACGCTGGAGATCACGTGATTTTAAATGGTGCTAAAATGTGGATTACAAATAGTCCACTTGCGGATATTGCTGTAGTTTGGGCTAAAGATGAAGAAGGCGTGATTCGTGGCGTTATTGTAGAGCGTAATATGCCTGGTTTTTCTACACCAAAAACAGATAATAAATGGAGCTTAAGAGCATCGGCTACAGGTGAGTTGGTTTTTGACAATGTAAAAGTACCTAAAGAAAATATTCTACCAAATATCAAAGGATTAAAAGGACCTTTATCTTGTTTGAATTCAGCGCGTTATGGAATTAGCTGGGGTGTTATTGGCGCGGCAGTAAATTGTTATGAAGTAGCATTGAAATATGGTTTAGAACGTACGCAATTTGGAAGACCGATTGCGGGTTTCCAGTTGCAACAAAAGAAATTAGCAGAAGCAATTACTGAAATTACAAAAGCGCAGCTTCTTTGTTGGAGATTAGGAACATTGAAAAATGAAGATCGCGCTACGCCATCTCAAATATCTATGGCCAAAAGAAATAACGTGGATATGGCAATTCATATCGCAAGAGAATTACGACAAGTACTTGGAGGTATGGGCATTATGGGTGAGTTCCCGATGATGCGTCATGCAGCGAATTTGGAAAGTGTGATTACCTACGAAGGAACACATGATGTGCATTTATTGATTACAGGTAATGATATCACGGGCCTCAATGCATTTGTTTAATTTTATTGAAGTATAGAAATGTCGATTCATCCCACTTTTGATCAATTAATTTCTAAAAGTGAATTTGAAAAATTACTGAATCAAAAAGCAGGTGTTTTTTGGTTATTTGGAAATAGTGGGAGTGGAAAAACTACGATTGCTTCAAAAGTTCAAAAAAAGCTTTTTGAGCAAGGTAAATATGTCGTTGTTCTTGATGGCGATAATTTAAGAAATGGATTAAATCAATCGCTCGGATTTTCTGATGAAGATCGATTGGAGAATATTCGCCGAGCGGCTGAAGTTTGCAAAATGTTTATGGAGCACGGCGCTATAGTTTTAGCCACTTTTGTTTGTCCAAAAAATGATTTGAGAACACTGGCGCATTCGATTATAGGAAATGATTTTTATGAAATTTATATTGAAGCCTCATTGGAAACGTTGATGGCTCGAGACACCAAAGGATTTTATAAAAAAGCGATTTCGGGTGAAATGAACCAATTAACAGGTATTAATGCTACGTTTGAGGTTCCCGAAAATCCTTCTTTAGTGATTCAAACCGATCAAATTAATCAAGAAGAAAGTGCCCAAAAGTTGTTGGAATTTATTTTAAATAAAATATAATAGATTGTATGTCGAATTTAAAAACAACACATTTAGATGCGTTGGAAAGTGAAGCCATTTATATCATTAGAGAAGTTGCGGCTAATTTTGAAAAGCCTGCAATTTTATTTTCGGGAGGTAAAGACAGTATTTTAGTAACCTATTTAGCTAAAAAAGCATTTTATCCAGCTAAAATTCCTTTTCCGTTAGTGCATATCGATACGGGGCATAATTTTGAAGAAACTATTATTTATCGAGATCAATTAGTAAAAGAATTTGGATTGCAACTGATTGTTGGGAGTGTGCAAGAAATGATTGATAAAGGCCTGGCACATGAAGAAAAAGGCTCTAATGCTTCCAGAAATATTGCACAAATTCCAGCCTTGTTACATACTATTGAAGCGTATCAGTTCGATGCATTGATGGGAGGTGCTCGAAGAGATGAAGAAAAAGCGCGTGCCAAAGAACGTGTTTTTAGCCATCGTGATGAATTTGGGCAATGGGATCCCAAAAATCAAAGACCTGAGCTTTGGAATATTTATAATACTAAAAAACACATGGGGGAACATTTTAGAGTTTTTCCTATATCCAACTGGACAGAATTAGACGTTTGGCAATATTTTTTAAAAAATAATATTCAACTGCCTTCATTGTATTTTGCGCACAAACGAAATGTGATATTTAGAAGCGGTGCTTGGATTTCAGAAAATCCATTCACGCCACCAAAACCTAATGAAGTCGTGGAAGAAAAAATAATACGATTCCGAACAATGGGTGATATTACCATTACGGGTGCTTATGAATCCAATGCCTCAACCTTAGCTGAAATAGTTGAAGAAATAGCTAAAAGTTATACCACCGAGCGAGGCACCCGAGCCGATGACAAGCGCAGCGACTCCGCTATGGAAGATCGAAAAAAAGAAGGGTATTTTTAGGATCTTTATATTAAAATTTTAATCCAATTAAACTCCAATAATTCGTTTCAAAATAGGTAATTTCTTTAGCTCCAAACTGTTTGTAAAAATGAGCGATTGAAGCAATGGATGATCCTTCAAAATCAATAATTTTAGCATCCGAATTCTGAACAACTTCGTTAATTAGCCCACTCATCGCTTGCGTATTTCGGCCAATTTCATTCGAAATAGGCATTAACAAGATTTCTCGGTTTAGCATTCTTACGGTTAAAAGCTGTGCGACCAAAGCGCCGTGATAAAATGCTTGATAAAGCTTAAGATTTGTGTTTAATTTCGTATAAAAATTAAAAAAAACATCTTTTTTTATTGTGTTTTGGTAATATTTTTGACTAAAAATAAAGTCAAAGTCTTCGAGCTCAATATTTTTAGATTCAATAGTCAACGTTGATGCTTTTTTTAAATTTCGTTTTAATAAGCTACTGTATTGGAGCGTTTGACTTTCTGTATGGTTTTTAATGATTACATAATTTTGTTTGGCTTTTGAAAATGCATTTTGGAAATGTGAATGTCTTAGGGTGATTTTAACATAATTTTTTTGCAAGAATTTTAAAATGGCATTCCATTCCAATTCGGTAAAACATTGATTCGAAAATTGTTGAATCGATTGGGGCATGTAGACATAAGGAATTCCAAATTTTTTGTTAGAGAAAAAAGGAAAAACTTTAAGATAGTCTCCAAATATGATGCCATTCCAACCATTTAAAGAAGACGCATTTAAATATTCAAATAGCTGATAGGGCAAGCCTTGATTTCTGATAACTGCTTCATCCCACTTCATTGGGTCAATCAAATTATTTCTTAAAACGATAAATTTTTCCATAAATGATTTTAGTCCGTTTTACAATAATCTAAAATGTGGAGATACGCTTTTTGCCAATTTTCATCGGAAAGAATGTCGTTGTGGAAAATAGGTATAAATACACCTCCGTATTTTTGAATTTCTTTAATTTGATTTTTTGCAACCTCCAATCCAAAATCTTCTTGATTTTGTTGATGGTATTTATAAGTAGCGTCCATCCAACACGGCGAATAAATCCATAATGGGGTGGGTTTGTTTTTTATTAAATCAAAAAAAGGAAAAGGAAACGAAGTACTGCTTCGCCAGCCACCAATTTGAGCATATCCAAAAGAATAATCTTCTTGAATCGAGGTGTTTTGGAATCTTTTTAATAAATCAGATATTTGAAATCTAAGGAAATGAAATCTGTTTTTTATTATTTTTTGTTGTAAAATATTTTGGAGCCAAGTCGTTTCTTCCGCTAATTTATTATTTCCCATCGTGTCATAAGAAGGATGAATTCCAATTTTTGTTTGCGTATTTAAATACGAAATTAACTTTTGAAAAACAGCTGCATTTCTATTGTTTTGATGATCTAAAGGATGTGGATTTTCCGGACATAAGATAAAAAGTAATGTTTCAATGTTTTGTTTCTTTGCCGCATCGATAAAAAAATCATAGGTGTCGTATTTATCTTTATGGCTTTGGTTGAATAAATCCAACATATTTCGTTTGACAAACTGGGCAAGAGGCACATTTTTATTGTAAAATGCATGGTCCACATCCATCGTTAACAAAAAATGAGTTTTTGGTTTAGGAATTTGAAGGCCAAATTGCTGATTTAAGGCGCTACGGATCCAATTTATATAACGATTGATCATCGTTTTATCTAAAAAATTTTGCTGAAAAGCGACGCTTTGTGAGTAAAGAAACCGTTGATGTTGGTCTAAAATACTGGGTACATATTCTTCATATCTCGAAATAAGATAAAACGAAGATGCAATAATGTCAAAAGGAATCATACTATGGTGATTGCTTTTGATAATTCCAATTAGATCTTCAAATTCGATGTTTATCAAATCTTGATTTTGTATATCATCTTGATAAAGCAAGTTGGAATCGCCGAGTGAAAGTGAATCCGGTATTGGAGTGTCGGAATACGCTATTTTTGGCCCATCGAAATTTTTAAATGCACTTATGTTTGTTTCAAAATAAATTTTTTGAGATAAAATAAATTCAAAAATCCACTCGAAGGTATAGGTGATTCGAGGTGTTTTATTTTTGCAATAAATAGCAATCATAAAACAAAAATACAATAAAAAAAATAAGAAAATATAAAAACCAAACGCATTTGGCTTAAATAGGGTAATTTTGAAAATAAAATTTAGTTATGCTTAATATTTTTTGGTTTCGAAGAGATTTAAGAATTGAAGATAATGTGGCGTTATTTCATGCCTTGCAGCAAGAAGAGTCGGTATTGCCAATCTTTATATTTGATAAAAATATTATCGAACATCTTCCCAAAAATGATGCAAGAGTGCAGTTTATTCATTCATTATTGAGTAAAATCAATCAAAAATTAGCAGAATTTGGCTATTCACTAGCCATTTTTCATGATACGCCCATAAATGTGTTTCATCAACTATTAAAAGAAAATAAAATTAAAGCTGTTTTTATTAATAGAGACTATGAGCCTTCGGCGCGAGCCAGAGATAAAGAAATCTATGAACTTTTAATGAAGCATCAAATTGAAGTAAAATCCTATAAAGATCAAGTTATTTTTGAGAAAAATGAAGTTGTTAAAGACGATAAAACGCCTTATTTAGTCTATACACCTTATAGTAAAAAATGGAAGTCGGCGTTTTCAAAAATTAAAATTGAAACGTTTGACTCCGCTTCACATTTGAATAAAATTGCAGCGCATCACTATCCTTTTTTGACTTTAAATCAAATTGGGTTTGAAAATTCCAATCAAGAGGTTTTGAATTATGAAATATCAAATGAATTGGTGGTAAATTATGAGTCAAAAAGGAATTTCCCCTCGGTACATGGAACTTCGAATTTGTCTCCATATCTTCGATTTGGTTCGGTTAGTATTCGTCAAATTGCATTAAAAGCTAAAAATGAAAATCATGAAACCTTTTTGAATGAATTAATTTGGCGAGAGTTTTTTATGATGATTTTGTGGCATTTCCCGCAAACGGTTCATCAATCCTTTAAGCCAATTTATGATCAAATTGAATGGCGAAATGATGAAGAGGAGTTTAAAAAATGGTGTGAAGGCAAAACAGGTTATCCAATTGTAGACGCCGCAATGATGCAACTAAATCAATCGGGCTATATGCACAACAGGTGCCGAATGATTGTTGCCAGTTTTTTATGCAAACATTTATTAATTGATTGGCGATGGGGCGAAGCGTATTTTGCTGAAAAACTTTTGGATTATGAACAAAGTGCTAATGTGGGTAATTGGCAATGGGCTGCGGGTTGTGGCGTCGACGCTGCGCCATATTTTAGAATATTTAACCCATCCGAACAGCAAAAAAAGTTTGATTCCGAATTTAAATATATAAAAAAATGGATTCATGGATTTAATGCTGCCCATTATATAAATCCAATTGTAGAACATACGTTTGCTCGAAAAAGATGCTTGGAAGTATATCAAAAAGCGGTAAAATCTTGATTAGAAGGGTAACATTATATTTATTTTTAATAAAAAAAGATTGAAATAAAAAAAAAGCATTATATTTGCATTCCAAAATTTAAAAATAATAATAAATTTTATTAATATGGCATTGACGTCAGAGAGAAAAAAAGAGATATTTGCAGAATTTGGTGGTTCTGAAAAAAATACAGGTAGCGCAGAAGGGCAAGTAGCTATGCTTACAGAGCGTATTTCGGAGCTTACTGGTCACTTGAAAAAAGCAAAAAAAGATAAAAACACAACGTTATCTTTATTGAAAATGGTTGGTCGTAGAAAAAGATTATTGAGATATATCATGACCAATGATATTCAAAAATATAGAGATTTGATTAAAAAATTAAATCTTCGTAAATAATATTTATGTAATAAGATTATATAAAAGCCGATAAATCTATGATTTGTCGGCTTTTTTTGTAATAAAAAGTCGCAATGTTGCGCAAGCAAAAAAATAAAAAAGATGCAAATTATCAACAAAAAAATTAAAATGGCTGATGGAAGCGAAATCAGCATTGAAACTGGAAAACTTGCAAAGCAAGCTCATGGTTCTGTAGAAATAAGACAAGGTAATACGGTTTTATTAGCAACTGTAGTTTCAGATTACAAAGCAGGTGAAGATATCGATTTTCTTCCTTTAACAGTAGATTACAGAGAGAAATTCGCAAGTAGCGGTCGTTTCCCAGGTGGATTCTTAAAAAGAGAAGCACGCCCAAGTGATTATGAAATTTTAATTTCAAGATTAATAGATAGAGCTATTCGTCCTTTGTTTCCAGATGATTATCATGCCAATACAATGGTTACGGTTACCCTTTTGAGTGCGGATGATAAAGTGATGCCTGATACATTAGCTTGTTTGGCTGCGAGTGCCGCTATTATGGTTTCGGATATTCCTTTTGGAGGTCCAGTAAGTGAAGTGCGAGTAGGTCGCATTAATGGTCAATTGTGCATTAATCCAAATCAACAAGATATGGCTTCAAGTGATATCGATATGATGATTGCTGCTACCGAAAAAGATATTATGATGGTAGAAGGCGAAATGAATGAAATTTCAGAAAAAGAAATGGCAGAAGCGATTATTTTTGGACATCAAGCAATCAAAATCCATTGTCAAGTTCAGAAAGAACTAGAAGTGGCTGCAAATAAAACAGAAAAAAGAACCTATTGTCATGAAAATAGTGATGAGGCACTTTATTCCTTAATCAAAGCATTTAGTTATGACAAAGTTCAGGCTGTTGCTAAAAGTGCGAGTAGCAAAGAAGTTCGCTCAGCATCTTTAGAAAGTATTTTAGAAGAATGTGTTGCTACCATGAGTGAAGAGCAGATTGCTAAAAAGTTTTTAATCAAACAATATTATGGTAAAGTAAAAAAAGAAGCTATTCGAAGAGTGATTTTAGATGATAAAATCCGTTTGGATGGTAGAAAAACGTCGGAAGTTCGTGGTATTTGGAGCGAGATTGATTGCTTACCTAGCCCACATGGTTCTGCAATTTTTACGAGAGGTGAAACGCAATCAATAACTACAATTACGTTAGGTACTAAAATGGATCAACAAAACATTGATGGTGCCGTTTTCCAAGATAGTAAAAAGTTTATTTTGCATTATAACTTCCCTTCGTTCTCTACGGGTGAGGCTTATCCTTATCGTGGCGTTGGAAGAAGAGAAGTGGGACACGGAAATTTAGCTCAACGTTCATTAGAAAAAGCGTTAGTTCCTGATTTTCCTTATACCATTCGTATCGTTTCCGATATTTTAGAAAGTAATGGATCGAGTTCTATGGCTACAGTTTGTGCTGGTAGTTTAGCGTTAATGGACGCTGGTGTGCCATTAAAAGGTGGCGTAAGCGGAATTGCAATGGGTTTGATTACAGATAAAGAAGGTAATTATGCTATTTTATCTGATATTTTAGGTGATGAAGATCACTTAGGAGATATGGACTTTAAAGTTGCGGGTACTTCTAAAGGTATTACAGCTTGTCAGATGGATATTAAAATTGATGGATTAAGTGAGGCTTTATTAATTGAAGCTTTGAACCAAGCAAAAGCAGGAAGAGAAACCATTTTGAACGAAATGAATAAAACGATTTCAGCTTCTAATGCAGAACTTAAGCCACATACGCCTCGTATCGTTGAACTAAAAATTGATAAAGAATTTATTGGAGCCGTTATCGGACCTGGTGGAAAAATTATTCAAGGAATTCAAGCAGAAACAGGAGCTACGTTAACCATTGAAGAGTCTGGAGACTTTGGTATTGTTCAGATTTTTGGAAATAATAAAGAGTCTATTGACCGAGCAGTAGCTTGGGTTAAAGGTATTGCTTCAAAACCAGAAATAGGAACAATCTATGACGGTACAATAAAAAATGTTGTAGAATTTGGCGCATTTGTTGAGATTTTACCTGGTAAAGAAGGATTGCTTCACATTTCAGAAATTGATTGGAAGCGTATTCCTAGTATGGAAGGCATTTTTAATACAGGCGATAAAGTTCAGGTTAAACTTATCGAAATAGATAATAAAACGGGTAAATTGCGTTTGAGCAGAAAGGTTTTGCTTCCTAAAGAAGAAAAATCAGAAAATGCTTAATTGCTAAAGTTTTTAATTTAGATTAAGAAAAGCTCCTTTTTTAAAGGAGCTTTTCTTATTTTACGAATAATAATTGGATTTGAATTATATTTGTCTTGTATATAATCGAATATGGTTCAACAAGATATTGATCGAATTATTGAAATGGCTTGGGAAGATCGCACTCCTTTTGAAGCTATTGAATTTCAGTTTGGAATTAATGAGTCGGAGGTGATAAAAATGATGCGATCTCATTTAAAAAGGTCTAGTTTTGAATTGTGGAGAAAGCGCGTGCATTCTGGAATAAGTCAGAAACATTTACATAAAAGAAGCGATGAAATAGTTCGATTTAAATGTAGTCGGCAAAAATCTATTTCATCTAATAAAGTAAGTAAACGATAGATGGAATCTTTTCCTACTAGTTATCAATCTATTCTTGATAAAATCGATCAAATTGATCCTATTAAATATGGGAAAACTAGAAATTATATTGATGGTGCGGTAACCTATTTATCTCCCTATATTTCAAGAGGCGTTATCAGTACAAATCAAATTCTTAATCATGTATTAAAAAAAGGTTTTACATTAAAAGATATCGAATCTTTTGTAAAAGAATTGTGTTGGCGTGATTATTTTCAGCGGGTTGCACAACATAAAAATGTAGCGTTTGATATTAAAAATCCTCAAAGTCCTGTTTTTTCAAAATCTTTTCCAAAAGCTGTTTTAGAAGCTCAAACGGGAATTTTAGCAATCGATAATGCGATACATTTGCTAAATCAATCAGGTTATATGCATAATCATTTGAGAATGTATTTAGCTTCTATAGTTTGTAACATAGCTCAATATCATTGGAGCATTCCTTCAAAATGGCTGTATTATCATTTATTAGACGGAGATTTTGCGAGTAATGCGTGTAGCTGGCAATGGGTAGCAGGTGCAAATAGCTCAAAGAAATATTATGCCAATCAAGAAAATATCAATACCTACACCAAATTAGTTCAATCAAATACTTTTTTGGATTGTGATTATGAATCGTTGGTAAATATTCCAATTCCTAGTGTATTAACGGAAAATGATATATTGGATCTGCAAACAGAATTGCCTGAATCAAATATTAAAAATATTGAGCCAAATTGGCCTACTTATATTTATAATTATTACAATTTGGATCCTCTGTGGGGTGCAGATATAAACGCAAATCGAATTCTTTTGTTAGAACCTGATTTTTTTTCAAAATTTCCAGTAAGTGAAAAATGTATCCAATTTGTACTTGATTTAAGTAAAAATATCAAAAATATTCAAATATTTATAGGGTCTTTTAAGGAATTAGAATCCACATTTCAGCCAAAGAAAGTCGTTTATAAAGAACATACTTTAAATAAACATTATAAAGGAATTGAAGTTTCCAGAGATTGGATTTGCGAATCTATTTCGGGATATTTCCCTTCTTTTTTTGCCTATTGGAAAAAAATAAATCCATTTATAAATACCTAATTATGATCCATAAAGAACAAATTGCCAATTTTGAAAGAAGATATCGAGCGACAATGATTAATAGTTTGGCTGGGATTCGACAATCTTTTTTAGTGGGGTCTAAATCTAAATTAGGTATAGAAAATGTAGCAATTTTCAGTAATGTAATTCATTTTGGTACTAATCCACCCTTATGGGGTATTGTTTTTCGGCCAGATACCATTCAAAGAGATACGTTGAATAATATTTTAGAAACCAATTGTTATACGTTGAATTATATCAATCAAGATGATTTTGAAAAAGCACACCAAACATCGGCAAAATTTGAATCTCATATTTCAGAGTTTGAATCATGTGGATTTGAAGCGCAATATGTAAATGATTTTTTTGCGCCATTTGTAGCATCTTCTCCTATAAAAATTGGACTAAAATTTGCGGAACGTATTGATATTTCTATAAATAATACTATAATAATTATTGGGCAGATAGAAACCATTGATATAGATTCAAAGTATATTTCGGAGGATGGATTTGTGAATTTGCATCAGTTGGATGTACTTGCTAATATTGGTTTGGATGCTTATTGTCATTTTGATTTAAAACAACGATTGTCTTATGCAAAATCAAATGTATGGCCCACTCCAATATAGATAAAATGCCATTAAACATCGTTTGGCTCAAGAGAGATTTACGATTTTTGGATCATCGACCTATATTTGAAGCACAACAAAATGGGGCTCCTTTTATTTTGATATATTGTTTCGAGCCTTCAATAATGCAATGTGAAGATAGCGATATGCGTCATTGGCGATTTGTGATGCAATCTTTAATGGATATGCAAAAACAATTGGACCATTTTCAAAAAACAATTTACATTTTTCATAGTGAAATACTTCGTGTTTTTAAACATCTAGTTTCAGAATATGAAATTAAGTATATGTACTCACATCAAGAAACCGGAAATCTAAAAACATTTGAAAGAGATTTAGAAGTTCAGAATTTTTGTAAAGAACATCAAATAGTATGGCATGAATATCAAAATAATGGCGTAATTAGAAGATTGAGAAGTCGAAAAAATTGGGAGAAACGTTGGCGCGAATTTATGGAAGCTTCTCAATATCAAGTTGATATTAAAGATTTGAATTTATCCCAATTAGAGAATAATTTTTTTGAAAAAATAAAAGGTCAAGAACTTCCAAAATTATTATTTGAAACCAATAAACTTTTTCAACCAGGAGGTACTTCTTATGGATTAAAGTACTTAACAAGTTTTGTGAATAACAGGGGTAAGAATTATTCCTTTCATATTTCTAAGCCATTAAATAGCCGAAAAAGTTGTAGTAGATTATCGCCCTATTTAGCATATGGAAATCTAAGTATGCGAATGGTTTATCAGTTTACGATGCAACATTATGAATCGTCAGGTTTTAAAAGAAGTTTGTCTAATTTTATTTCAAGATTGCATTGGCATTGTCATTTTATTCAAAAATTTGAAGATGAATGCCGTATGGAAAACGAAAACTTGAATAAAGCCTATGATGCTATCCAAAAGCCTAGAAATCAAAAATATATTGAAACTTGGCAAAATGGACAAACAGGAGTTCCTATTGTGGATGCTTGTATGCGATGTGTTGTGGCTACGGGTTATCTCAATTTTAGAATGCGGGCCATGGTTGTTTCGTTTTTTGTATATAATCTTTGGCAAGATTGGAAAGAGTTGCATTTTTTGGCACGTCAATTTCTGGACTATGAGCCTGGCATTCACTATCCTCAACTTCAAATGCAGTCGGGAACAACAGGAGTTAATACCATTCGAATATACAATCCAATTAAAAACTCAATGGAGCATGACCCTGAAGGGTTGTTTATAAAAGAATGGATTCCTGAATTGAAAAATGTTCCTGCTTCATTGATTCACGAACCTTGGAAGTTGAACGCAATGGAGCAACAATTATATGGCGTAGAAATTGGTAAAGATTATCCGCATCCGATTGTAGATATTGAAAAAACAAGAAAATATGCCAGTGATATCGTTTGGGGTGTTCGTAAATCTGAAGTTTCTAAAATTGAAACCGAACGAATTCTTAAAAAACACGTAAAACAAAAAACAAAGTAAATGGATTATGAAAAATGTTAAGAAACAACATCTTCCTGAGAAAATTTGTATCGTTTGTCAAAGACCTTTTACTTGGCGTAAAAAATGGGAAAAAGTATGGGACGAAGTTAAATTTTGTAGTGATAAATGCCGAATGAATAAAAATAAGATATGAATATAGCCCTCATTTTTCCGAATCAACTTTTTGAAGATTATCAAATCTTATATGAAGTAGATGAAGTGTATTTAATTGAAGAGTATTTATTCTTCAAGCAATATCAATTCCATAAACAAAAAATAATGTTTCATAGAGCTTCCATGCAGTTTTATAAAATGCATTTAGAAGCTAAAAATATAAAAGTAAATTATATTGAATCGATTTCACAAGAATCAGATGTTCGCGTTTTTTTTAAAAATTTAGAGCATAAAGCGCATTTAAAAATTCATTATATCGATACTGTTGATACTTGGTTAGAAAAACGAATTCAAAATTCGATTAAAAAATATCAACTGCAATTTCAAAAGTATGACAATCCGTTATTTTTAAATCATCAAGAGGAACTTCATTCTTTTTTTAAAGATAAAAAAAGGATGTTTCAGACCGATTTTTATATTTTTCAAAGAAAGAAATGGGATATTTTATTGGATTCAAATAAAAAGCCTATTGGTGATAAATGGACTTTTGATGCTGACAATCGAAAGAAATATCCAAAAGGAAAAACGCCTCCAAAAGTAATGCAACAAGATCTCTCCATTTTTCATAAAGAAGCCTTAAATTATGTAGCCTCTCATTTTCAAGACAATTATGGTCAACTTGACGCATCATTGGTTTATCCAATTGATTTTGAATCCAGTAAAATATGGTTTGAAGACTTTCTAAAAAATAGGTTTGCGGAATTTGGAATTTATGAAGACGCCATTCAATCGGATGCACTGATCCTAAATCATAGTTTGATAACGCCAATGCTCAATGTCGGCCTCTTAACGCCAACTTATATCATAGATCGTACATTAGAATTTATTTTAGAAAATGAAATTCCTTTAAATTCTTCAGAAGGCTTTATTCGACAGGTAATTGGTTGGAGAGAATTTATTCGTGGTGTTTATATTTTAAAAGGAACGGAAGAGCGAACTAAAAACTTTTGGAATTTTAAACGAAAAATTCCTGAATCGTTTTGGAAAGGAACAACAGGGATTTTGCCATTTGACGATGTTATTCAAAAAGTTTTGAAAACAGGGTATTGTCATCATATTGAGCGTTTGATGGTTTTGGGAAATTTTATGCTTTTATGCGAATTTGACCCCGATGAAGTGTATCGTTGGTTTATGGAGCTATTTATTGATGCGTATGATTGGGTTATGGTTCCAAATGTTTATGGTATGAGTCAATTTGCCGATGGTGGCCTTATGGCTACAAAACCTTATATTAGCGGGAGTAATTACATTTTAAAAATGAGTAATTATTCAAAAGGCAGTTGGCAAGAAGTTTGGGATGGTTTGTTTTGGCGATTTATGGATACGCATCGTGATTTTTTTCTTAAAAATCCAAGACTTTCTATGCTCGTTCATATTTTTGATAAAATGGATATAGCCAAAAAAGAGCATCATTTAAAAAATGCGAATCAGTATTTAGCACAATTAGACGCATTATTAAAATAACTATATTCGGATCATCTGCGGATCAATCCAATATTTTGTTGGGCTATCTGTAATATAAATATCAAGATTTTCGCCTTTAAAAAACTGCATTTTGCTGTTCTTTTTAAGAATGAACCCATTAAAATGCTTTAATGAATCTATTTTTACATGGATTTTGTAATCTTTAATGACATAATTTTTGATTGACGAATCGTTTGAAGAAATCTTTAATTTTAGTTCATCATCTATAAAAATATGAACTTCATTTTTGCAAGAAATAGCAAAAAACAATAAAAAAAACAAAATTGATTTAAGGAACATAATATAACAAACCTAGTGTTAATCCAAAATGATTATAGCCAAAAGATAGCGTCTCTTGTTTTCTTGTGATGTCCGAAAGTCCTAAATTCATTTGTAATTCAGAAAATACTTCAAAGGCTTTTATCCGATAATGTACTCCTGTGCCCGCAATTAAGCTATAAAAATTCTTATGTAAATGCTGTGGGGCAAATAATTCGTTTTTATTGATTTTAGTTTGAATTGCATATCCAATTTGTGGACCAGCAAAAATAGTCCAAGTGATATTGTCATGATGCATTCTTAATTTGCCTAACGCCTCTAAAGCAAGGTAATTCATTTCGAATGTCGCTTTTTGAGCATTGCCAATTTCAAAATTTCTTTGAACATAAGAGCCTCCCATAACAACGGAGAAAAACGTATGTAGCCGATGTTCGATAAAAACCGTTGCGTTTTGAGTAAAGGCTGAAGAGGTTTGTTGAGGTTGATTAAATGCAGGTGTGCCAAGAGCTCCAAAATATTTAACTCCAAAAGCCATACCTTCTTGAGATTTTAAAGATTCAAACGTTAAAAGGTTCAAAAGTAAAAGTAAATAAAGTGGATATTTTTTCAAAATATTTGGAGGTTTTTTTAACGTGCAAATTTACTTAAAATCGATAAACTTTTGTCAAAAAAAAAGGACAATGGAAAATAAAATGTATATACTCAAACTTAAATTTTAATTGAATTTTAGCGTAATTTGCATTGCATTAAAAGCGATAAGATTAAAAAAGTGTATAAAAATAAACTGCATTATATTTTTTCATTAATTGAAGATGAAGGTTTATATGAGATTTTAAAATCTCAATTACACGAAATCTCTTTTATCGACCATTCAGAAATTTTAGAAGAAATAGCGTATTTTAGTTCACATAATTTTAAAAGTAAGGGTCTCGCTCGATTAGAATCTGAAATTAAGCTTGAACTTTATTTAGATAAACTTACCGATGAAATTTTCGGGAATCAAATGAAATTAAGTCAATTTATTATTGAATTGAATGGCTTGATATTTAATAATTCCGATCAAAATCAATTTATTCAAGATTGTATAGATAAATGGGCGTTAAAAGTTTCAGACAAGATACATTATACGTCAAGTTCAAGTGAGATTTATCAAATAATGGATAAGTATATTGCCCAATCCTTTGTTGTAGAATATAATTATTCGATGTCGCACGATGATTTTTGTCAGATTTTTAAAACACAAAAAATTAGTGAATACGCACTTTCCGTTTTGTATTTAATGATTTCAGAAAAATTAGATTTACCGATATTCGGTTTGCCTCATAAAGAAAAATTGCTTTTGTGTATGGCAAAAAGTCATTGTAATAATAGTGAATTAGTATATCAAGAAGATATAAAGTTCTACTTTAATCCTGGGCCAAATGGCTTACTTTTCACGCTTCAAGATTTAGAATTGATTTTTAAAGCAAATGACGCTCAAGTGGCTATGCGCGAAAAATTACCAAAGTCCAATCGGATTATTGTTCAAAATTGGTTATTGAAATTACATCAAGAAAATGAAATCTTGACTAAAAATGAGGTTCTGATGCCTATGTTTAGTGAATTTATAAAAATGTTGAAAAACGTTTGATAACTTCTTGTTATTTATTGTGAAAAAATGTTTAAAATTGCATTGGAATTAATAATGTATATTTTAGATGCAGTATCTGTCGATTCTTAGTGAAATTAAGGCATTCAACGAGTTTTTGGGTGGTAAATGGCGTTTGATTATTTTAGATCAATTGTTTGCAAACCCGATTCGTTTTAGAGATTTACAAAAGAATATTGATGGAATTACACCTCGAATGCTCACCAAAGAATTACGAATCTTAGAAAAATTTGAGCTGGTTGAAAAAATAGTTTATCGAGAGGTACCACCTCGTGTAGAATATTCATTAACGGATAAAGGCGTTCGTTTATTCCCTTTATTAGAAAGTATTAAGCTGGTTGGGTCTGAATTTTTAAAAGAAATTGAAGCGAATCCGGGTTTAATTGCGCAGCCTAAACTACTAAAAGTTAAGAAAACAGAAGCTTTAAGAGTTTTGAAACCTGAACCAAAAGTTGAAAATACATTTTCAGATGACTTAGGAAATCAATTTGTAAAAATTGATGTAAATAATCTAGAACCAATTAAAGAAGATATTCCGCTTCGTAATGTTTCACTTTCAACTAAAAAACGTATTGAGGATCTACATATCGAAGAAATTGATATTTTTAAAGAAGATATTCAAGAAAATACATTTTTAGATTCCGTTTCAGAAGATGCAATTGAATTTTCTTTTGAATCCGATTTTATAAAAATAGATGAAGTAAATGAAAATGAAGCATCTATCATTTCTGAAGTAGTATTGCCTCAAATTTTTTCTCAAAAACAAGAGGCTTCTTCACAAGAAGAAAAGCAAGAGTCCAAGCAAGATGCCAAACAAAAAGTAACAACGGTTCAGTTGTCTTTATTTTAATTAATTTATTTTTCTTACTATTTTTTTAACTAATACCGTACATACAAACAATATAGTCCAATTTTTGTTTCTCTTGATTGTTCTATTTGCTTGTTATGACGGCATTTACCACTCTAAACTTATCAAATAGTTTGGACTATTTGATAAGTAAGATTGGTATAACAATTCATTTTGTAAATTAAAGTTGTTTATGGAATGAAATATTCAAGGCTTTATACACTCCGTAAATTTTTGTATATAATTTAAAATTTGGGATAAAAAAAGCCTTGTTGAAAATCAACAAGGCTCCTGAAATAAAAAACGTATTTTTATAAAAAAATCCGGTTTTTTCTTAATTATTTATTTTTAACAAATGTTGCCCAAGTAGGTAAAGCTTCGCTTGGTCCAGCTCCTTCAGTTACTGTAAAACCAGTACCAATAGTTTTATTAGTTACATCGTCAAATTTAACATTCGTTACTTTGTTGTCTGCCGCTGGTGTGTTTGAACCTAAAGAAACTCCATCTTTGTAACCTTTTACTAATAAATTAGTAATTGTAGATTTAGTCCCCACTCTCAATAATACACCTTCTTTTTGAGTTCCTGCAAATCCGCTACCTCTTCCAATTAATACTACATTTTCTACTGTTGGATTAGAAACTGGAGTCGCAGCAGGATCTTTAGAATTGTTATCTGCTTCAATACCTCTACTGTCATTTGAAGCATTTTGATTTTTGTTTACAGAGTACAAATTAGTTAATTTTCCTGTAAATCCATTAGCCCAGTCAAAGTTATCGTCATCATTATTAAATGCATAAAGATTTGTACAGTTTACCGTACCACCAAACCACTCATAAGCATCGTCATTAGACCAGCTAGACTCTAAATTTTCAACAACAGTTCCACTTCCTACACCGTAAAATGTAACTCCGTTAAATTCTCTTTCATCATTAATTTTTGAACCAGTATATTCTAATACGATGTACTTATAAACACCAGAGTTGTCTGAACTGTTTGATCCACCATAAGTTAAACCAGCAACCTCAGTTTGAGCGGTTCCACCTGCAGTAGCAGCTGCATTAGTAGCCGCATTACCACAAATAATTAAACCACCCCATCCACCTGGAGCTTTTTCAGTAGCTGTCATAATAATTGGATTGGTAGATGTTCCTTGCGCATCCATTTTAGCACCTGCTTTTACAGCAATATACAATTTTGTTTTGTCAGCTGTTGAAGATTGTGCAATAATAGTTACACCTGGTTTAATAGTTAATGTTACGCCTGTTTCAACGATTAATGCATCGGTTAACTTGTAAATACCTGCCTCTAAAGTACGGTTTGCAGTAATTGTACCTTTTAATTCACCTTGTTCGGTAGTGTTGGTAGCTACACTTTCATTTTTTTTACAAGATGTAAAAGTTGCTAATCCTAGAACAAATAAAGTTAAAAGGATTGATTGTAATGTGATTGTTTTTTTCATTTTTTTAATTTTTTTGGGTTTAATAATTTTTTTATTTTATAATGTTATATGAATAACCAATACTGAAATCGATACCTCTTCTAAAAGATGAAGCGGTAAGGTTCATGTTGTTTTGATTTAAATATCTATCAATATCAGGATTTAAAATATTCCTTACATTTAAACTGATATTAGATTTTTCAGATATTTTTAATTTTGAAATGAAATCTAATGTGATAAATCCTTTTTCATAAATATTATTCATCGAATAAACGCCTAATGAATAAACTTTATCCATGAAATAGTTGGCTACTACAGTAAATGTAGGCTCCAGTTTTTTGTATTTAAACTTATAAGAAATGTCTGCATTTAGAATTAAAGGTGAAGCTCCTGTTAATTGTGAACTTGTAAATGTAAATGGCATTTCAATTCTAGGATCTTTAGCGGCATTCTCATTAGCTACTTTATCTTTATTTAAATCCTGATGTGTGTATAATACCGATAAATTAACTCCTGTACTCAATTGCGATTTAAATGTTTTTTCAGTTTCAAATTGATCGAAAATATTCTTTTTAACTTCAACTTCCGCTCCAAATACGATAGCTTGGTCTCCTGTGTTGGCATATGAGAAATCTCCAGTAGCAACTGTTGCGACCATAGCTTTGTTAATTGGATTTTGGATTATTTTACCAAATCCTGTGATAGAGTATAGTTCATTTTTAGTTGGAAAAATTTCATATTTTAAATCCAAATTATAGTTAGTAGAAAGGTATAAATGTGGATTACCAAAAGAGTTGTTTGTACTTATATCTTCATATAAAAATGGCGCAAGCTCTTTAAACTGAGGTAATGTATATGTTTTACTAGCACCAAACTTAAAGTTAGATTTATCATTTATTGCATATTTACCGAAAACATATGGTAATATTTCAAAATCTGATCGATTGACATCTCCACTAGGAACCGCAGCCACATTATATGAAATGTTTTGATTAATCATTTCAAGCTTTGAACCAAAACTTAATGAAAACTTATCGTTTAACTTTAAATCCAATCCAAGCGTTGTAGCAAAAATTTGAATATTTCCGCTATACGTTGAAGGAGACACTTCTCCATTATTTTCTCTTTGTCCTCTTATATCAAATGCCCCAGCATTAAATGAATCTTTACCAAACATGGTTTGATCTATGTTGTTTTCATTGACATTGATAGAGTTTTGAGCATTGGTTTTAACCGAATAATTATATTGTAAAGCTGAAAAATCTCTTGTTTTGTCCGTAAACTCAAACCCAAAATTTAGCTTTGGAGCATTTGGATTGATAGATTCATTTTCTTTTTTACCTAAAGTTAATTTTCCGTTAGCTCTAGCAGAAATCACTTCATCACTAAAATCTTGATAGTAAATATTACTTGCACCAACATTTGGGCTTAATATTCTGTAATTATTAGCTTCACCTCTATTAAATTCGTTAAAATATAGTGTTTTTCTATAAGGTTGATTTGAATTTAAAGTATTGTATGCTACGCCCCAATCGATTTCTAATCGATCTAAAATCTTATGATTTCCTAAAAGTTGATTGATCAACAAACTATTATTGTCCTGAGTACTTCGCTCTACATAGATATCGTTTCCATTAAAATTATGTCTTCCAAGATAACTCGAAATCACATCAGAAGAGGTGTTCGACCAAATTGAATTAAATCGTAATTTGTGATTTTGATCTATTAATAACGTAGCATTCAACATTGCATTTTGTGATGCAGTAAGGGCAGTTTGTGTTTTATTGGTACCTACAAGAATTTCTCCATCGGATCTAAAATCATTTGAAACACCTTCGTTTTGAGTAAACTTATTAGCATGGTTAAATGTTCCAAAAACGCCTAATACCGTTTTATTGTTTTTAAATTTATAACTTGTTCCTCCTGTAAATCCAAATTCATTGTTAATTCTTGGAAGATTTCGTTTTTCTTTTTTCCATTGGATTCTTTCGTCATATGCTGCTGTATATCGATACCCTGTTGGATTATAAACAACATTATTTCCCTCTGTTACGTTAATTTTGGTGTCAGGATTATCATTATTTTTCAAAAATCCAAAAACATTCATTCCCGATCCATAATTATCATTGCTTACCGCTTGTGAATTCATTCCCATCCCAACATTTACCGTAAGAAATGGTTTGCTAAGATATTCCTTTGTACTTATATTTACAGCAGCGCCACCAAAATCTCCAGATAAATTTCCGTTAAAGGTTTTACTAACCGAAACAGATTGTATAATATCTGTAGAGAAAATATCTAAAGATATATTCTTAAATTCTGGATTGTTAGATGACATATACAATCCATTTAAAGTTGTACTATTATATCGATCTCCTAATCCTCTAACAAAAATACTACCGTTGTCTCCTCCTTCTGATTTCGTTACTCCAGCCATTTTAGTAACTGCAGCCGCCGCATCACCTGCTCCTTTTTTACTCATTTCTTCGGCACCAATCTTTTCTTGAATCACAACCGCTTGTTTTTGTTCAAGTAAAATCGCTTGTTCCGACTCTTTATTTTTAACACCTCTAATTATCGCACCTTTTACTTTTTTAGCTTCGGCTTCAAGCGTTATATT
>Ga0208595_1000043_pt1 | contig 41682 bp, 36 predicted proteins | sample LakMenEpi28Jun11_FD_150742 | JGI IMG/M metagenome (GOLD analysis project Ga0208595, IMG submission 150742) | Freshwater microbial communities from Lake Mendota, WI - 28JUN2011 deep hole epilimnion (SPAdes) | ecosystem: Environmental > Aquatic > Freshwater > Lake > Epilimnion/Euphotic zone ...
CTCTTGATAGGAATGTTCTGCAGGTTTGGCGAGTCGCTGGATAAGCGACCGGTTGAAGTGCCTGTTTGTGAATAGTTGGTGTGAATTCGATCGTCTGAGCCAATCGACTTGATCACTGTTTCAACTATCTGACGAAGTTTCGAAGATTCTCGATGCTCTAGCAGTTTGGCGAGAAAGGGATGTTCGGTCTGTTCGAACAATTCGTTGAGAGCCGCTGCGTTCGTTGAGAATCCAGTTTTGACCGACTTAGTGCCGGTCATGCCAAGGTCTTCGAAAAGTACGGTCTGCAGCTGTTTTGGTGAGGCGAGATTAATCTCTTTGCCAATAATCGAATAGGCCTCGGCCGCAATCGAGTTAACTTCTTCACCGAGCGATTCGAAGAGCTTCTCGAGTTTGGGCCGGTCGATAAAGACTCCGGTTTGCTCCATTGCTGCAAGGGCGTGACTGCTTGGCAACTCGATCTCGGTGAGCACTCTAACTTGGTCTTCATCCTGCAGTTTCTTGAACAGCTTCGGTGCGAGCACGGCCGCAAGCCAGGCATCGAGTGATGCGTCGTCAGACGACTCACGGATGAGCGCGTTCTGATCTCCCCTAGAAACCGATAGACCTAGGTATTCGAGAGCGATGTCGTCGAGCTCGTAGCCCTTGCGAATAGGGTTCAGCAGATAGGTCATGAGCAGTAGGTCGAACTCGACCCCGTTGAGATCGAGGCCGAGTTGCAATAGCTCTCTCGTGCTGTTCTTGGCATCGAAAATGGCTTTAGGTGCCGCAGAGGCTAGCCAGGGTCCGAGAACGCTTTGCAGTTCAGCGGTCGAAGCTGGAATCCAGGTTTGGCGCTTGGTCTCGGTGCTCAGCCCGACGCTGAGCACCTGGTCTTCGCCGAATTCAAACGCGATCGCTAGTAACCCGACCTGTTTGCTGAGCAAGGTGCTCAGTTCGCTAGTCGCGATGTTTTCATTCTCAGGAATTTCTATTTCGGCAAACACCTCTGGCGATGCTTCCTCTTCGGCAATCGTCGCAGGCGCAGAGCTCGCAGAAGCTGTGCCTGAACCCTTTAGGCGCAAAACCCTCTCGGTTAGCGACTTGAAGTGCAACTTGCTGAAAACGCTGCGCACGTTCTGCTCGTCAACGCCCTTGATTTCTAAACTGTCGAGTTTGAAGTCGAAATCTAGATCTCGAACCAAGTGATTCAGTCTGCGGTTTCTAACGGCCAGCGGCATATGCTCTCTCAGGCTCTCGCCCACTTTGCCGGCTATCTCCTCGGCCGAGTCGAAAATCGCCTGCAGTGAGCCGAATTGTTGCAGCCACTTAGCCGCCGTCTTCGGTCCGACACCGGGAATCCCGGGTAGGTTATCCGAGGTCTCGCCAACCAGCGCAGCTAAATCTGGATACTGCGTAGCGTGCACCGCATATTTCGCATAGACCGCCTCGTCGTCCATACGAGCGAGATTCAGCACGCCCTTGACCGGATAGAGAATCGTGGTTTCTTCGCGTATCAACTGAAAGGTATCGCGGTCGCCCGAAACCACGAAAACCCTGAAACCCTGATCGGCGGCCTGGTCGGCCAAGCTGGCGAGAATGTCGTCGGCCTCGTAGTTTTCGCGCGTGATGTTCTTGATGTTCATCGCGTCAAGGGCTTCGCGAAGCAACTCGGTTTGACCCATGAACTCCGGCGGGGTCTCACCGCGGGTTCCTTTGTATTCGGGATACTCTTCGGTTCTAAACGACTCTCTTGAGATGTCGAAGGCGACCGCCATGTGGGTCGGTTTCTCGGCAGCCAAGATGTTGAGCATCATCGAGATGAATCCGTGGATGGCGTTCGTGTGTTGCCCGTCTGGGGTTCTAAAACTGTCTGGGCTCAGCGCATAAAAGGCACGAAATGCCAGAGAATGCCCGTCAATTAGCAGCAAGGTAGGCTTGGCATTCATAGGCATAGCCTAGGCGAATTGCGAGGAACCTCATGACTGACGAAGTGAAAGCCAGTGAAGATGCGGCCAAACTGCTAACTGAGAGATCGGTCGGCGAACTGGCCGAGAAGCTTGGAATCAAAATTCTTGAACTGTCAGCCGAACGCTCTGTGGCGACGATGCCGGTTGAAGGAAACACCCAACCGTTCGGTGTTCTGCACGGTGGTGCGCACGTGGTTCTAGCCGAAACTCTCGGCAGCATGTCGGCGAACGTTTGGGCTTACCCCGACCGGTTGGCAGTTGGAATTGAAGTCAATGCTTCGCACAGTCGCTCCGCCGTTGGTGGCTTGGTCACTGGCACTTGCACCGCACTAAACCTCGGCAAGTCTTTGACTGTTCACGAGATTGTTGTCACGGATGAACAGGGTCGGCGCCTGTCGACCATTCGTATCACGAACTTTCTTCGCGAGAAACCTACTCGGTAGCGGCTTTTTTCTCGCCGAGCTGCTCAATTATGGTCAGCGCGACTTCGTGCATGGTCAGTCTCCTATCCATCGAAGCCTTCTGAATCCACCTAAAGGCCTCGGGTTCGGTCAGGTTCATCTTCTCGTTCAGCAGACCCTTGGCCCGATCAACTAGTTTTCTGGTCTCGAATCGCTCGGATAGGTCGGCGATCTCGGCCTCTAGCGCAACTATCTGCTGGTGGCGACTCCACGCGATTTCAATCGCCGGAAGCAAGTCGTTCGGGCTAAAAGGTTTAACCAGGTAAGCCATGGCACCGGCCTCAGAAGCGCGTTCGACCAGTTCTCGTTGGCTAAACGCGGTAAGCAGAACAATTGGAATGCGCAGCGACTGAAGTTGCTCGGCGGCCGAGATTCCGTCGAGGTTAGGCATCTTGATGTCCATGACAATCAAATCGGGAAGCTTCGCCTTGGCAAGTTCAACAGCTTCGAGGCCATCTGCGGCCTCGGCTATGACCTCGAAACCCAAGTCTCCGAGCGTCTCTACTATGTCCATGCGAATGAGTGATTCGTCCTCGGCTACCAGAACGGTGCGCTTTGCCGCTTCTTCACTCATGTTGTTTAGCGTATTGGAGTTTTGGGCTGAAACCGCGATGGTCTAAACTATTTTCGTTACAAGCCGAAGTGGCGAAATGGCAGACGCGGAGCACTCAAAATGCTTTTCCGAAAGGAGTGCGGGTTCAAGTCCCGCCTTCGGCACAAATGAAGAACGCACCCTCTCGGGTGCGTTCTTTATCGTTAAATATCTTCTCCGACTCGATGCACCCTGAGCGTGTTGGTCGATCCTGGAACGCCTGGCGGGGTTCCTGCCACTACGACCACCTCATCGCCCATCTTTGCCAAGCCCTGTGCAAGAAGAATCTCATCGACCTGGCTCATCATCTGGTCGGTGTGTTGCACCGGCTTCACCATGAACGTCTTCGAGCCCCAAACCATTGAGACTTGACGCATTGTGTCTGCACTAGGCGTGAAAGCGATGGTTGGAACCGCTGACCTCAGTCTTGCGACTCTCCTGAGCGAATCGCCAGATGCTGTGAAGACACAGACAAACTTCGAACCAAGAAGCTCGGCAATTTCAACCGCTGCGAGTGACACTGCGCCAGCGTGGGTGTGCGGTCTCGTGCCTAACTTTGGAATGCGATCTAAACCGTTGTCTTCGGTTGACTCAATGATTCGAGCCATGACCTCCACGGTTTCGACTGGCCACTTGCCAACCGATGTTTCACCAGAGAGCATCACGGCGTCTGCCCCATCGAGAATGGCGTTGGCGACGTCAGAAGCCTCGGCGCGGGTGGGTCGCGAATTCTCAATCATGGTCTCAAGCATTTGAGTCGCCACGATTACCGGCTTGGCCCAACGCCTCGAAAGCTCAACCGCACGCTTCTGAACGATAGGCACCTCTTCGAGCGGAAGCTCAACGCCCAGATCTCCGCGCGCAACCATGATGCCGTCGAACGCATCGATGATCTCTTCAAGTGCGGCAACAGCCTGTGGTTTCTCAATCTTGGCGATTACAGGAAGGAATCTTCCCTCCTCTTTCATGATTTCGTGAACGCGAACGATGTCTGATGCATCGCGCACGAACGACAGAGCGATCATGTCTGCTCCGAGTCTCAGGGCCCAGCGCAGGTCGTCTTCATCCTTGTCAGAAAGCGCCGGTACGTTCACTGCAACCCCCGGCAGGTTGATGCCCTTATTGTTTGAGACGAAGCCACCTACTTCGACAACCGTGGTTACCGTGGTCGCGTCTACAGCAGTCGCTTTGAGAGTGACCTTGCCATCGTCGATAAGCAAAAGATCGCCAGGTTTCACATCACCAGGCAGACCCTTGAATGTTGTGCCACAGATGTTGACATCGCCCATGATCTCATCGGTGGTGATTTTGAATGTTGCGCCCTTCTCGAGCATGACCGGGCCTGATTCAAACTTGGTTAGACGGATCTTCGGGCCCTGAAGGTCGACGAAGACACCGACTGCCTTGCCGAGGTCTTCTGCAGCCTTTCGCACGTTTCTATAGACCTCTTCGTGCACTTCATAGCTGCCGTGGCTGAGGTTCATGCGTGCGACGTCAACACCAGCCTCAATTACGGCACGGATCTGCTCGTAACTAGCTGTTGCTGGCCCTAAAGTGGCGACAATCTTGGCGCGTCTCATTGATTCCTTCTTCTGTTTTGCGTGGCAAGTTTACCAAGCGTTGATCTTGTTACAGGTCGAACGATTTTTCGTTCGGCTTAACGGGTGACGGCAACTGGGTTACCCCCTCGAGATATTCGTCAATTGCTGCCGCAGCCGAGCGTCCTTCTGCAATCGCCCAAACGATTAGGCTCTGACCTCGTCCGGCATCCCCCGCGACAAAGAAGCCATCCTCGGCCGTCTGCCACTTCGGCGATCTTGCAACGTTGCCTTGGTTATCGAACTCTGTGCTGGTCTGATTTGCCAGAGTGTTCTGCTCAGCGCCGGTGAATCCGAGGGCTAGCAGCACCAAGTCAGCTTTGATTATTCTCTCGGTGCCAGGCTTGGCTTGTCTCTTGCCGTCTTTGAATTCCGTTTCGGCTACCTTGAGGCCGGTGACTGAGTCATCGGTGCCGACAAACTCTACGGTGGAAGCCAGGTACTGACGCTCGCCGAACTCTTCGTGAGCGCTAGCTACTTCGAATAGGTTGGCAAACGTTGGCCACGGTTGATCGTCACGGCGCTCAGATGGCGGCTGGTTGCCAATGGCGAGCGTGGTGACCGAGAGCGCACCCTGACGTGTGGCAGTTCCAAGGCAGTCTGCACCGGTATCGCCACCACCAAGAATCACAACGTGCTTGCCCTCAGCGCTCAACTGATTGGCTACGTCGTCGCCGGCAACAACCTGATTCGCCTGGTGCAGGTAGTGCATCGCGAAGTGAATTCCTTGAAGATCGCGACCTGCGATCTTCAAGTCACGCGGGGTTGGTGCACCGGTTGCTACCAGTACGGCGTCAAACCTAGAGCGCAAATCGCTCCAGGTGATGTCGACACCGATGTTCACGCCAAGACGAAATCTAGTTCCCTCGGCTTCCATCTGCGCGACCCTGCGATCGATGTGGTGCTTCTCCATCTTGAAGTCAGGAATTCCGTATCGCAGCAAACCGCCGATGCGGTCGTCGCGTTCAAATACCGCAACGGTGTGACCTGCTCGAGTGAGCTGTTGGGCGGCAGCTAAACCGGCTGGCCCAGAACCAACAACAGCAACCGTCTTACCGGTTAGTCGCTCTGGCGCGTGCGGTAGAACCCAGTTGTTCTCGAAAGCCTTGTCGATGATCGAGACTTCGATCTCTTTGATTGTCACCGCTGGCTGGTTGATGGCAAGAACGCAAGAACTCTCACAAGGTGCGGGGCACAATCTGCCGGTGAACTCGGGAAAATTGTTTGTCGCGTGCAGTCGTTCAATTGCACTCTGACCTTGGTCTCTCCAGGTGAGATCGTTCCACTCGGGAATCAGGTTGCCAAGGGGGCATCCTTGATGGCAGAACGCGATTCCACAATCCATGCAGCGACCAGCCTGCTGTCGAACCACAGCTGAATCTCGTGGCTCGTAAACCTCTTGCCAGTCACGCACACGGATAGATACAGGCCTGCGCTCGGCGGTCTGTCGCTCGGTTACTTTCAGAAAGCCTCTCGGATCAGCCACCGGTCACCGCCAAAATTTGTTTCCATACAACATCGCCGTCGGGGTCTAGCTGGTCGACCTTTGCCTGGCTGCGAATCTTGAGAACTGCTGCGTAGTCGCTCGGAAGCACTCTCGAGAAATTCTCAACCTCGGTTTCGAAGTTCTCAAGCAAAGAAGATGCAAGGGTTGAATCGGTCAGTTGCACGTGGGCGAGCAACATCTGCTTCAAAGTTTCGGCATCGTCGCTGTCGAGAGGTGCAACACTAACGTCGTCATTCTCGAGCGCTTCTCGGTTGATGCGATCGGCGCGCAGGCGGTAAATGTAGGCGACTCCGCCAGACATCCCTGCAGCCAGGTTGCGACCGGTTGCACCGAGAATTGCCACGCAGCCACCAGTCATGTACTCGAGAGCGTGGTCGCCAACTCCCTCAACCACGGCCATGGCACCGCTGTTGCGCACCATAAATCTCTCGCCGACAACTCCACGGATGTGCATTCGGCCGCTGGTCGCACCGTAACCGATGACATTGCCCGCGATTATGTTGTCTTCGGCCGCAAAGATACTTGCTCGGTTAGGTCTGATCACGATGGTTCCACCCGAAAGACCCTTGCCGACGTAATCGTTGCTGTCGCCTTCGAGCAGAAGCGAAACCCCGCGCGGAATGAACGCTCCAAACGATTGACCGGCAGATCCGGTGAGTTGAACCTGCAGGGTAGATTCTGGCAAGCCAAACTCTCCGTAGCGCTTTGTCACCTCGTTGCCGAGCATCGTGCCAACGGCTTGATCGACGTTGGAAATCTTCAGCGAGACGTTCGCAGGAGTCGCAGTCTCGAGTGAGTCTTTGAACAATTTGAGCAGTTTGTGATCAAAGTGTTTTTCAAGCTCGTGATTCTGCTGGGTTGATTTGCGCCTCGACGCGTTCACCGGCACCGCGGGTGCAGCAAGGATTGGGCTCAGGTCTAGCCCGTCGGCCTTCCAGTGACTCATGGCGCGGTTGACGTCAATGAACTCGCTGTGGCCGATAGCCTCGTCGAGACTCTTGAAGCCCAGCTTGGCTAGGTACTCGCGAACTTCCTCGGCTAAAAACTCGAAGAAGTTAACAACGAACTCGGGCTTGCCGGTGAAGCGTTCGCGAAGCACTGGGTTCTGAGTTGCGACACCAACCGGGCAGGTATCTAGGTGGCAGACGCGCATCAAGATGCATCCCTGCACGACGAGGGGCGCAGTCGCGAAACCAAATTCTTCGGCACCGAGCAACGCAGCTATGACAACATCTCGGCCGGTCTTCATTTGTCCGTCAACTTGAACCGAGACGCGGTCGCGAAGATTGTTCGCCATCAGCGTCTGCTGAGTTTCAGCAAGACCGAGCTCCCAAGGAGTGCCAGCGTGCTTAAGCGAGTTCAGCGGCGATGCGCCGGTGCCACCGTCGTGACCTGAAACCAAGATCACATCAGCTTTTGCCTTCGCAACACCGGCCGCTACTGTGCCGATGCCCACTTGCGAGACGAGCTTCACATGAACCCTGGCTTCGCGGTTTGCCCGCTTCAGGTCGAAAATCAGCTGCTTCAAATCTTCAATCGAATAGATGTCGTGATGGGGCGGCGGCGAGATTAGACCAACGCCCGGTGTCGAGTTTCTCACCCGAGCAATCCACGGATAGACCTTGTTCGGCGGAAGTTGCCCGCCCTCTCCCGGCTTGGCGCCCTGAGCCATTTTGATCTGAATGTCGTCGGCGTGAGTTAGGTACATGCTGGTCACGCCGAAGCGACCAGAGGCAACCTGCTTGATTGCGCTGCGGCGTGACTTATCGAGCAGACGCTCAACATCTTCGCCACCTTCGCCAGTGTTCGACTTTGCTCCCAGCTGATTCATCGCGATGGCTAGCGTCTCGTGTGCCTCGGGTGAGATTGAGCCGTAAGACATAGCTCCGGTTGAGAACCGCTTCACGATCTCTGAAATTGGTTCAACCTCGTCTAGCGCAACCGGGGCTCGCAGGCCTTCGCGAAGACTAAACAGACCACGGATGGTCATCAAGTTTTCGGCTTGGTCGTCGATCGCTTTGGTGTACTGTCTGAAAATGTCAAAGCGTTTGCTCTTGGTTGCGTGCTGCAGTTTGAAAACAGTCTCTGGGTTAAACAAGTGCGGCGGACCCTGACGTCGCCACTGATACTCACCACCTGTGTCGAGTGACTCGTGAGGGTTGGTAGCGATGTCAACCGGATAAGCGCTCGAATGTCTCGAGAGGATCTCTTCGTGAATAACCTCTATGCCGATGCCCCCGAGTTGGCTTGTCGTGCCGGTGAAGTAAGTGTCGATGAACTCTTGGCTGAGGCCAATCGCCTCGAATACCTGTGCCCCCGAGTATGAAGACACAGTCGAGATACCCATCTTCGACATGATTTTGAGCACACCTTTGCCAAGTCCGTAAATCAAATTCTTCGATGCCTGCTCGAAAGTGACTCCGACCAGCTGCTCGGTTCGCACCATCTGCTCCGCAGACTCCATTGCCAAGTACGGGTTAACCGCAGCTGCGCCGTATCCGATGAGAGCGGCGACGTGGTGAACTTCTCGAACGTCACCGGCTTCGACTACCAAGCCGACTCGAGTTCTGTTGCCTGAGCGAATTAGGTGGTGATGAATTGAGGAGGTTAGAAGCAGCGAAGGAATCGGCGCGAGCTCTCGGTTGCTGTCGCGATCGCTGAGAATGAGATATTCAGCGCCCTCGGCGATCGCTTCGTCAACCTCGTCGAATAGCTCGCGAATTCGGTCGGCGAGAGCTTCCCATCCCTGATCTGCGCGGTAAAGGCCTGAGACAGTCTTTGAGTGGCCGACGCCTTCGACCCGAGCAATGTGCTTGATTTTGGCGAGCTCATCGTTACTGAGAACCGGAAAGCCAATCGAAATCTGTTTTGCATGCTGAGGCGTAGCCGCAAGCAGGTTTCTTTCGGGGCCGATGCCTGTGCTGAGCGATGTAACGACTTCTTCTCTAATTGAGTCGAGTGGAGGATTAGTCACCTGTGCGAACTGCTGAACGAAATAGTCGAATAGAAGCCTCGGTCGGTCGCTGATGGCCGCTATTGGTGTGTCGCTGCCCATCGCGCCGAGCGGTTCTGTGCCGGTGCGTGCCATCGGAGCAATAAGAACCCTGAGTTCTTCTTCGGTGTAGCCAAAAGTTCGTTGACGTCGGTTGACCGAAGAGGCGGTGTGCGACACGTGTTCGCGCTCTGGTAGGTCGGCTAGTTTGATGCGGTTTTGCTGTAGCCACTCGCCCCAAGGCTCAAGCGCAGAAATCTCGGCCTTGATCTCGTCGTCACCGATTAGTCGACCACTGGCAGTGTCGACCAGGAACATCTTTCCTGGTTGCAATCGTCCTTTGCGAACGATTTTGCTCGGTTCAATGTCGGCAACGCCGATCTCCGAGGCCAAAACGACTAGTCCGTCGTCGGTTATAACAAAACGACCTGGTCTCAATCCGTTGCGATCCAACGTCGCGCCAACGAGCGAGCCATCCGTGAAGATCACAGCAGCGGGGCCATCCCACGGTTCGATGAGCATTGAGTGGTAGTCATAGAAGTTTTTGCGGTTCTCGCTGATGTCGGTCTGCTTTTCCCAGGCCTCGGGAATCATCATCATCATTGCGTGAGGAAGCGAGCGGCCAGAAAGGTATAGCAGTTCGACAACCTCATCAAACGAGGCGGAGTCGCTTCCGTCTGGCGTGATGATTGGCAACAGCTGGCTCATGTCGCCGAGCTGTTCAGAACTAAGCTGCGACTCCCTGGCTCTCATCCAGTTTCGGTTTCCACGAACGGTGTTGATTTCACCGTTGTGCGCAATCATTCGAAACGGGTGCGCCAAGGGCCACGAAGGGAAAGTGTTGGTTGAGAAACGCGAGTGCACCAGCGCAAGGGTTGATTCAAAACGCGGATCACTGAGATCTGGGTAGAACGGTTCTAATTGCAGGGTGGTGACCATGCCCTTGTAGACAATCGTGCGCGACGAAAGCGAAGGGTGGTATGTGCCAAGGCTACTCTCGCTGCGCTTGCGAAGACGATACAGGCGTCGTTCGAGCTCTATGCCTGAGCAGTCATCGGTGGCACCAACAAACACCTGACGAATAAGCGGCATGGCAGCCCGTGCTAAAGCGCCAAGATTGTCAGGCTCAACTGGAACATTTCGCCAACCCAAAACTTCGAGCTGCTCTTCACTGGCTAGGTTGCTGAAGGCCGATTCGATGCGCACCGAGTCTGATTCGTCAAGAAACACCAAGCCAGCACCGTAGTGCCCCTTGGCCGGCAACTCGAAATCTAGAATCGCACGAAAGAAAGAGTCTGGAATCTGCGAGAGTATTCCCGCACCATCGCCAGTGCCTGCGTCTGAACCGACAGCACCTCGATGTTCGAGGTTTCGCAATGCATTTAGAGCGGTCTCGATGATGTCGTGGCCAGCTGTTCCGCGAAGTGTTGCCACCATGGCGAGTCCGCAGGCGTCGCGATCGCGGCTCGGATCGTATAGACCGCGCGCTTTAGGTGCCGAATTGAATTTGGCAAAAGGGGACATCGAAGACATGCCAAACTCCAATCGAAAAATTAGAGGGACATCCTTGGCCCAAAATGGCTCGCTGTGCGAGTAAACGAATTAGCTGCGCTTGTGGCGCCGCCCGCTAAGTCTTAGGTTCGACTTGCTCGGCCTTGGTGCCCTCTGAGTCTAATGCATCGCCTTCGAGCGGCTCAGATTGCTTGACCAAGTCGTTATCAGCAGGGCTAGGCTCTCGTCCTGGCAAGAACACTGAGGTTTCAGGCTCTTTGTGCGTTCTTCTTGACCAGATAAGCAGCGCTATACCGACAGCTATTCCGGCTATCGAAGACCAGACGTTGGTTCTGAGCCCAAGAATCACTTCGCTCGGATCGATTCGAATGCTTTCGATGAACGCGCGGCCGATTGAGTAGACAATCAAGTAGGCAGCGAACATTTGCCCCCAGCGCAACTTGAGTTTGCGATCGAGCCAAATTAGGGCTGCGAAGCCGATTAGGTTCCAAATCAGTTCGTAGAGAAAAGTTGGGTGAAAGAGCACGCCAGCCGGCAATCCTTCCGGATACGCGGGGTTTCCTGTTGCAATCTCTAGACCCCAAGGCAACGTGGTGGGCTGGCCAAACAATTCGTTGTTGAAGTAGTTGCCGATTCGGCCAATTGCCTGCGCAACCAAAACTCCTGGTGCAATCGCATCAGCGAAAGATAAGAAGCGGATTCCTGCGGTTCTGGCGCCGATAAATGCTCCAACGCTTCCAAAAGCGAGCGCTCCGAAAATTGCGAGGCCACCCTCCCACACTGCGAAAACCTTCATGAGATTGGCCCCGTCATAGAAGTAGTAGTTCCAGTGGGTTATCACGTGATAGAAACGGCCGCCGAGAATGCCGAAAGGCACGGCCCAAAGAGCGATGTCAAGAATTGCTCCCGATGGACCGCCTCGCTTGGTGAATCGACGCGAGCCAATCCAGATTGCAAGAGCGATTCCGAGAAGAATGAAGAGTGCGTAGTAATGAACGCGAACCGGCCCGAGCTCGAACGATGAGACTTCTGGGCTCGGAATACTTGCGAATAGGTTCATGAATTCTCCTGGTCTGGCTTCAATTCTCTTACTTTTGCCTCTAGCGCGGTTGTTCCACCGTCAAGATAAGCCTTAACGAAGACCGAACCAACGATTGCAGCATCGGCGTATTCGTTGACCTCGCGAACTTGATCCGCCGAGCTGATGCCGATGCCAACTGCGGCCAACTGTGGTCTTGAGTTGCGAATTTCGGCAACTACACCGCGCGCCAACACGTCTAGTTCGGCCCTGGCTCCGGTGATTCCCATGGTCGAGACCGCGTAGGTGAAACCGCGGCTCAGCTTGCAGGCATTCTTCACGCGCTCAGCAGATGAAGATGGAGTTGCCAGAAAGACTCGATCGAGGTTTAGCTCGTCAGAAACTTTGAGCCACTCGGAAGCCTCGTCTGGAATCAGATCTGGTGTAATCAGCCCTGCTCCCCCTGCAGCCTGCACTTTTTTGGCGAAGTTCTCGATTCCGAACTGCATAACCGGATTCCAATAGGTCATCACCAGAACCGGTGTATCCACGGCCTCGGTTATCCTCGTCAACGCATCGAACGTCTGCGAGAGTTTGAAGCCGTTCTCGAGGGCAGTTTGAGTGGCCTCCTGAATCACGATGCCATCCATGACCGGATCGCTGTATGGAATGCCGAGTTCTAGAACGTCGACGCCAGCACGGCACATTGCAATAGCGGCTTCAACTGATTCATCAACTGTTGGAAAACCAAGCGGAAAGTATCCAATTAGGTTCGGCCTACCCGCGTCGATGTTGGCGTTTAGTGCTTCAGCTGTGCGACTCATGATTGCTTAGCCTATGAACCCGAAGTACTTTGCAGCAGTTTCCATGTCTTTGTCTCCGCGGCCACTGAGATTTATCAGCACGCTCGAGCCCGAAGGCAATTCGCTCGCAATTTTCAGCGTGCCTGCTAGAGCGTGAGCGGTTTCGATTGCTGCAATGATGCCCTCGGTTTGCGCTAACAACTTGAGGGCCTGCATTGCTTCATCATCGCTGATGCCGCGATACTGTGCTCGACCAAGATCTTTGAGCCACGAGTGCTCAGGCCCGACTCCCGGATAGTCGAGCCCAGCAGAAATCGAATGACTCTCGACCGTTTGACCGTCTTCGTCTTGCAAGAGGTAACTGCGAGCTCCGTGCAAAACCCCTGGACGCCCGAAGTTCAGTGTCGCAGCGTGGCGACTGGTGTTCATGCCATCTCCGGCTGCTTCGAAACCATAGAGCGCAACATCTTCGTCGTCGAGAAATGCGTGAAATAGACCGATGGCATTTGAGCCACCACCGACACAAGCAGCGAGAGCGGTCGGGAGAAATCCATACTCGCTTAGCATCTGCTCTCTCGCTTCGTTTCCGATTACTCCGTGAAAGTCGCGCACCATGGTTGGAAATGGGTGTGGGCCGGCGACGGTGCCAAGCAGGTAGTGAGTCGTGTCAACATTGGCGACCCAGTCGCGCAGGGCTTCGTTTATCGCATCTTTGAGCGTTCGGCTGCCAGTTGTGACGGCAACCACCTCGGCACCCAGCAATTTCATGCGGGCAACATTCAGTGCCTGCCGCTCGGTGTCGACCTCGCCCATGTATACGACGCAATCGAGGCCAAACAGCGCTGCCGCTGTCGCCGATGCTACTCCGTGCTGACCAGCACCGGTTTCTGCGATGATGCGCTTCTTGCCCATGCGTTTTGCTAGAAGCGCTTGACCGAGAACGTTGTTGATCTTGTGTGAACCGGTGTGGTTGAGGTCTTCACGCTTGAGAAATACACGGATGTCGCCCGCGTGGCTGGCAAATCGCGGCACCTCGGTGATTATCGATGGGCGCCCGGTGTAGGTCTTGTGCAGCTTGGCCAGCTCGGCCTTGAAGCTCTCGTCTGACTTGGCGGCGAGGTAGGTTGCCTCAAGTTCATCTAGAGCCGCGATCAAGCTTTCAGGCACAAAACGACCACCGTACTCACCGAAGTACGGCCCGCTCTGATCGCGAAGATTTGCCATTGGCTAAGTCTACGTTTGACTAACCAGAGATGAAATCTCTGATGAGGTCTTCTGGGTTTCCGGTAACCAGAGCCTCGCCGACCAGCACGACGTCTGCGCCTGCATCTCGGTATACGCGAACATCTAACGCATTGCGAACTGCACTTTCAGCGATTCGAAGTGAGCTGTCGGGAATCAGGTGGGCCACTTTAGCGAATAGGTTCCTATCAGTTTCAAACGTTGAAAGGTCGCGAGCGTTAACTCCGATAAGTCTGGCTCCAATATCGACCGCAAACCTAACCTCGTCTTCGGTATGGGTTTCTACCAAAACTTCCAATTCGAGTTGCTTCGCGAAGTTCTTGAGTTCTACGAGACGTTGATTCGGTAGGCCCGCGACAATCAAGAGCGCGAAATCGGCGCCGAAGGCTCTTGCTTCGAGCAGTTGATACTCGGTCGAGATGAAGTCTTTGCGCAGAATTGGAACTGCGACGCTTTCGCGAGCTTCAATTAGGTCTTGTAGTGAACCGTGAAAGCCCCGCTGCTCGGTAAGCACCGAGATCGCGGAAGCACCGGCAGACTCATACTTGCTCGCCTGGGTGCCGACCTGCATTTCCGCATTCAAAATTCCTCTGGATGGGCTCGCTCGCTTAATCTCGGCCAGCACTTTGACACGACCAGATCTTTGCAAAGCTTCGCTCGCCCTGAGCGGTGTTCGGCTTGAAGTAGCCAACTGTTCGAGTTTGACGAGACTAAGTTTCTGCTCTCTCAACTGTGCGTCTACGAGAGCTCCCTCGTAAAGACCGGCGAGCACTAGTGCTTGCTCTTGGTTTTACTACCGCCCTTGCCGTAACCGGCCTTCTTTAGAACGACTCCTGCCACTAAGCCACCGAGTGTGAGTGCAACACCAACGACAATAAGTAGGTTGCTGGCAAACCAGATGCCTGCCGTTACAAAAACCGAAGCCAGCATGATGGCTGAAACCGTTGTCCAGGCAGCTACTGTGTCGCCGTGGCCCAAATCTGTATTATTTGCTGACATGTCAGCCTTTCTCTCAAACCTAAGTCTATTAGCGTTGTTCATCCCATAGGTCGATTGAGGTTTTCGGTCGAGCATTAGAGGCTCGTTGCTTCTTGATGGTTACTCCGCGGTCGAGATTTTGCCATCGTGAAGAGAGAAAAAGCATCCAAACAGTAGCGACTGCTGAAAGGGCAGTTAGCAACGCCCAGATGGTAATCATCGCGGTTTGCGCTATTCCGAGATCCTGCAATCCGTGGGTATTGGCGATACCGGTGAGTCGATCAAGTTGCGCATCCAAGGCAGAAACATCATTTCTGATTGCCAGGGGCAGAACAATTGCAAGAGCCATGATCGGCGAGATTGCACTGATGGCGATTGCGACGCGCTGGGTCATGCCGGTTGAGATGGCGACAATCGAAAGCGCGGCGAGCGAAAGCAAGGCCAGTGGGCTGGCCACCTGATAGGCGCTGGCACCGTTGTAGGAGCCGAGTTCGACAAAGGCTCCATCGACTTTCATCGAGATTGAGAACCAATCTTGAGATAGCGAGAGCAGAGCAAGCGCTTGAAAAGCTAAGGCAAGCGCAACGCTTCTTGAACGATTCACTTCACCGCTCGCATTGAGTTTGCGGCTGAAACGGCGGCAATTGTCGCCTTGGCCTTGTTCACGGTTTCTTGGTACTCGCTCTGTGCAACCGAATCCAAGACAACTCCGGCACCGGCCTGTATGTGGGCAACGTTGTCACGGATGAAAGCCGTGCGAATAGCAATGGCCAGATCGGAGTTTCCGGCGAAGTCGAAGTAACCCACTACCCCACCGAAGATTCCGCGGTTAGCCGCCTCGATTCGTTCGATTATCTCTAGCGCTTTTGGTTTCGGTGCTCCGCTGAGCGTTCCAGCTGGAAAAGTGGCTCGAAAGACATCAACCGAGGTGGTCTTTGGCAACAGTGTTCCCTCGACGGTTGAAACAAGATGCATGATGTGGCTGAAGCGTCGGATTTGCATAAACTGGCTAACCTCTACAGTGCTCGGTTCACAGACCTTGAGCAGATCATTTCGAGCTAGGTCTACGAGCATGAGATGCTCTGCTGTCTCTTTTGCGTCAGCGATTAAGTTCTCCGCAAAACTGTTGTCAAGCTCTGTTGTGGCTCCTCTAGGGCGCGAACCAGCTATCGGATGCATGGTCACTTTCGATGCCGAGACGGTAGCTAGGGCCTCGGGAGAAGACCCGACAACGGCAAAGGGTCCCGCCTCGTCTTCGAGGTGCAACAGGTACATGTAGGGGCTCGGATTAATCGATCTCAACACTCGGTAGCAGTCCAGAGGTGATGCCGAGACTGGCTCATCGAATCTCTGCGAAAGCACAACTTGAAATACATCGCCGCGTTGAACATGCAGTTTGGCCTCTTCGATTGAAGCCAAAAAGCCGCTCTCTGTGATTCTCGCCTTGGTTTTAGCTGGTGCGTGTCTATCCAGGTCGACCAAAAAAGGTTGGCTCGGCGCTGCCAACTTATCGAGCATGTCTGAGATTCGCGTCTCGGCTTGTTCGAAGGCGACAGCCACGGGTGTCTGGTCAGTTACGAATATGTTCGAGACCAGAAGCAGATTGCCAGTGAGGTGATCGAGAATCACCATGTCTGAAACCATGGAGAGGCAAACGTCTGGGCAAGCGTAGTCAGGAACTTTGATACTGGGCAAAAACTCAATTTCGCGAACCATGTTCCAACTTAGAAAGCCCACTAGACCCGAGGTTAGAGGAGGTAGGTCTGAGTTCGGACTAGCTGTCCACTCTGTGAGCATGGTCTCAATCGCCGCCAAGCCCGAATCCGGCAAAATTCTCGAAGCATCTGGCAGGGCAGAGTCACCAGCCTGTGATTGCCAGCCCACAAGTCCATCCGAGTTCTTAATCAGTGTGCCACGAGTATTCACACCAACGAAGCTGTAGCGCGACCAAACACCTTGGTCTGCCGACTCGAGAAGAAAGGTACCGGAGCGTCCTGATGATAACTTTTCATATACGGTCAGCGGCGTTTCACTAGCAGAGAAGACTGTGCGAACCAGCGGAATGATTCGGTACTCGGATGCCAGGTCGATAACCCGCTCTAGAGACAGCGAGTTCATTACGCCTGCTCAGCGAGCGATCGAAGCGTTCTTATCTGAAGGTTTCTATCCGCTGCTCCGAAAACAGCATTACCGGCAACGAAGGTGTCAGCGCCAGCCGCGGCGGCTCGTGTGATTGTTGAGGCGTCGATTCCACCGTCTACCTGAAGCCAGCAATCCAGCGAAGCATGGTCAATCAGTTTGCGGGCTTGTAAAACCTTATCGAGCGTGCTTTCGATAAGTTTCTGGCCACCAAAACCAGGCTCTACGGTCATGATCAGAAGTTGGTCTAGTTCGGCAACAACATCTTCATAGTCCTCGAGCGGGGTTGCAGGCTTGAGCGCCATTCCGGCTCTTGATCCCGCCGCCTTTATCTCTTTGGCAAGGGCCGCGGGCTTGCTGGTCGCTTCAGCGTGGAAGGTCACTGAGAAGACGCCTAGCTTCGCATACTCGATAGCCCAGCGGTCGACGTCTTCGATCATGAGGTGCACATCTAGTGGTCGACTGGAGAGCTGCTGGAGTCGAGCAACCGTCGCCAACCCGAATGTCAGGTTTGGAACAAAGTGGTTGTCCATAACGTCGACGTGAATCAAATCGCTGTCGCCGATAGTCGCTATTTCAGATTCGAAATTGGCAAAGTCGGCCGAGAGAATCGAAGGACATATACGAGCGACCATGACAACTAGCCTACCGATTTGGTTATCAGGGCGATAAACATGGCATCGGTCTGATTGATGTGGGGCCAGAGTTGCACAGTCTTTCGACCTTGGTTTAGCTCTAGGCCTGGGTTGATTCGCTTCAGGACCTCTGTGGCATTGAGTAGCTGCACTTGATTAGCAAACTTTCGCTCCAGCAGGTCAACTATTGCCAGGGTCTCACCAGAATGAGGCGAGCAGGTAACGTACGCGAGCACTCCCCCCGGTTTCAGAGCCAAGAAAGCACTCTCGATTAGTGATGTTTGCAGGTTCGCAAGATTAGACACATCGCGCGCGCTCTTCCTCCATCGCGACTCGGGTCGTCTTCGCAGCGAGCCTAGACCCGTGCACGGTGCGTCCAGAAGAATACGGTCGAAACTCTGCGGCGCATCTGCCCCGATCGTTGTGCCGTCAGATACGAAAACTGGCACGGATGGATCGACCTTGCTGAGCGCCTGAGAAACCAGCTTGGCTCTGTGTTCAGAGATTTCATTGGTCTCCAGAGTTGCGCCAGACTGTTTGGCTATGGCTGCCAAGAGAGCCGCTTTGCCACCGGGGCCAGCGCACATGTCTAGCCACTTCTCGCCCGCGTTGATTGAAGAGACTGAAGTCAGTGCGAGCGCGGCAAGTTGCGACCCCTGGTCTTGAACTCGAAGAAATCCATCTCGAACAGCGGCAAGTTTCGCTGGGTCGCCACCCGACATGGTAAAGCCGATCGGACTAGCACCACCTGAAATCAAGTTTTGGGTGTGGGCTTCAGAAGCCAATCCCGGCAGAGCGACGAGATTCACCGGTGCTGGAGTGTTGTCAGCTCGAAGCAGGTCGACGAGCGTCTCTCCTCTTCCATCGACGTTGAGAGCCTGCTGAAGGCTGCGAACAATCCAAGCGGGGTGTGAGTGCTCAATCGCAATGCGTTCTGTCGGGTCAGGTTGATTTTCGAAGAGATGCGCTATCCACTGTTCAAGGCTTCGCTCTGAAACTCTTCGGAGAACCCCATTCACGAAGCCTGAGGTGCCCTGACTGGCGACCTGCTTGGCGAGGTTCACGGTTTCGTTGATTGCTGCGTGACTCGGAATTCGCATGGATAGCAGTTGATGTGCACCAAGCCTGACGAGGAGCTTTGAGCGTTCTTCAATTTCTGCCGTTGGTCGTTTCGCGCAAATTTCAATGATGTTGTCGTAAAGCATTTGGTTTCTAATGGTTCCGAAGGCAAGTTCTTGAGCTAGCGCGGAATCGCGCTCTTCTAGTTTCGCCTGCGCAAGAAGTTTGGGTAAGTGAAGGTTGGCGTAGGTGTCGTCAGACTCGACGGCGAGAAGCAGTTCGAAAGCGACAGATCGCGCCGACTGCTTGAAGGCGTTTCTCAAATCAACACCGCAGAGCCCTGAAGTCCCCGGTACCAATCGATTGCCTTCATGGCTCGCTTAGATGCTGGTTGAACCTCAATCAATTGAAGCAATTGATTCTCGCCCGCGCCAACACAGATAGCGTCACCCAGGAGCGTAACCTCGCCTGGCTTCAGCGCAGTAGCGCCAGAAATTCTTGTCGCACGTGCATCCAAAATCCTGATTGGTTCCGAATTGAATTCGGCCCAGGCAACAGGTTCGGGGTTGCAGCCGAGCACGAGGTGTTCGATCGATAACGCCGGTTTATTGAAATCAATGCGCGCATCTTGCCTCGTGAGCTTCGGTGCCATCGTTGCCTTGCCTGACTGAGGCTTCTCTAGCTCTGTGCCAGATTCCAACTGCGAGAGGCACTCGTCGAGCATTGTGAGCGAGACGTTCGTAAGCCTCGATAGAAGTAGACCCGCGTTCTCACCGTGCTCAATAACTGTCGGCACCTGAGCCAAAATCGGCCCGGTATCCATGCCTTCATCGAGCTTGAAGATGCTGACGCCGGTCTCTCGAAGACCCCGAATGATGGCTTGCTGCACCGGAGCGGCACCTCGCAGCTCAGGTAGCAAGCTGAAGTGGATGTTTATCCACCCGCGCTTTGGAATGCCCAGTGTGTGCCTCTTCAGCAATGCGCCGTATGCAACGACCAAACCAATGTCGGCATTGAGCTCCGCAAGCTCGCCGTTGGTCTGGTCATCTACGACATTTGCCTTGATCAACCTCAGCCCGAGTTCTCCAGCCAGTTGCCCAACCGCAGACTCTCGAAGTTCACGCTTGCGACCGACCTGTGCATCGTTTCTAGTGAGCACCCCGACTATCTCGTGTCTTGCCTGCTTGTGAAGGTAGCGCAAAACCTCGGCAGCATTGGCCGTGGTTCCTGCAAACAAGATTCTCAAGAGTGCACCTCTAGACCTAGATTACTTCGGGGTCGTCCATTCTCACTCTGATTGCGCGACTGACTCGACCAGAAGCGCTGGTTTTAGTCATTCCTGCTGAAACCTTGAGCTGCGCGGCGCGAAGAGCTTCAGACAGCTCGGCTCCGCGCGAATACGAGTACTTCATAACCAAGCGATGCTGATTCTCGCCGGTTTTGGAGCGAAGCAAAATCGGACCTAAGAACTGAACACCATCTATCGCGACCTCTGCTGCAATTTGCGCGATGACGTCAACCGGGCCCTCGAGTGAACCGAGCCGCAGGTGCGGCGGAAAATCTAACTCTCGGCGATTAGCGAGTTCGTCGCTCGCAATTTCGCGTTGTTGCCAAAGCGACAATCTCGAGCCAAGTTGAGCAGGAACACCAACAATAACTGCCCGACCCTGCGGTGAGAGCTTCGCAATCGCGTTGCTCCACTCACGAACGGCGTCTTCGGATGCTCGCAGAGAGTCGCGATTAAGCGCATGTTTAGCATCAATGATTATGACGCGCGAATAGCCCTCAGCAACCTTAGGCTCGGCACCTGGGGTGGCAATCACAATCTTGTTTTTCCCCGAAACCTCAAGCACATTGTTATCGCCAGAAGACTCAATGATTTGAACGCCAGCAAAAGAGGTGCCGAACTCGGCTGCGGTTCTCGTTGCTCCGCCGTATCCCTGCTTTAGTTTTGAAGCCTTGCATTCAGGGCAGCTGAAAGCGAGATTCTGGGCGTTGCACCATCGACACCTTGGCATTGAGTTTGCGTCGATCCATATCGGCCCGTGGCATCGATTGCAGAGCGCTCTAGTCGAACAGCCTTCGCAGTAAGCCGTGCGCGCTACTCCCCTCGAACTAACTTGAACGAGCACAACACCAGTCTCTAGACCCTCACGGATGGCCTGCCAAGCCAGAGTTGAGACTCGTGCGGTTGTTTCGTCGAAGGCAACCTTCGGAGGTGTGAACTCGCTATCGACCTCTTGAAGAAAGCCAAGGTCAACGAGTCGCTGCACCTCGGTGCTTCGAGCGTGTGAAACAAACAGCATCGAGCAGTTGTCAACCGACTGCCTGACCAGCGCGGTGTCGCGAGCATGCAGGTATGGGCTTTGCTGATCTTGAAAATTGCGATCGCCGTCGTCGAACATGGCGATCAGCCCAAGGTTTTGAAGTGGCGCGTAGGCGGCAGAGCGCGAACCAACAACCAGATGCGCACCCTCGGTCAAACATTTCAAGTACGCCGCATACCTAGCTGAACCGGTCTGCTCACTAGAGAAATCGACAAGACTCTCGGCCAGAGCAGAGCCCAAGATTGCCTCCTTGACTCGGTCTTGGTCTCTGTAGTCAGGCACCAAGACGATTACGCTAAAGCCCTCTTCAAGCGTTTTCTTGGCTGCACCGAGCAGGGCTTCCACCCATTGCGGAAGCTTGTTCGCCACGAAGTCGCTGTCAACCAGCGTCGGATTAGCAAGCAGGGCCTCGAGTTTTGCCTGCGCTGGTCGATTGATAACTTGAGCGGTTGCGCTGAGGGCTGCCTTCTCTACTCTCACGAAGCGATGAGCGACTGCAGTAGACAAGAGATCGCCAAGGGTGGATGCCTGTCGATCGGCTAAAGCGCGCAGAAGTCTATACAGGTTGCTGGGCAGTATCGGAAGCGGTGAAACCAGCTCGGAAAGCTCTGCCAGTTTTCCTACGAACTCACTTGAGTCAGCAACCTCAACTACGTAGCCATCGATTTTCTGTTTGCTTCGCCCAAAGGGAACCCGCACACGAACCCCAGGTGCTAAATCCTGCTGTAGTTCATCGCTGATTGCGTAGTCAAAAACCTTATCTAGCGAAGGAAGCGGTGAATCAAGAATGACTCGAGCAATTTTGCCCATCGTCTATAGGCCAACGGCCCGCTGAAGATCTGCAACGCGGTCGGTCCGTTCCCAAGTGAAGTTGTCGAGTTCTCTTCCGAAGTGCCCGTAGCTTGCTGTCTGAGCGTAAATCGGTCTGAGCAGATTCAGCGCGTCGATTATTGCCTTAGGGCGCAGATCAAAAACTTCACGGATAGCTCGCTCGATGTCCGCATCCTCGACTACACCGGTGCCGAAAGTCTCGACGTACAATCCAACCGGTTGTGCTTTACCGATTGCATAGGCAACCTGTACCTCAACGCGCTTCGCGAGCTTTGCCGCAACGACGTTTTTTGCGACCCAGCGCATTGCGTATGCGGCAGAGCGGTCGACCTTCGATGGATCTTTACCGCTGAATGCTCCGCCACCGTGTCTCGAAGCACCGCCGTAAGTGTCGACAATGATCTTTCGGCCGGTGAGACCGGCGTCGCCCATCGGCCCACCGATGACGAAGCTTCCGGTTGGGTTTATCAAAAACTTGGTGTCACTTGTGTCTAGATTGCTCTCTGCCAGAACCGGCTCGATAACCAGTCTGCGAACGGCGTCGGCGACATCAGCCTGACTCACGCCACTTCTGTGCTGGGTTGAGACGACGATGGTCTCAGCCGTTTTAGGCACGGCACCGTCGTAGCCGACGGTCACCTGGGTCTTGCCATCGGGTCTCAAGAAGTCCACGGTGCCTTGTTTACGAACGGCAGCCAGTTTCTCGCTGAGTTGGTGAGCGAGACTGATAGCTATTGGCATATATGTTGGAGTCTCATCGGTGGCGTAGCCAAACATGATTCCTTGATCGCCAGCGCCCTGCATGTCATAGGGATCGCTTGACTTCTGCTCGCGAAGTTCTAGCCCGGCGTCAACGCCCTGCGCGATGTCGGGAGATTGCTGCCCGATTGACATCGAGACGCCACAGCTTGAACCGTCGAAACCAATGTCGCTCGATGTGTAGCCAATGTCGATGATTTTCTCTCGAATGATTTTTGGCATCTCAACGTATGCGGTTGTGGTTAGTTCGCCGGCCACGTGCACTAGTCCAGTGGTAACCATCGTCTCGATAGCCACTCTGGCCAAAGGGTCTTGCTCGAGTATCGCATCCAGAAGCGTGTCAGAAATTTGGTCGCAGATTTTGTCTGGATGACCTTCGGTCACAGACTCAGACGAAAACAGTTTCAGAGATTTCATAGAATGCCAAGTATATCTAGGATCACTGACGCGACTTCGTCCTTGGAGCCTTCGACAGCCTGTTCGACCCCGCTCTTAGAAAGAATCAGTACAGAATTTGAATCCGAACCGAAAACCTTGCCCTTCGAGACATCGTTAGCTACGAGCAGGTCGCAGCCTTTGCTCATAAGCTTGTGCGCTGCCAGCTGCCTAAGTTGTGCCGAATCCTCGGTGGTTTCAGCGGCGAAACCTACGGTCTTGACCGCAAGCTTGTCTCTGCTGATTCTGGCTGTTGCCGACAAGAGAATGTCTGGGTTGGCCACCAGCTCGATGGTTACCTGTGCACCAGATACTCCGCGTTTGATTTTTTCTTCAGCAATAACCTTTGAACTGAAATCGCCGACGGCTGCGGCCATAACTAAATAGTCTGAGTTTGCTAGTCGATCCTCAACAGCGGCATTCATTTGCGAGGCAGTTTCAACCGAAACAAAGTCGACACCCAGATAGTTGACCGGCTGAATGTTTGCTCCGACCAATGTGACCTGCGCGCCACGAGCAGCGGCCTCGAGAGCAATTGCGACACCTTGCTTGCCAGACGAGCGATTGCCGATGAATCTAACCGGATCTATTGGCTCCTGGGTTCCGCCTGCCGTAACCAGAAAGCGCTTGCCAGCGAAATCTTTCGGCTTTAGCAAGGCAAGAGCTGTCGCTACGATTTCTTCGGGTTCGGGCAATCTGCCGATACCCGAATCTGAACCAGTCAATCGGCCAGAGGCTGGAGGCAAAACCTTGTATCCGCGTGACGAAAGCGTGGTGATATTCTGCTGAGTTGCCTCGTTGAGAAACATCTCGGTGTGCATAGCAGGAGCTAGAAGAACCGGGGCTTTGGTGGCGAGGATTGTGTTGCCGAGCAAGTCGTCGGCCAGACCAGCGGCCGTTCGAGCCAGAAATGAAGCCGAAGCTGGGGCAACGATTACCAGATCGGCTTCTTGGGCAAGTCGAATGTGTTTCACCGACTCGACGTCTGTGTAGAGATCAGGGTCGACGTTGTTGTGAGACAGGGCCTCTAGGGTTGACGTGCCAATGAAACGAAGCGCATTTTGAGTGGGCACAACTTTTACATCGTGGCCGAGCTCGCTGAGCAGGCGGATGATTGACGCCGCCTTATAAGCCGCTATTCCCCCGGTAATCCCGAGAACTATGCGAGGCACGGCAGGGCTCGACTAGAGGGTCTTCTTGGCCAGCTTGTTCTGGTCGATCTCTTTGAGAGCGATGGTCAGCGGCTTTTCGTTGATGGTCGTGTCGACTAGCGGGCCAACTACCTGAAACAGGTGACCATCCTGAAGTGCTGAATAGTAGTCGTTGATCTGTCGTGCACGCTTCGATGCAAAGATAACGAGCTCATATTTCGAAGTGATCTCAGCGCTTGACAACAGGTTGTCAATCGACGGCGAAACGATACCTTCTAGTTTTTCTGGCATTTTTTGGTCTCTCTGAAAAGGCGCTTAGGCGCTTAGCAATTCTACGACCGCGGTGGCACATTTGGCTACATCGTCGTTGATAATGACGTGGTCGAATTCGCTTTGGGCCTGCAACTCCTTACGAGCGGTTTCCAGGCGGGTAGCCATCTCCTCAGCATTCTCGGTGCCTCTGCCCTGCAGTCTGGCCACGAGGTCATCCCAGGATGGTGGAGCTAGAAAGACCGTGATTGCCTCGGGCATGTGGCTCTTGACCTGTCTCGCACCCTGAATGTCGATTTCGAGCAGAACATCCCTGCCCTGTTCGAGCGCTGACTGCACCGGCTGCCTCGGAGTGCCATATCGATGGGCCTTGTGAACGGTTGCGTATTCGAGCATCTGACCGCTGGCAATCAGGTCATCGAACTCTTCGTCGGAGAGAAAAAAGTAACTCTCGCCATCGATTTCGCCCTGCCGAGGCGATCTCGTGGTTGCTGAAACGCTTAGCACAATGTTTTCTGTGTCTCTCAGAATCTGCCGAACGACGGTGCCCTTACCTACCGCTGTCGGCCCGGCGATAACAAGCAATTTCGCCTTATGCACGTTTGGTTCCCTTCAGCAGTTGTTGTTTCGCTTGCACGATAGCACTTTGCAGGGCCGTCGACCCCGAAGCTAGAACGCTGCGAGAAACATTTGCAATTACTCGATCGGCAGCTGCACCGAAGAGGTCTGCTAACTCGTCAAGGCTTGCTCCCTGTGCGCCAAAACCAGGTGCAAGAATCGGTGTGTGAAGGTTGGCTTCGCTCTGCAATCTAGCGAGACCGGTTGCCGAGAGATTCAAGGTTGCACCGACTACTACTCCCAGCGAGCCAATTCTGGCGCCTGGCGAGAGGTTAACCGAATTGATGCGCTCAATGCGGTCATAAACGTCTGCCGCAACAGTCTCGTCGCCAATCTGCGCCCGTTGGAGAGTCTTTGCCTCTTCGTTTGAGGTTGCTGCCAGAACGAACAAACCCTTGCCGCGCTCCATTGCCTCGGCCATAGTTTCGGCGAGTGAGTCGACACCAAGATATGGACTAACCGTTAGTGCATCGCAAACAAATGGTGCCGTTTTTCCTAGCCAGGCGTCGAAGTAGCCAGTCATGGTCGAACCGATGTCGCCGCGTTTGGCATCCATGATGACAAGCAGGTCTGACTGGGCAGCCGCTTCTGCCAAATCTTCGAGCACCTTGAACCCAACAGAGCCGAAGCGCTCGAAAAAAGCGACCTGGGGTTTTATGATGCCGACGGTGTTGACCGCCGCGTCAAGCGTTGAGAAAGAGAAACTTCGCAAACCTTCTGCCGTGTCGGGCAAACCCCACTCTTCGAGCAAACTCTGGTGCGGGTCAATGCCGACGCACAATTGTCCGTGCCTCTCGAAAGTGCTCTCTAGCGCAGCGCCGAAACTAGTTGGCAATGGCGGCCCTTCTATCCTTGGCGTGTTCCTGAAGAGATTTCACGCTGAATGGCCCTGCAATGACTGCTTCGAACGAGCCAATGGCCGCGCTCAACTGGGCAATCGTCGTGAATATCGCCTTGTCGGCGGCCGTCGTTGCAGCGCGAATTTCATAGCCATCCTTGCGAGCATCGGAGCCGCTTGGCGTATTGACCACCACATCGACTTCACCAGCGGTAATCAGTTCGACTATTGATGGGCCAAGGATGGTGTCGGGATCAGAGTGTTTGCGCACAACTTTCACTTCGATACCGTGCCTAGCCAGGATCGCTGCCGTGCCGGATGTTGCGAGAACTTTGTAGCCGAGCTGCTGCAATCGACGAACCGGCAACACCAGGTGTGGCTTATCGCGGTCGGCGACAGACACGAATACGCTGCCAGATTTAGGCAGCGCTGAGCCAGCGGCCGCCTGACTCTTAGCGAAAGCTCTTGGAAAGTCGATGTCAATACCCATAACTTCGCCCGTTGAACGCATCTCAGGGCCAAGCAGCGAGTCTACGAAGCGGCCATCCTTGGTAGCGAACCGTTTGAACGGCAACACTGCTTCTTTGACAGAGATCGCAGATCCCGCTGGTATGTAGGTTCCGTCGCGTGCCGGAAGTGCACCGTCGGCGATTAGTGCGGCGATGCTTTCGCCAACCATTACTCGTGCCGCGGCTTTTGCCAGCGTTATGCCGAGCGCTTTCGAGACGAAGGGAACAGTTCTCGACGCTCTCGGGTTTGCCTCGAGCACGTAAAGCACATCGCTTGCCAAGGCAAACTGAACGTTGAGCAAGCCTCTGACTTCAATACCCTTGGCAATTGCGAGAGTTGCATCGCGCACTCGCGAAATCTGCGCCTCGCTCATGGTTACCGGCGGAAGTGTGCAGCTCGAGTCACCCGAGTGAATACCAGCCTCTTCGATGTGCTCCATGACTCCGCCGACGTAGAGTTGCTCGCCGTCATACAGCGCGTCAATGTCGATCTCGATTGCATCATCAAGAAAGCGATCAACCAGTAGCGGATGTGTCGGTCCAACTATCCCCTGATCGGAAATTCGATCGAAGTAGTCGACCAAAGCCCTCTGGTCATAGACGATTTCCATTCCCCGGCCACCCAGAACGTATGAAGGCCGAACAAGTACCGGATAACCGATTCGAGCGGCGATGACTTCGGCTTGCTCGAGGTTCACTGCCGTGCCATTCGCCGGAGCGAGCAGCGAGGCACCATCGAGAATCTGCTGAAACAGACCGCGCTCCTCTGCGAGGTCAATTGCCTCTGGCGTGGTGCCGAGAATGGGCACGCCTGCTTCTTTGAGCCCCTTGGCTAACCCGAGTGCCGTTTGGCCTCCCAGCTGAACAATAACTCCGACCAGTTCACCGCTCTGCTGCTCGGCATGGATCACCTCGAGCACATCTTCGAGAGTTAGTGGTTCGAAGTACAAGCGGTCGCTCGTGTCATAGTCGGTCGAAACGGTCTCTGGATTGCAGTTGATCATGATCGTCTCGTAGCCCGCATCGCGGAGCGCGAAAGAGGCGTGGACGCATGAATAATCAAACTCAACGCCCTGGCCAATGCGATTCGGACCCGAGCCAAGAATCACGACTTTGCGTCTACCCGATGGCGATACCTCGGTCTCTTGCTCGTAGGTGCTGTAGTAGTAAGGCGTTTCAGCCGGAAACTCGCCAGCGCAGGTGTCGACAGTCTTGTAAACCGGTCGCAGCCCAAGGGCATGCCGCAACTCACGCACCTCAGCCTCAGTGACTCCACGCAGCTGAGCAATCTGAATATCGCTGAAACCGTGTTCCTTGGCCAGCTTTATCTCATCGGCATCTAGCGCTTCGGCCTTTGCGATGTGTTCGGCGACCTCGTTAATCAAGACGATCTGATCGATGAACCACGGATCGATTTTTGTGGACTCGAAGACCTGCTCACTCGTTGCGCCAGCTCTCAGCGCCTGCTGAACTGAAACTATGCGGCCATCCGTGGGCACCTTAATCAACTCGAGCAAGGCAGCCTTGTCGCCAATCTCACCTGTCCAGTGAAACGACGATCCTCTTCGCTCGAGGCTGCGCAGAGCTTTCTGAAGCGCTTGGCTGTAATTTCTGCCGAGAGCCATTGCCTCGCCAACCGACTTCATGGTGGTGGTCAAGGTTGCGTCGGCTGCAGGAAACTTCTCGAAGGCAAATCTTGGAACCTTCACAACGACATAGTCGAGAGTCGGCTCAAAACTAGCTGGCGTTACCTTGGTGATGTCGTTCGGAATCTCGTCGAGCGTATAGCCGATGGCGAGCTTGGCTGCGATCTTCGCAATCGGAAATCCGGTGGCCTTTGAAGCGAGCGCCGAAGATCTAGAAACCCTAGGGTTCATTTCGATGACGATGACGCGACCATCAGCCGGGTCAACTGCAAACTGGATGTTGCAACCACCGGTGTCTACTCCGACATCGCGAATGATCTGAATTCCGATGTCTCGAAGATTCTGGTATTCGCGATCTGTGAGAGTTAGCGCAGGAGCGACGGTGATTGAATCGCCTGTGTGAACACCAACCGGATCGACGTTCTCGATTGAACAGACGACAACGCAGTTATCGTTCTTATCTCGCATGAGCTCGAGTTCATACTCTTTCCAACCGAGTATCGATTCTTCAAGCAGCACTTCTGTGGTCGGACTCGCCTGCAAACCTGCCGAAGCGATTCTGATTAGATCGCTCTCGTTGTAGGCGAATCCAGAACCCAATCCGCCCATGGTGAACGACGGGCGCACGACTAGTGGGTAGCCGAGAATCTCTGCCCCGGCCAGAACTTCTTCGATGTTGCGTGTAATAACCGATTTTGCAACGTCTGCTCCGGCATCCAACACGAGCTGCTTGAAGATCTGGCGGTCCTCGCCCTTCTTGATTGCGTCAATTTTGGCGCCAATGAGCTCGACACCGTATTTCTCCAGGATTCCCATTTCATCTAGCGCCATGGCTGCGTTAAGCGCCGTCTGACCACCCAAAGTGGGCAAAATAGCGTCTGGACGCTCCTTGATGATTATCGACTCAATCACCTCGGGGGTGATTGGCTCGATGTAAGTAGCGTCTGCGAAATCGGGGTCGGTCATGATTGTGGCCGGATTCGAGTTGATCAGAATGACTCGGATGCCTTCTTCTTGCAGCACGCGACAGGCCTGTGTGCCAGAGTAATCAAACTCACACGCTTGCCCGATGACAATCGGGCCAGAGCCGATTACTAGAACACTCTTTATGTCTGCGCGTTTTGGCATTACTTGGCCTTCTTGTTTTCGCTGATTAGATTCACGAGACGATCGAATAGGTAGTTGCTGTCGTGCGGACCAGCCGCAGCTTCGGGGTGATACTGAACCGAGAAGGCAGGGATGTCTAGGCACTCGAGTCCTTCGACACAGTCATCGTTCAGCGAGATGTGCGAGACGCGAACCGCGCCGTAGCCGTTAGCGCTCTGCAAGTTGTCAAGACCCTCGGTCTTGACGGCAAATCCGTGATTGTGCGCAGTTACTTCGACTTTGCCGGTCGTGCGATCCATGACTGGTTGATTGATGCCACGGTGACCAAAAGGCAACTTGAAGGTATCGAAACCAAGTGCGCGACCGAGCAGCTGGTTGCCAAAACAGATTCCAAAGAATGGAATTCGCCTGTCTAGAACCTCGCGCAGTACAGCAACCTGTGCACTTGCCGCTTCTGGGTCTCCAGGGCCGTTTGAATAGAAGACCGCATCGGGGTTGTTTGACAAAAGCACATCAGCCGTCACGTCGGCCGGGTAAACCTCAACGGTTAGGTTTCTAGCAAGCATGTGCTCAATGGTGGAGCGTTTGATTCCTAGGTCTACAATCGCAACCCTCGCCACGCTCTGACCCTTTGGTTGCTCTACAAATGAGTGCGAAGTGCTCACGACCTCGCTCAGCGATTGCCCCTGCATCTTCTTTGCACTGCGAACAACCTCGAGCAATTCATCTTCTGGCTTGCATGCATCTTCGCCGCTAAATATTCCAGCTCGCATCGCGCCTGCACTTCTGAGGTGGCGGGTTAGCGCACGGGTGTCGAGACCGGATATTCCGACAATTGAGTGCTTCACCAGTTCTTCATCAAGCGAGTTCTCGGCTCTGAAATTGCTGACCATTCGAGAGGGATCGCGCAGCACGTAACCTGCTACCCAGATGCGGTTTGACTCTTCATCTTCAGAGTTAACACCTGTGTTTCCGATGTGGGGTGCAGTCTGAACCACAATCTGGCCGGCATAAGACGGGTCAGTAAGCGTTTCTTGGTATCCAGTCATGCCGGTTGCGAAAACGAGCTCACCCAACGTCGTTCCAGGCTTACCGTAGGCCTTTCCGCTGAATGTGCGACCGTCTTCCAGAACCAGGATTGCTGCGCTCATCGGTTTTCCTCTTGTCTCTCAAATTTGGCGAGTTGGTCAAAAAGCTGATGCGAGTCATCAGAAGCGTCAATCCGCAAGTTAGTAGTGACGGCAGTCTCGGCAAGCATCCATGAAATAGCGAGCAAACCCGATCGTTCGACTCCCCGGTCAATTGATGCAGATGCACGCTCGACTTTGACTATGTCGCGAGCGTCAATTGCGAAGGATGCCTCACCATCGCGCTCTATCTGTAGTCCATCGGTTAAGACACTTAGGGTTGCGTTTCCTCGGTGCATAAGACCAAGCGCAACAACCCTGTCGAGTGGTCGCTCAGAGAAGACGGTAGAGACATATTTTGCACCCGCAGTGGCAACTTTGGCTCCATTGAGCGAATCTAGTGGAGCTAGGCTGCCCAACGAAGACTGCTTAGCTGAGCGTCTACGAATTGCCGAAATTGCCAAGCCAACTAGAGCGAGAAACAGTATCAGACTGAGTATGGCTACTATGTCTCGTTGGCTCATTTTTGTTCCATCCTCTGCAGCGTTGAGTTCTTTACGGTAAACAGCCCTCGATAAATCGTGTGCACGACTCCTCCTGGCAGTTTCAATCCTTCGAATGGATTGTTTTGACTCTTGCTCGCGCTAGTCGAAGCTATGTCCCTTTCTGCACCGGCATCAATCAGAACCATGTTTGCGGTGCTGCCAACCACTATCGGCTCGCCCTGATTTGGATCGAGAGCAATTTCGGCTGGTTTGAGCGAAAGAACCTCGGCCATGCGTTGCCAGTTTGATTGACCCGAATCGATCAGAACTAGCTGTGCAATCGAGGCTGCCGTCTCGAGGCCGACCATGCCAAATGCCGCGCTAGACCACTCGCAGTCTTTCAGCTCGGCCGAGTGCGGTGCGTGGTCGGTTGCGATGATGTCGATGGTTCCATCTACCAGGGCTTTCCTAAGTGCCAAAACATCAGATTGTTTGCGCAGAGGTGGGTTCACCTTGTATCGGGTGTCGTAGCCTTCGAGCAAATCCTCGGTCAGCAGAAGATGGTGTGGAGTTACTTCGGCCGTAACGTTTACTCCCCTTGACTTTGCCCAGCGAACAACCTCGACAGAGCCTGCTGTCGATAGGTGGCAAATGTGCAGCCGCCCTCCGGTGTGTTCAGCTAGCAAGACATCCCTTGCGATTATCGACTCTTCGGCCATTGCAGGCCAGCCCTTGAGACCGAGCGTCGCGCTGATGGCACCTTCGTTCATTTGCGCGTCGACTGTGAGAGTTGGCTCCTGGGCATGCTGAGCGATTACTCCACCGAAGGCCTTTGTGTATTCGAGCGCGCTACGCATGACAAGGGCATCGCTAACGCATTTGCCGTCGTCGCTAAACACTCTCACTGCGGCCTGCGAATTTGCCATGGATGCCAGGTCGGCAAGTTGAGCTCCGGCAAGCCCCTTGGTGACCGCACCGACCGGAAAGACATCGCAGTAGCCGGCTCGGATGCCGAGATTGCGAACTAATTCAACTACAGCCAAGTTGTCGGCCACGGGTGAAGTGTTTGCCATGGCATGCACTGCGGTGAAACCACCGAGCGCCGCCGATTGGGTGCCGGTTAGCACAGTCTCGCTCTGCTCAAAGCCGGGTTCACGCAGGTGTGTGTGCAGGTCAACAAAACCAGGAAGGATGCGCAAGCCGGTGCAATCGATTGACTCCGAAGCCGTCAAACCTGGAGCTACTCCAGCGATCTTCGAGCCATCGACGAGCACATCCGTGACCTGGTTATTCGGCAGAATAACATTCTTGAGTACGAAACTAGACATTTGAATACCTCTCCGGTGACATCAACTTGAAAAGAACAGCCATTCGCACCGAGATTCCATTGGCAACCTGCTCGACAATTGTTGACTGCTCGCTGTCGGCGGCTTCGCTGCATATCTCGAGTCCGCGATTCATTGGGCCGGGGTGCATGATTAGCGTCTTCGGGTCTAGCGCTCGGAATCTAGTCGCGGTCAATCCCCAGGTTTGCGAGTATTCGATTTCGCTCGGAAAAAAGACTCCACGCATGCGCTCCATTTGAATTCTGAGCATCATGACCACATCGGGTTTGCTGGCTAGAGTGTCATCAAAGCTGTATGACGCCTCAACGCCCAGAGCGTTTGTGTTCGGCATAAGTGTTGGCGGTGCTACCACTGTCACGTTTGCACCCAGCGTCTTGAGCAGGTGGATGTTGGATCGTGCCACTCTCGAGTGCAATATGTCGCCGACGATCGCTACCGATACCCCCGACAGGTCTTTTGCGCGAGAGTGCTGCTTGTGCAAGCGCCTTCGAATGGTCATTGCGTCTAGTAATCCCTGTGTCGGGTGCTCGTGGGTTCCATCGCCGGCGTTGATAACCGGGATGTCGGTCCAGCCGGAGTGAGCCAGCGTGTGAGCTGCGCCTGACGCCGAGTGTCTTATCACGAATGCGTCTGCTCCCCCGGCGGCTAGAGTCAACGCGGTGTCTTTAAGGCTCTCGCCTTTTGAAACGCTCGAACCCTTCGCAGAGAAGTTGACCAGGTCAGCCGATAGGCGCTTGGCAGCTAACTCGAATGATGTTTTGGTGCGGGTTGAATCTTCATAGAAGAGATTGATTACGGTCTTGCCGCGAAGCGTTGGCAACTTCTTGTTCTCTCGAGAATTTACCTCGGCCATCTCATCCGAAAGGTCGAGGAGCTCTATCGCCTCATCACGAGTCATCTGTGCGGTGCTGAGTAGGTGTTTCACTGTTCGATCACCACCGAATCATTCGAATCGACAGGCGCTAGGTGCACAAAAACTCTTTCATCTTTCGAAGTTGGCAGGTTCTTTCCAACGAAGTCGGCTCGAATTGGCAGCTGACGGTGACCGCGGTCGACCAGAACCGCAAGTCTTACGGCACGAGGCCTTCCAATCGCATTTATAGCATCGAGAGCAGCTCTGACGGTTCGACCGGTAAATAGAACGTCGTCAACTATGACAACTACCTTGTCGTCTAATCCACCGGCGGGGATTACCGTTGGCGTGATTTCGCGAACAGCATTCTGCGAGAGATCGTCGCGATGCAGGGTGATGTCGATTCGTCCGAGAAAGTCGGCGGGCATTGCCGCGCCATTGCGTCTGATTATTTCGGCTATGCGCTCGGCTAGCAAGACTCCGCGAGTGGGAATTCCAAGGATTACGAGATCGTCTGTTCCGTGGTTTGACTCGAGGATCTCATGCGCAATGCGGGTTATCGCTCGACCGATGTCGTCGCTACTCAAGACGGTGCGTGAACTCACGCCCACCTCCTTCTGCGCCTCACAGTGCGCTGTTAAAGGATGATGCTCTCTAAATAATAGGCTACTTGGCCTGCTTTGTCGAAACGATCTTCGAAAGCAGTCCGTTTACGAAGCCGGGTGAATCGTCTGTTGAGAACTCCTTGGCTATTTCAACGGCCTCATCTACTGCAACGGCATCAGGAATATCGTCGTTGTAAAGGATTTCCCAGACGCCGAGACGCAGGATGGCACGATCGAGCGCTGGCATTCTGGCAATCGTCCAGCCCTGGGCATAAGTCTCCAGCAGGTCGTCAATATCTGCTCCGTGTGCGGTTACCCCATCGACACAGAGCTTTGCGTAGGCAAAGATCTCAACTTGTTCGTCTCGTTGCTCACTCAGACGCTCGGTTTCTTCAAGCATTTGGCCGGCACCGACCTCACGCAGGTCTGCCGCGAAAAGTGCGTCTACCGCCCTTTTTCTAGCCTTAGTTCTTGCGCTCACCGATTAGTCGTTTACGCGACCAAGGTAGTCGCCAGTGCGAGTGTCTACCTTTACTTTGGTGCCCTGCTCGACGAAGAGCGGAACCTGAATCTCCAAGCCGGTTTCTAGAGTTGCCGGCTTGTTTCCTCCGGTTGATCTATCTCCTTGAAGACCCGGCTCCGTGTAGGTGATTTCAAGAATCACCGATGCGGGCAACTCAACATAGATTGGGTTGCCCTCGTGGAGAGCTACAACCGCGGCTTGGTTCTCTAGCAGGTAACCCGCAGCCTCACCGACGGTTGGCTCAGAAACCGTGAACTGCTCGTAGGTGTCGACATCCATGAATACGAAGCCACTGCCATCTTTGTAAAGGTAAGTCATGTTGCGCTTGTCGACGTTGGCTGTCTCGACCTTGACGCCAGCGTTGAAAGTTTTGTCTACTACCTTGCCGCTGAGTACGTTTTTAAGTTTGCTTCGAACAAACGCTGGGCCCTTGCCCGGCTTCACGTGCTGAAAGTCAATGACGGCCCATAGCTGATTCTCGATGTTGAGAACCATTCCGTTTTTCAGGTCGTTTGAAGTTGCCATGGTTATGTCCGTTCGCTTTCTGTGGTTTTGCCTCGGCAATTCTAAGGCAAAGCCCGAAAAACCTCTGTGATGGCGCTAGTTGGCAAGTTGCCTCAGGGCTAGCCTGTAGGAATCGAAGCCAAAACCGGCAATTACACCGGTCGCCACTCCTGAAATCACACTGTTGTGTCTGAAGGCCTCGCGTGCGTGCGGGTTACTGATGTGCACCTCGATGAGTCGAAGCTTGGCACTGGTCACCATGGCGCAGGCGTCGCGAACGGCATATGAATAGTGAGTGAAGGCCGCAGGGTTGATTACGACATCTGCGCTGGCTGAAACAGCCTCGTGAAGCCACGAAATCAATTGGGCTTCTGAATCGGTTTGCCGAATGTCGACCTCTAGCGAAAGAGACTGCGCTTCAGCCTCGATCATTTCTACGAGTTGTGACCAGTTTCGATCGCCGTAAACCTCGGGCTCACGAGCTCCGAGCTGTGAGAGATTGGGTCCGTTTAGCACCAGCACGTTCTTCATGTCTCTAAACTATCCCGAAATCTCTTGGTAGGCAGCGTGCAACATCTCCGGTGTTGGGGCGGTCATAATCGTGGGCTTGGCAATGTCGTCAAGCACCACGAACCTAAGCACGCCCGCGCGTGACTTCTTATCGCGCTGCATGGTGGCCAAAAGCGTGCTGAAGTCTTTGGCCGGATAACTCACAGGAAGACCGATTGAGGTGAGAATCGAACGATGTCTCTCGACAGCTGAGTCTCCTAGTCGACCAGCTATCCGCGCCAATTCGGCCACGAACACCATTCCGACAGATATTGCGGCGCCGTGACGCCATTGGTAGCGTTCGTTGTGCTCGATGGCGTGACCAAGGGTGTGGCCATAGTTGAGAATCTCTCTGAGACCGCTCTCTCGAAAGTCAGCGCCAACGACTCTGGCCTTAATCGCGATGCTTCGAGAAATAAGTTCGCCAAACTCCGCGCTGCTGGTATCGGTTGCTAGGGCGATGTCTGCTTCTAGAATTTCGAGTATTCGTTCATCAGCGATGAAACCATACTTGGCAATCTCGCCAAAACCGGCGAGCACTTCATTGCGCGGCAAAGTCTGAAGAGTATCGAGATCAACGATTACAGCTCGCGGCGAGTGGAAGACTCCAACCAGATTCTTGCCCTCCGCAGTATTCACCGCGGTCTTGCCGCCGATCGCCGCGTCGACCATCGCGAGCACAGTTGTAGGAATGTGAATTACATCGACTCCCCGCAACCACGTGGCAGCGACAAAACCAGCCAAATCTGTCGTCGACCCTCCGCCGAACCCGATAACTGTGTCGGTTCGAGTGAAATCTGATTTGCCTAAAATCTGCCAGCAGAAGGCGGCAACTTCGATGCGTTTCGCTTCTTCGGTGTCTGGAACTCCGGCGAGGATCGCCTCAAAGCCTGCATCATTAAGAGTCTCTCGAAGCGCCTCTGCGCTAGTCGAGAGCGCAACCGGGTGAATGATGAGAACCTTTTTCGATTTCTCAGAAATGGTGCTGACAACCTGGTTGAGTAGCGAGCGGCCCACAATCACGTCGTAATTGTGGTCTCCGCCAACGCTAATTCGCGTAACTTCACTCATGGTTATTAAGCGCTTTCACGATTGCTGAAACTGTCTCTCGAATTGCCTGTCCTGAGCAATCAACAGTTATGTCTGCAACCTTTTCATAAATCGGACGTCGCTGGTCATAAATCTGTTTCCAGTCAGAGAGCCCGTTGCGAATCAACGGACGCTTGCTCTGGCTCAATCGATTAGCCATGTGGGTTCCATCGGTCATCAGGTAAACAACTGTTGCGCTCTTCAGCTTCATTCGAGTTTCGTCGCTCAGAACTGCGCCACCGCCCGTTGCAACCACTCCCGGAATCGTGATTGCCTCGGCAACGATTGACTCCTCTAGCGTGCGGAATTCAGCTTCGCCCTTTTGCTCAAAGAAGTCCGCAATTGGTCCGTGCCTATCAACGAAGATGCGATCCGTGTCTCTGAAATCTATGTTTAGTGTGCTCGCCAGTCTCTTGCCTACCGTGGTCTTGCCAACGCCCATCGGCCCGACCAGCACTATGACATCGCTTTGCATCAAACTAACTCAAGCGCTCTGAGCGCAACTCCGCAGGAATGTTCTCAAGGTAAGACTCCATGTTGCGCTTGGTCTCAGCAAGCGAGTCGCCGCCGAATTTCTCGAGCACCGAATTCGCCACAACTAGGGCCACCATTGCCTCGGCGACAACACCGGCTGCTGGCACGGCACAGACGTCTGAACGCTGATGCTGTGCCTTGGTTGCCTCACCGGTTGTTATGTCGATGGTTTGCAAGGCTTTAGGCACTGTGCTGATCGGTTTCATCGCGATGCGCACACGGATGACTCCCCCGGTCGACATGCCACCTTCGATACCCCCGGCTCGATCGGTCAGGCGCCTTGCAACTCCGTCTTCTCGAACGATCTCGTCGTGAGCGGCAGAGCCCCTTCGCTTTGCCGTTTCGAAACCATCGCCAAACTCAACACCCTTAATTGCCTGGATGCCCATGAGTGCACCGGCTAGTTGAGAATCGAGACGCCTATCCCAGTGAACAAATGAACCTAGACCTGGCGGAGTGCCGTAGACGAGGGTTTCAGTAACTCCACCAAGAGTGTCGCCGTCTTTGTGGCACTCGTCGATTTCTGCAATCATGCGCTTTGAAGTTTCTGCGTCGAAGCATCGCACCGGATCTTCGTCGAGTTTCTCCAGGTCTTTGCGAGTTGGAAGCTGTGCATCGAGTGCGCTGCTTACTGAGCCAATTGCAACCGTATGCGTCACGAGCGAAATGCCGAGCTCGTTTAGAAAACTTGATGCCACTGATCCGAGAGCCACTCTGGCCGCAGTTTCGCGCGCGCTGGCTCGCTCTAGCACCGGGCGACTGTCGAGAAATCCGTACTTCTGCATACCCGTGAAGTCTGCGTGACCTGGCCTTGGGCGAGTCAGAGGTTCTGCTCTGGCTCCCTGGAGTTCGGAATCGATTGGGTCGGCAGACATGACCTCTTGCCACTTAGGCCATTCAGTGTTTTCGATGCAGATGGCAATCGGGCCACCCATGGTAAGTCCGTGCCTGACACCGCCGCTGAAAGTCACGTTATCTTGCTCGAATTTCATGCGGGCGCCGCGACCGTAGCCAAGGCGACGTCGAGATAGTGCGTCTTTGAGCATGTCTGTGTTGGCGGGAACGCCGGCAGGCAAGCCCTCTAAGACGGCAACCAGCTCGGGTCCATGAGATTCACCCGCGGTAATCCAGCGCAACATCATCCAAGTCTGCCACAAGCCCGCGGCAACATCTAGATAAGGCCCAACGAATCTCTCATTGCGAGTTCGATAGCTCGTTCATTTGGCAACGGGTCAGCTGCCGAGCCTAAGTTGAAGATTCTAAGTTGCGCTATTGCCTGAAACATAAGCATCTCGAGCCCGCTAACTGCGGTTAGCTCTGACCGCTTCCAAAGCTTCGCAATTTCACTAGGCCAAGGATCGTATGCGACATCGAGTAGCGTGCCGCGAGGCGAAAAAAACTTGCTTTTGCCCAGTTTCGACGCGTAATAGTCGACTTGCCCACTAGGGAGCGTCGATATCACAACATCGGCTTTCGAAACCGTTCGATTGAAGTTTGCAAGATTGCCAAGTTTCAAACCGAACCCTCTGGTTCGAACCTGATCCCGGATGTCCTTTGCCTTGGAACGATTGCGAGCCAAAAGCGTCAACTTTGCATGTGGATTCGCAAGAAAGACCGCGTAGATCGCTGATGTAGCGGTCGCACCCGAACCTATGATCACAACATGGCACTTTGGCTCGGTGAGAGCCGAACCAAGTGACTGTTGGATACCGAAGACATCAGTGTTGTAGGCCTTCCAGCCAGAACCTTCTAGATTGAGAGTGTTAGCCACCCCGGTAAGCGACACAATTTCGTCCTGCTGACTTGCGAAGCGTGCGGCTTCCTCCTTGAGCGGCATCGTGATGCTGAAACCTTTCCAACTTGAGTCGAGGGTCTCAATGAATTGACGCAACCTTGCAGCAGGCACCTCAACTGCCGAATATTCACAATCGAGGTTAAGAACCCGATATGCGCTCTGGTGCAGCAATGGCGACTTGGAATGGCTTATGGGGCTTCCGAGCACGGCGTATCGATTAGTCATAGCCAGGGTTCTCTCGCATCCAGGCGAGCCACTGTCTAACTGCCTTTTGATGCTCCGCATAAGTTTCGGTGAAGACCGTCTCACCTGTCTTCAGGTTCACGGTTACAAAATAGAGCCAGTCACCTGCTACAGGATTCACCGCCGCATCTATTGCGAGAGACCCTGGTGCTCCGATTGGGCCGATGGGTAACCCGGGATATTTGTAAGTGTTGTATGGGTTGGGGTCGGCACGATCAGCTTTTGAGGTGGTGAAGGTTGACCCACTAACTCCGTAGCTTACGGTCGCGTCAGACTGAAGTGGCATGCCTACCTCTAGCCTGTTAGTGAAAACTCTTGAAGCCTTGTAGTAGTCGGCAGGTGAATTCACCTCATTCTCGACTATCGAGGCTAAGGTCAAAACCTTGTGGCGATCGGCCACCGATACACCATAGCGATCCAGCTCGGTCTTCATGCGGTCGACCATTATCTTCAACACCTGTTGAGCGCTGAGCTCACGGTCGAATTCGTATGTTGCAGGAAACAGCCAACCCTCTGCACTAACCTCGGTCGCAGGTATTCCCAGGGTTGCTAAATCCTCGCTCGCCGATTCGAGTGAGCCGAGATTAATACCAGTCTTCTCCGCAATAGCGGAGAGCACCTCTTCTATGCGAATTCCCTCTCGGATGGTGACCCGATTAGCTATTCGACGAGTTGGGTCTGCCAGCGCGTCCAAAGCTGCCGAGGAACTCATTTGAAGTTTCATGTTGAAGCTTCCGGGATAGAACGTGAAGTCTCGTTCAAGGATCAGTCTGTAAATTGTTCGGTAGGTTTTCACGATGCCGAGATCCACCATCTCTTGTGCGACAGATGAACCCTCTTCGCCGGGCTCTATCGTGAGTACAACCGAACCATTTCCTGATCCCGCAAAGTCAGAACCGTTGAATGAATCGAGAGCGTCTCGAACTGCCGAGCGGTTTAAAAACAATAGAACGGCGACCACCGCTAGAACACCGAAAAGCGCAACGAGCCTGCGGGCTAGGAACTTAGCTCTCGTCTGCATACTCAGAAATCTTAATGCCTGGAGCAGTTGCGGTCGTCTTCTCGTGCGCTAGCGCTGCTTCGAGAATCACAGCGGCCGCTGCAGAGTCGATAACTGCGCGTTGGTCTCTGGAATCGAGCCCCTTGGATCGCAGTGATTGCGACGCAATCTTTGTCGAGAATCTCTCGTCAATCAAACGAACGTCGATAGCGAGCATCGCCTGCAGCGCTCGAGCAAACTCCACTGCATCGCCTGTGGATTGGGTGGAGCTTGAAGTCAGGTTGAGCGGCAAGCCGACGTAAACCTCAATGACGTGGTCAAGCTGCAGAACTTGATTCGCGCAAGCAGCCAGACCGTCTGGGTTTCGCTTGATGTGAGTCAGGGGCGTTGCAAGAATCGAGTGTGCGTCACTAGCCGCTACTCCGATGCGCACCGAACCAACATCAAAGGCAACTCGCCTACCGAGTCGCATGATTAGCTGATCAGCGCCGCGGCGATTGAATCGAACGCAGCATCAATCTTGGATGCGTCTGTTCCGCCACCCTGCGCGATGTCGCTCTTGCCGCCGCCACCGCCGCCCAAAACTGAACTGGCAAGCTTGACCAAGTTTCCGGCGTGAATGCCTGCGCTTTGGGCCAACTGGTTTACCGCAACGACAACCATGGGCTTCGAATCTACGACGGCGATAACCGCAGCCACTGCTGATTTACCCTCTAGTTTGTCGCGCAACAGGATGGCCAGGTTTCTGACCTCATCGACTGACTCGACGTTTGCCAATTGCTTTATAGCTAATGTAGTTTCGCCGACCGTCTTGCTCGCCGCAAGTATTTCAGGTACCAGAGTGGCAATTTGACTCGACTGAAGTTGCGATAGCTTTCGCTGAGTCGACTTCAGTTCTTCGAGTGTGGCGAGAATCTTTTCTTCGATTGACTCGCGAGGCGACTTGAGCAAATCTGCTACTCGTGAGACAAGAGCGCGTTCTGTCGATAGCGACTTGAACGCTTCGATGCCAACTAACGCTTCAACGCGGCGCGAACCTGAGCCAACTGATGATTCTCCGAGCAACGAAACCAAGCCAACCTGTGAGCTTCGAGATACGTGCGTTCCTCCGCAGAGTTCTCTTGACCAAGGACCACCAATTTGGATAACGCGAACGCTCTCGTCGTAGGTTTCGCCGAAAAGTGCTACGGCACCGAATTCTCGAGCCTCCTCGATGCTCATAAATTGGGCGCTCACGGCCAAGTTGTCACGAATGGCCAGGTTGCTAATCTCTTCAATCTCTGACTTTGTCTCAGCACTGAGTGCTTGAGCCCAAGAGAAGTCGAGTCTCATGTAGCCGGGCTTGTTGTATGAGCCTGACTGCAATGCCTCTGGGCCAAGCACCTGGCGCAACGCAGCGTGCACAATGTGAGTGGCTGAGTGAGCCTGTGCAGCCCCAAGTCTCCAGCTTGGATCGACCTGAGTGGTCGCCTTTGCACCAACCGAAACCTCACCGCTTCTGACCAAAACCTTGTGACTGACTAGGCCCTTGACAGGTTTTTGCACGTCGAGAACTTCAAGTTCAAATCCGTTCCCAACTATGGTTCCTGCGTCTGAATCTTGCCCACCTGACTCGGCGTAGAACGATGTCTCATCGAGAATTACCTCGACAACTTGGCCTGCTTTCGCAACCTTTGATTCTTGACCCTCTGAGATTAAACCGAGCACGGATGCTTCGGCTTGCAACCCTTCGTAACCGAGGAAAACCGTTGAGCCGAGCTGACGGAAAGCTGAGTAGACCGACAGGTCGGTGCCACCGAGTTTCTTTTCGCGAGCGTCTGCCTTTGCACGATCACGTTGTTCTGCCATGAGGCTCTTAAACCCGTCGCGGTCCACGCTCAGCCCAGCCTCTTCGGCAATCTCAAGGGTCAGATCAATCGGAAAACCATAGGTGTCATGCAGCAAAAAGGCGGTTTCACCGTTTATTTTGTTCGAACCGGCTTTTGCCGAAGATACCGCTTCTTCTAGCACGAGCGTGCCGGCGGTTAGCGTGCGCAAGAATGCTTCTTCCTCG
>Ga0208595_1000046_pt1 | contig 40773 bp, 34 predicted proteins | sample LakMenEpi28Jun11_FD_150742 | JGI IMG/M metagenome (GOLD analysis project Ga0208595, IMG submission 150742) | Freshwater microbial communities from Lake Mendota, WI - 28JUN2011 deep hole epilimnion (SPAdes) | ecosystem: Environmental > Aquatic > Freshwater > Lake > Epilimnion/Euphotic zone ...
CTGCTCGGTGAAGTAGGTAACGATGCCGTAACCGGCGGCGACGGCAGCGACAGGATCGAGGGTGGTGACGGCAACGACTCGCTCACTGGTAGCGGTGGTAACGACGCGATCAACGGTGGCGAAGGCAACGACGCCCTCGGTGGTGGCGACGGCAACGACGCCCTTAGTGGTGGCGACGGCAACGACAAGATTTATGGTGACGCCGGTAATGATGCGCTGAAGGGCGAAGGCGGAAACGACGGCATGATCGGTGGCGCAGGCTCCGACAACTTAGCTGGCGCGAATGGTGAGCCAGCGCCGACCGAGCGCAACCTTTGCGAAAAGGACATCCTGGACGTCGTGACCTACTGCGGTTTCGACAACGCGGCCCCGTGGGTGGTTTCGGCAGAGCTTTCAACAACTTCGGTCGACTCATCAGTTAGTGCTCAGACAATTCAAGTGACCATGCACGTCACCGACGAGCTCATGGGCGTTGACGTTGCTGGATGTTCAATCACCCTCGACGGAGCCCGTTCATCAACTGGCTACGAGCGCGCAGTGAGAACCTCAGGCGACGCAATCGATGGCATGTACACATGCAACGTCACGATCCCGCTTGGTGGTTCGACAGGCCGTTGGGGTCTAAACATCGACACCCGCGACCGCGCCGGAAACATGGGTTTTGCCAACCAAGGCCCCAACCGCAAGTGGCACAGCAACCTTCCGGAAATCATGGATCAGACCCCTGAACACTGGATCGAGCAGACCGGAGCGGGTGACAACCAGTCGCCACGAATCACCAACCCTGTCTACAGCAAGACCGAAATCGACACCTCGGCCGGCCCAGACAGCTTCAACCTCGACGTGACCGTGACCGATGACTTCTCAGGCATCAAGAGTGTGAATTGTGGACCTCGCCACAACTCGGTCGAAAACTTCGACATCAAGGTCGTCGTCACGAAACTCAGCGGAACCGGCACCAATGGTGTCTGGCGATGCGCAGTTACCCTGCCTCAGAACTCTGGCCAGGGTAAATGGACCTTCTCCGTAGTCGCAGTCGATAACACCGGAAAGATCTACGCGATACAGGGCAAGCCTCTAACTGAGTCCACCTGGGCAGTCGACGATATTTCTGAAATCTTCGTCCAACCCGCTTTGGACCTTGGAGTGAACTACGTCACCCAAATCGGTGAAGGTGACGATCAGCTACCAACGATGACATCCATCACCTTGGATAAGACTCAGGTGAACACCTCGAGCAGCGACCAGACGGTCGTAGCAACTCTGAACCTGGTCGACTTGGAGTCGGGAATCCGGTCTGCTGAGCTGCGGTCGTTCTCGCCAACCACGTTTGCGCAGAACACAACTCAGTGCAAGGTATCAACGACTGACGGTGCGGGTAACGAGGTTTGGACCTGCACCCTCAAACTGCCGCTTGGCTCACAAAAGGGTCTACACGGCTTCTCGATCATGATGTACGACAAGGTCGGTAACCGAGTCACCTACGACTACAACAAAGACACCGGCAAGTGGCGCATGCGCCCGTTGGATTTCTACGGCAACATAATCCCCGTTGAGAACCTCGAGCTTGGTCCAGTTGGAGTTCTAAACACGGATTAGTAGATGCCGCCCTACCTACAATGAAGTAATGAGGGCTAATCACAAGGATGTCGACGGAGATGCAAGTTGCTCGCCCTGATTCGGGCAAGCCATCCGATTCCGAGTGTGGCGGTTTCCTCGTTTGCTGGGCTATTTAGCCTGGGATCCGGGCTTCCAGCCCACACCTCCCTACTAATCTTCTTCGCGGTGCTGCTACAGCAGATTTCGGTCGGCCTATCTAATGACTGGCTCGATTACAGGCGAGACTTGGCCGCAAACCGCCAAGATAAACCCTCGGTCAGCGGTCAAGTGAGTGTGCGTCTCCTGAGACTCTTGTCTCTGACAGCGGCTGTTTCGGCCGAAGTCGTGGCCCTGTTCCTAGGCATCGGGGCGTCGCTGTTGATGTTGCTTATGCTTGCGGCCGGTTGGGCCTACAACTTAGGCATGAAATCGAACTGGTCCTCGGCGCTCCCTTACGCCGTTGGCTTTGGCGCGATCCCCGTCTTTGTAGGGCTGGCTGCCCCGACACCGTTTTGGGTGCCTACGTGGGTGGTAATGGTTTCGGCTCTCTTGGGCGTAGCAGCTCACTTTGCCAACGTACTGCCTGACATCGAGGCCGACAAGCTAACCGGAGTCAATTCGTTGCCGCACATCCTGGGGCAGAAGGTCTCGGCCATCGTGATTGCCACAGCCGCCCTAATCGCCAACTTGCTAGTGGTTACTCAGTCCGAAGCCCTAGACCCGACCCTTGCAATCGTTGGCCTAATTGCCACAATCATCTTGGTCGGTTTCGCCAGCGCGCTGTCACTCAGAGCCAAACCAACCAAGGTCGCCTTCACCCTGCTGATTTTGGCCTCGCTGGTCAACGTGATCCTGCTAATGCTCGGCAGCGGTAGCTAGGGTTTAGCCTTTTTCGCGCTTGGCTTTCGCGCCGTCAGGCCAAGCGACAACGCAGACCTTGTTACCTGAGCGATCGGCGAGGATCCACCAGGAGGGAGCAAAAGATTCATCCACGACAACGCCTCCAGCTGCGACAGCCGCCTCGACTCGAGCTTGGGCGACTTCCTTCGAAAGCGAAACGTCAAGATGCATGGCGTGGCGCAGAGACTTGCCTGCCTCTATGTCCTGCATCCATACAGTTGAACTGACTCCGAGGGGATCAATAGCGTTGTCTTCGAGCATTGGTTCATAACCCAGGACGGCACGCCAAAACCCGAGATCGATAGCTTCTGTTTTCGCCGCAATGGCGAATTGCACCTCTTGCACTTGCTTCGGGTCGCTGACTGCTCGCAGAGATTTAGCAACTCTAGAGATCTCCCTGGCAAGGTCGATGTGATGGGGTTCAATCTTCCAGGTTTCACGGGTCAGGCGAACGGTCAAGCGCTTCGAAACGATAGTCAACTGAGCATGGGTTCCCTCTAGGCCCGGCAGTTGAGCGATTGCTCGAGCTAGTTCGGCAGCATCGGCAAGTGTCTCAGTGACGAATACGGCGGATGGCCCGCCATGCAACACAACCCAGTCCTCAAGCCCGTCTGCCTGAAGGAATTCAATCCAATACTGCTCGCTCATTGAGGACTCCCATACCAATTGCCTTTTCAGTTAGGTTACTAAACAGCCAACGCTTGACCCTCGAAAAGAGGTTAAGCTCAACGCCTATTTAACTGCAGTCGTGCTCTTAGATAGCCACAGGGTAGCCGAAGTGCCAGCGCTTGTCCCAGTTACCCTGACCGCGATGAACTTACCCTTATCTGCGGTTGCCAAAATGAGCGTTGAGCTGGTTTTTCCGCTCAGTGCTTTGCAAGTCTTCGGGATTGTCGCGGTCGATGCGGTTACAGCTTTCGTGCATGAGTACCACTGGTAGGCAAGCTTTGGGGCTGGAGCTCCTGTCCAGGTCCCAGGCTTGGCAGTGAGTTTGCTCTTCAACTTAGCGAAACCAAAGATTGTAGGTTTTACAGTCGCAGCAGCTTTTAGAGTGCTGGAGGTCCACTTAGCGTAGAGAGTGATGTCCTCTGTCACACCGGGAGCGTAAGGGAACGAGATCACAGCCCCACCGTCCGTAGCAGCCCAACCAGCAAACTTGTATCCAGAGCGAGTTGGAGCGGCAGGGGGAGCCACGATCAGACTCTCTGTCGCAAATGATTCGTCGGCAACAGGAGACCCACCCATCGAATTGAACTTAACAGCGTAAGTATTTCTAATCCACTTGGCATAGAGAGTCAGCTCCTCTGTTCCACTGGGGCTGAAGGGGAATCCAATAACTTGTCCAAATTCATCCCCAGACCAGCCCTCGAAGATGTATCCAGCTCGAGTTGGCTGTTCTGGTTCCACTTCAATTTCTCCACCAACAGCGAGCGAGATCGTTTGAACACCTGTGCCGCCTGTTGAATCAAAGACAACTGAACGAATGATCGGGTCCTTACTCCATCTTGCGTAGAGCGTGACGCTCCCTACGGAACTCGGAACATGCGGGAACGAGATGGGTTCTCCATCTTCAGCAGCTAACCAACCTTGGAAGGTGTAGCCGGAACGAGTAGGGGCTTTAGGCGCCGAAACAATATTTTCGACGGCAACAAATGAAGCAGCAGAATCTAGCACTCCACCGGTCGGGTCCAAGCTAACCGCATAAGTTGGAATCCATCTTGCGTAAAAGGTCCCATCGCTCTCGCGATACCAAGTCGTCACAGGAGCAGCGTTTGGATCCTCTGAATCACTCCAACCCTGAAAAATGTAGCTCTCGCGGGTTGGCGGGGCAGGGAGTTGGAGTTGACCGCCAACGATAAGACCTGGCGCTACCGAGCTTCCGCCGGTGGAGTCGTAGGTTGCGTTGTAGGTTCTCGGAGTAAAGTTCGGAAACAACGTGATTCCAGTGCTTCCCGCCGAGAGTGGGAATGAAAGTAACGCTCCGCCTGGAGTAGTGGACCAACCGGCCCACTCATTAGCGACTTTGTCGACTCGAAACGGTTGCTTGCTGAATTCGTTAGGGCCCAGAAAAGTGACAGACTTCAGGTTTTGGTTATTGTCGAATGTGCCTGAGTTCGGCAGATTATTGATGGGGAATCCGGGCTCAAACACAACGCTCTCTAGGTTTGAGTTCCTGAACGCTGCACCCATCGAATCCACGCTACTCGGAATCGTGATTGTCGAGAATTTCGTTCCATTGAAGGCGTGAAAGTCCATTGTCTTCAAACCGGTTGGCAGAGTTATCGACGTAAATTTGGTGTTTTCAAAAGCCCAAGCGCTGATCTCCACCAGTTGGCTCCCGGCTTCAAATTTCACCTCGGTGACAAAGATTTTCTCGGCGAAAGCGAATTCGGCAACCTTTCTGATCTGCGCAGGAATCGTGACCACCCCGGCGCAATCGTCAGTCGCTCCTACCAGCACATCATCAACGATCGTGAAAGATCCACCCTGCGAGCAAGCAACTGTTGATTCGGCGGCTAGAGCCGGTGCCGCAACCGAGGTTGAGAGCATCAGCAAAGCTGCAACTGCCGAAAAGACTGACTTCTTCATAAACCCCTACTTGTTGATTTTGCTTCGCCGGTTAGGCGGAGGTGGCGCTATTCACGCCACCTCCCCTAGCCGACCTTCGAGGTTGACTTCGAAGTTGCCGAGGTGCTTCCGGCACTGTTCGAGGCTTTGACCAGTACTGCAATGTACTTGCCACGATCAGCTTCGGTAACGGTGTATCGGCTGTCACTTGCGCCACCGATAGGAGAACAGCCGCTAGCGCCTGTGAACTTTTCAGCACCAGCTGCAGCTGGGCTAGAGCAGCGATACCACTTGAAGCTTGTCGACGCTTCTGGGAACGCCGACCAACGGCCCGGAGTAGCCGTTAGTGTCTTGTCCACCGACGCCGACCCAGAGATGCTCGGGTTCGCAGTTTTGGTAGGTGCATAAGCTACCTGAGCTGACTCGGCTGTCACAGTTGTTTTGCCCGCGGTATTCACAGCGGTGACAAGAACAGAAATGTACTTGTCTTTATCTGCGGCGGTAACCGTGTAGCGGTTCTTCGTAGCGCCCCTAATCGGTGTGCAACGACTTGACCCGCTGAACTTCTTTTCTCCGGCCGAGGTGTCATTGCCGCAGCGATACCACTGCACGCTGGTCTTCGGTGCCGGGAACGCCTCCCATGAACCGTTGCTGGCCGTAAGGCTCTTATTGAGCATCGCCGTGCCAGAGATCACTGGGCTGTTGGTGCTCGAAGGGGTGAGAGCCACACGAGGTGACGAAGCGGTAACCACAGCCGTTCCCTGCGTGTTTACAGCAGTGACCTGTGAAGTCACGAACATACCTTCATCGTCAGCCACCAGTCTGTAGCGAGTAGCCTTTGCACCCTTAATTGCAGTGCAGTCAGAAGCCTTTGCTACCGGTGCATTGGTCGCCCTGGTCGCCTTTTCGCAGCGGAACCACTGAGTAGAAGTCTTAGCCACAGGGTTGGACTTCCATGTTCCAACGGTCGCGCTCAGGTACTGCTTATTAATAGCAGAACCGGTAACCACAGGGAGCTGGATTCTGCTCGGTGCCGCTAGCTTCGGGGCAAGGAAAGATCTCGAAGTGGTCACCGTGGTACCAATACGGTTCTTTGCCGTAACCAAAGGAGTTAGGTACTTGCCAGCATCTGGCACCACAACCTTGTAGCTCGCTCTATTAGCGCCAGCAATCAGCACACAATTCGCGGTTTTCGTCAGCGCCGACAACCCAGCAGCTACAACCTTGTCACAGCGATACCACTGCACCGTAACAGCTGCATCAGGGTATGCGTCCCAAGTGCCAGTTGCGGCAGTTAGAGGAGTGCTCTGAAGGCCTGATCCAGAAACTGTGGCATTCGCCTTCAATTCAGGCTTGTAAGGATCCCGAATCCAGGTCGCGTAAAGAGTGATGTCCTCAAACACACCAGGGGCGTAAGGGAACGTGACTGCGGCTCCATCGTAGATCGCAGACCAGCCCTGGAAGGTGTAACCGACACGAACTGGAGTTGTGGGAGCCGACGAAATAACACCATCGGACCTAAACGAAAGCGCCGGCATAGTCAAACCACCATTTGTGTTCAGGTTCACCGCATACGTATTCGCATCCCAAATAGCGTAAAGAGTGATGCTCTCAAACACATCCGGAGCATAGGGGAAAGAAACAGCGTCTCCACCATCGGTCGCCGACCAACCCAGAAGGGTATAACCAGCACGAATCGGCGTTGCAGGGGCAGCAGAAACAGCACCATCAGCCCTAAACGAAAGCGCTGGAACCGACGATCCACCCTTTGTATTCAGGTTCACCGCATACGTATTCGCATCCCAAATGGCGTAAAGGGTGATGTTGCCGATTACGCCAGGTGAGTAAGGGAAAGCAACAGCGTCTCCACCATCGGTCGCCGACCAACCGGCAAAAGTGTAACCAGGACGGAAAGGCTCAGTTAGTGCAGATGCAATAGGTCCGTCGGTTTGAAATGACCCAGGAGGTACCGAGGTTCCGCCGTTTGTACTCAAGTTCACCAAATAGGTGTTGGCAGTCCACTTAGCAAAAAGAGTAATGTCGCTGGTCGCAGCTGGTGAGTAAGGGAAAGTAACAGCTTCTCCACCCTCGGTCGCCGACCAACCATTAAACGTGTAACCGGGACGAGTTGGGTCTACCGGGGCTTGCGAAATCGCAGCGTCCGTTACGAAGGAGCTGGGAGAAACCGCAGAACCACCCATGGAATTGAAGTTAACAGCATTCGTGTTGGCAGTCCACTTAGCAAAAAGTGTAATGTCTGCTGTGCCACCTGGAGTGAGGGGGAATGACACTGCAGCTCCAGAAGCTGTTCGTGACCAACCAGCGAAAGTGTAACCAGGGCGAGTTGGGTCTACCGGGGCTTGCGAAATCTGACCGCCCTGTGGCCAGTTACCGGCGGAAACTGCTGACCCACCCTGTGAATCGAAATTAACGATTCTGTTAATCACCCACTTCGCATAAAAAGTTGGATTACTCTCATTCATCCATTGGGTAACTTGATTTCCCGAACCGCCAGCGTTGTCGAACCAGCCAATGAATGAGTATCCGGCCCTCGTCGGTGGGGTAGGGAACTGCTCAATCACTCCTAATCGGATGCTGCTGGTTGAAGCCGCCTCATTTCCTCCGTTGGAGTTGAATGTCGCGGTAAAGACCTTTGGTTGCCATCTCGGGTAAATAGTTCCTACGACGGAACGAGGGAAGGAAAGAACTGGTCCATCAACAGTGGCAGACCATCCCAACCACTCGTAGAGGGGTTTGTTGTTGGGCTTAATCGCAGGCCAAGTAATTGCGCTATTGAACGTAATTGATCTTACGTTGATAGCCCTTGCGACAAAAGCGTTATCAATCCAATAATTTGGTTCAATTCTCGATTCAAAAGTAATTGTTTCCACTTCTGGTCCAAGCCCGTTATATCCAAAACCCGCGAGTTTTCCAGGATATGAGATCGAGGTAAGTTTATTCCCCCTCATTGCTTCGCCATTGATTGACGTCATGTTGGGAGGCAAGACTATCGAAGTGAAAGGCATGTTCTGAAGCGCATTTGACGTGAATGATGTAACCCTAGAATCGGACGGGAAGAGCACACTTGTAATGGCTCGGCCGTTAAACACATCATTGACTTGGGTCACGGCAGTAGGAATTGTTACTTCCCCGGCACAGTTGCTGGTCGCAGATGTTAGAACATCGTCGGTGGTGGTGAAAGTGCCCGACAAGGAACAGTTGTAAACCTGCACCACTTTGGGGGCAAAAACAGGGTAGAGGGTTTTAATATTTCCAGCGGTCACTATGTGTGGGAATGAGATTAGTGGCCCATCAACGCTCTCCGACCAGCCCTTGAAGTTCATGCCTTCTTTTACGAAGCCACCCCCGATTGCATGGACCCTGCTTGGGCCGTTGACGATTATCGAGCTGAGTTTAGAGCTTGCTTGGAATTTTCCAATCCCAAGAGATACGGTGCCGATTCTAGGTTCAAGAATCAGCGTCTCAAGGTTAGCGCCAAGTGCATCATCTGAGATCGAATTAACTCTTCCTGGAATAGAAAGAGATGTCATTGGGGTCCTATCGAATGCAGACCACGAGACCCATGTTGTCGTGGCCGGTATGACTATTGAGGTGATGTTGGTGCGGGCAAATCCCGTAATCCAATCCAGAACGCTTCCTTCTTCGAATGTGACCCCCGTAATGTTTCTGCCACTAAAGGCACTGGGCCCAATCTCAGTTACGCTCGCTGGAATGACTACTTCGCCGGCGCAGTTGCTGGTAGAGGATTCAAGCCACCGACCACCGTTGGTTAGGAAGAAACTTCCCCCTAAGGAGCAGTCCAGCGGTCCTGCTTGAGCCGGCGCTGTCATCGTCGTCGAGACGATCACTAGGGCAAGGACGCTTGATAGAAAGGCTAAGACTGATTTCTTCATGAGACTTCCATTTTTCATGTTTGGGGAGTAATTACAAACTTAGAGTTATATTACATACTTCAAGTAGTAATGAAAGTGAAAATTCGGCAAAGGCGCCGTGAATTAACTTGGTTCGGCGTTTATAGAATTGGGTTATGACGGCAAATGGTGACGACGTGAAGTTGTTGGTTGGGCGGCAAGGCGCCTACAGGGCCAGGACCCGCGCGGCTCTTCTCAAGTCAGCGCAGCAGGTTCTCGCTCAAGTCGGCCTCAGCGCCACCATAGAGGATCTCGCCAAAGAGGCACAGGTTTCACCGGCCACGATCTACAACCACTTCGAAAGCAAAGACGAATATCTAAAAGAAGCTTTGAATGACATCTGGATGGAGTGGGTGCTATGGGCCTATGAAGGTAGGAGTCAAGGCGAGGGCATCGAGACGAAGATTGACGTTTGTCGCAAACTCTTTCGCGTCAGTCAAACCCACACATTACTGGGGAAGGTTTTGTCGAAGACTTTGAACCAATCTTCATTCGTGATCGACGCGCTTAGGCATAGCGCTGAGAGCTCGTTCACTGCGGCGCTGAAAAAAGCTGGTTTGGACACCACGGACTTAGAGATTCGTCTAGATATCTGGGCCCAAGCGCTTGCCGGAATATTTGAGGGGGTCTTCGTATCTAAGAAATTGACTCCCGAAACGGCCGATAAGGCACTGCGAATCTCTCTTGCGATCTGGGGCTTGGACGAAGCCCAAGCAGAAAAACTGACCTCCTCGCCTATCGCCCTGTAACTAAGCAAAAATCTCGAGCAAAATGCCCAGCCAACTCCTCGCTATTTTTGAAGTTTGGTATGACTTTCCAAATTCAGTAGAGTAGTTACAGATTTGAAGAAGTTGACCCGGTGAGGTCCAAAGGAATTTTGATGGAAGAAACCATGGGGCAACAGGCTGACCAGACCGAGCGGAGTAGGGCTTCGCTGCTCTTCTCAGCAACCGAAGTCATGGCTGAAATGGGGCTCTCGGCCACAATCGAGGTCCTGGCTGTTCACGCTCGGGTTTCTCCGGCGACGATCTACAACCACTTTGGCAGCAGGGAAGACTACCTGAAAGAGGCCCTGAGTCACACTTGGCGACAGTGGGTGACCCGTTTCTACAACGGAAGGCGAGAAGGCGAGAGCTTTCTGACCATGGTGGATGTCTGTCGCAAGTTGTTTAGGGTAAATCGCGACATGTCGACCCTTGGCAGGGTTCTTCGTCAGGCTCTAAGGGACTCCCCATTCGTCATCGAGGCGATCAAGCCCACCTCGGAACTCGCTTTCAAAGACATGATGCGAAAGAGCGGACTCGAACATGATGCATTGGAACTTCGAATGGACATGTGGTCAACCTGCATTGCGGGCATCTTCCACGACATTTTCGTCACCAGCAAACTGTCACCCGAACAAGCAGACAAAGCCCTAGCAATTGCATTAGCGATCTGGGACATACCCGCGGATCAAGCGGTGAAACTGACCTCGCGCCCGCTCACCTACTAGTTTCGCATAGCTGAATCTCTGCTGACTTTCGGAATTGAAGTGGTCCTCGCCTAAGCGAAGATCATCGGGGTGCTTAGAAGCACGGCTGTTCCGAATATCCACAAAATAATTGAAAGCACGACTAGATAAGCGACTAAGTTTCTAATTCTCATCACAGCAGTGATACCAAGCAAGAACAACGAGACCGCGAATAGGCCAGTGAGCATCTGAAGTTGATTGCTCAAGCTGGTCTCAGTATTGGAGACTTCTATCCAAGACTTACTGCTTGCAAACTTGGCTTCGTATTCAGCGTAAATAGACTCCATATAGGGTTTGCAATCCGCCAACTGCATGCGTGGGTTCTCGGTGAAGCAATTGAAAGCATCAACATAAAACTCGTATGAGCCATTTGAGGTCCGAATGTCGTCGTAAAGCTTTTCGGTGGGGACTTTGTCTATGAAGTGGCGCACTTGTTTGTCCCTGAGGACACTTAAATCATCTCGATACTTAACTTCAGCAGTTATCCACGCGTTGTCGGCAGCCGCCAGAGCCAATGCGTACTCTGAACTAGCATCTGATGCCTTGCCGGCATGTAATGAAGATTGAATTGCAGCCCAAGCAGTAGTGGTTGAAACCAAACCCAGTAAGACTACGATTACAAAATTCCCTGCCAACTTTTCCAGTTTTGTCTTCATTCGCGTTACTCTACCCACATTTACTTTCAAAGAGCCGCTAACTTGATGTCATTTTGGCTACCATCTGGGAACTAAAAAACCCGGCCCTCGTGAGAAGGAACCGGGTTTCGTGCGCTTGGAGGGACTCGAACCCCCAACCTTCTGATCCGTAGTCAGATGCTCTATCCATTGAGCTACAAACGCTGGGCGCTTTCTTTCGAAAGGCAACCTCACCATTCTAGCGAAGAAGCGAGGGCGATGCCAAGTGGTTGGTTTTTGGCGGAGAAAACGGGGTGATGCGGTTAACTGCATCACCCCGTTAGCTGTTTTTGTTTAGAAGGTCGCCGTGATTACTACTCGGCGGTTTCTCCACTGTTCTGTGACGCTGACTGGCTCTACGCCACCCTTCGCGACCGTCTTGAAGATCGCCTTGATGCCAAGGGACTTCAGATAGGCGGCGACGTTGTCGGTGCGTCCTTGAGCCAGGATTATGTTGGCTCGCTTGACTGCCTGCGACTTGGTGTCGGTTTCGGTGTAGCCATAGATGGTTACGGTCTTAGCCCCCTTGAGTAGGACTGCTAGGGCCTTGAGAGAAGATACTCCGCCGGCGTTCAAGGTCGGCTGGTTGTAGCCGAACAAGAAGCCGTTGAGGGTCCAACTCTTCGAGGTTGTCTTAGCCGCTTGAGCCTCGACCTCACACTCATCGTTGATCACGAAGTAGGCACTGTCGGTGACCTTGGTTCCGGCAGGTGATGTTGCCGTTAGCGTGAGCGCGTGCTTACCAGCAGTTGCGCAAGCCTTGGCAGGGATTCTGATTACACGACTGAATGCTCCGTTGGCGTCTGTTTTCGCCTTGAAGAGCACATTTGTCTGCGCGTTCATTACCAAGCTGTAGTCCGAGTTGGCCTTCAGACCGCTTCCCTTAATAGTCACGTTCTGGCCAACAAACTCGGCCCCGATTTCGAGTTTGAGGGTTAGCTTCAGCGAGATGGGTCCGGTTACTGGCCCAACGACCGGTGGGTCGTAGCTGTAGTCGGTGGTCACCTGGTTTGCTCCGGCGACCAGGGTGATTGTGATGGCACCCTTACCCTTCGGCATCTTGAACGAGAGCGTCGTGCCGTCGCCGTTGACCACGAAGTTCGGCTTGCGGATGGTCAGCGCGCCGATCTTGATGCTCGTGACGGTGCCAAATCCGGTTCCAGTGATGACTAGGGTGTTGCCACCGGCTTCTGGGCCGTGGGCTGGGCTAATCGCTTCGATCTCGGGAGGCAACGCGGTGATAAGCAACTTGCCGGCAACGTACTTGATGACGTTGTTGTAGGCAGCGGAGTCGAGCGCTACGAGTGAGCCAAGCTTTGGCACAATCTTGTAGGTTCCAACTGCTGTTGGCGCGCTGGTTAGAAGAGTCGTGCCCTGGTAGTAGTCGTACTCGACATTCTCATAGGCGTCGCCGTCGATGAGACCCGCCATCGAGTAACTAGGAATCACTGGCTCGCCAGTTGGCACCACCAGGTCGTCGGCGATAACCGAGACAACCTTCGGTGCGCTGTAGACCTTGATTACTAGCTCCTCTATGGTTGTCGAGTCATCCTTGAACGACTTAGCTGCGTTGTAGTTGGTCGATGCAGCCTGAGTTGCCTCAATGATGCAGTCGCCGGCCTTCAATGCGGTGACGGTCGTGCCGTTGAGCGAGCAAACACTCGTGGTCTTGTTTACCAAGACGGGGGTGGCTGCTCCGGCTGCGACATCAATGGCTTGGCTGTTTCGGCTGTCCAGTGTTTCGACGGTTAGGGCAATCGGAGTGCCGTTACCCATCACTACCGAACCAGGGTTCGAAGTTAGCTTGACGATGGCGTCAGCTTTCTTGATGGTTCCGGTGAGCTGGATGTTTGGGTTGGTTAGGTTGTAGCGGTTACGCCAACCCCAGTCGAGAAGCACCGGACCGTTCGTTGTAATGGCCTTCGAGGCTCCCACAGTAGCGTCTGCGAAGGCAGCGCCATTCATGAAGCCCCAGTCAAGGTTCACATTGTCTGTAGGGATTGCTCCGGTTACGGTGAGCTCACCGAGCGTGATGCTTGTGTTGCCGTCGTAAACCTTCTCGGCCTTTACCGAGTTGATCGTTAGGTCCTTCTTGTTTACGGTCAGCTCGAACACGTCGTAGGTGGGTAGGTAGTAGATCGCCTTGTCCACGTTGCCCGAGACCATCTTGAAGCTGCTAACACGGATCTCCCAGCTGGTCACAGCGGCGTCGTCGCCTCCACACCAAGACCACCTGATGGCAACCTCATTAGGGAGGCCGTTGTTCCACCCGGTGTTTGGGTCCTGAACCGCGCAAGCGTGGTTACGGTACTGCCAAGTGACTTCGGTGACTGCGTCAGCCGTGGTCGATTTGGTGTAACCAATGTCGTTAGGAGAACCGTTTGTTCCGTCGCCAAGCTGCCCGCGGTAAACGATGCTGTTACCAGTCCCGGTGACAAGCTTCGGGGTGAAGGTCACAGGGGTTCCGGTAATGGTTAGGCGAACCTGGTTCTGGTTTCCGACGAAGCCGTACTTTTCTCTGTCGAAGGTGGCCGTGCCTGTGTTTGCCCAGACATACCAGTCACCAGCGGCAACTGGAAGACCAGACTTAACGTTTCTGCGCATTGCGTCTGCGTTGTAGTCATCAACCGACTGGTATAGGTAGCCGTCGGCTGGCTGAACGTAGGTGGTTCCAGGAACAGGGTTGTTCATGGTCGCGCTTGCGGTGTACGAAGTGCCGGCGGCAACTGTTAGTGCTGCCGTTGAGTTGTTCAACTTGGTGGTGACATCGGTTGAAACACCGCAGTTGAAACCAAAGTTGAGCACTGGCTTGGTTGAGTCGGCAGGGATGAACGAGATCTCCTTGCCACCCCAAGGGTTAGAGATGTTAGCCGTCTGGGCCGAGAAGTCGATAACAACCTCGTTGTCAGACCAAGTGACCGCGCTAGAAGAGATTGTTTCTCCGCCGAGCTTCACAGTTCCGGCTGAGCCAAAGACTCCAACACCGTTAGCAGTGACAACCGCTGGGGAGTAGGTTCCCTGGGTCTCCTTGGTGCAAATACCGGCTCTTGGGCTCATGGTTGTTGGCTGAGGCGCAACACCAACGTAGTAGATTCCGAGTCTGCGCGAGATCGAGTCGCTCTTGGTGACCACCCGAACCTCCGCCCACTTAGGAACCTGGAGCGTCCTCGGAGCCCTGAAAGTGATCTGGGTGTTTGTGGTTGTCATCGGAGTAATGGTGACCCAGTTATCTCCATACTCGGTAACCATCTCGACCACGGTCTTTGCCCCGTTGTCGGTCGAGAGGAAGCCTGAACCCGTAATGACGAAAACGTCTGAGACGTCGTCGGCAGGTGAGAAGGTGTGCCTTTCTCCGCCTCGGGCGTTGTCAACGGATGACTCGATCTTGGTGATTTCAGGGCCGGTAAAGATTGAACCAATCAGGACGCCGGCCTTACGTGTAGCTGTGAGGGTGCCAGTGTTAGGAATCACCTGGATATCAACCGAGGTTCCGGTAGCAGCAGGCGTGGTGAACACAATTGCGGTGTCGCTGTAACTCGACGGTGTCACGAGGGTGCTACCGAACTTGATCTTGCCGGCAGTGCCGAATCCGGTTCCCTGGATTCGAAGAACCTGACCGCCCGCGGGTGTCGACGAGGCAGTTAGGTAACCGCCATTGTCGGTGTACGAGTTGTAGTCGGCGAAGTCCGAGTTGTAGGGGTTCGGACCAACGTATGTGATTACCGGACCCGTGACCCTGACCGATGTGGTGAAGGCGACTTTAGCGCCGGTCGGAAGAATCGAAATCGAAATCGTCCCGGTCTTGGTGGTCGGGATGGCGATGTTCGAGATTCGGGTACCCGAACCGCTCGAGGTGTAAGCGATTGGCTTGGCAGAACCAACAGTGATTGTGCCCTTAGCGCCGAAGCCGGTTCCGGTGATTGTCACCTTGGCTGCGTTACCGGTTAGGTAAGAGGCGACTGTTGCGGGGCTAACTGTCTGAACGCCTGGCGGAGTCGTGTAGCTGAAAAACGCCGACTTGGTAACGAGACCCGTTGGGGTGGCGACGACCAACGCGACCGAGCCCGCGGCATCTGCAGAGGGCACCTCAACCGAGATCGAAGTTGCGGTTACAGCGGTGATCTTGGCTGGCGAACCACCAAAGGTCACGCCAGTGGCAGTGGTTGAGAAGCCTTTTCCAGTGATTGTGACTACGTCGCCGCCCGAAATGCTCGCCTTGGCCGGTGTTACGGCCGTGACAGTCGGGTTAGAGCTGGCCGCAGCCAAACTCATGCTCGCTGGAAGGTCCATGGCACCACCTCCCGAAGAAGAGATGACGTTGACTTCGACAGAGCCAGTGGTAGCAGATGCCGGAACCATGGCTAGCAACTGGGACGCGCTGACGCGAACAACGTAGGGAGACTTCTGGCCGTCAATGGTGACAATCGGAGTTCCTGAAAGACCAAAGTTGGTTCCGTTGATCGTGACCATCGAACCACCGGTCTTCGCAACGGTGCTCGGCACGATGGAGCTAACCGTTGGCTTGTCGCCGTATGCGTACTTCTGGCTGATTTTGTAAGGGCCGAAGCCGATGTCGAGAGTGACGTCGGCGTTGCCAGCCGCACCCGAAGGGGCAGTGAATGAAAGCTGGTCTAGGCCGTCGTACTGGTCTCCGGTGCTGGAGTTTTCGGAGCCACAGCTAGTGGAGCCCACGTTAGTTGCAGGGCGACCACCGATAGTGATTACCGGCGTGAAACCCCAATTGCCGCTGCAGATAAAGTGACCCGTCATCTTCACGGTGTTTCCACCTAGGACACTTCCCTTTGCAGGGGACATCGAAACGCGAGTCGGAACCAGCGGGGCGTATTTGACGTCCTTGGTATAAAGGGTCGCGACTCTGTCGTCATCGCTGTACAGGTACTGCTCGACGACAAACTTAACGTTCTTGGCTGTGAGCCACTCCTGATCTCTATTCCAAGCACCTAAGTAGAGGAGCATGGCGTCGTTGTTGATTCGACGGTCGTCGAAGTAAAGCTTGTTGCCGGTTGCCGGGTTTAGAAGGTATGAATCAAAGTAGCCCTGGTAGTTCATACCTGGGCCAAAGACCTTGACCACCGAATACTGCGAGATGGTATCTGGCATAGTTACCGAAGTCACCGAAGGGTTGAAGAAGGAGATCGCGTTTGGCTCGATGGTGAGCGAAGTTGCTCCCCTCCACTCGCCAGTTTGAGGGTCCGAAATCTGGCAATACGATTCGATTCGCAGGTCGGCCAGTATGTTTTCATCCCTGAAAACGTCGTAAAGCCCTTCTCCTTGAAGTTCAACCGTCGAGACACCATTGGCGTCTGGCGAAGAAACCGAGTTGCTCATGTAAATGCGGTCGGTCTGGTCGTTTCCGTTTTCATCCACGTACTTGTACTCGTAACGAACGTTACTGCTGCAGCCGCCTTCGCGGAACATGTTCTTGATGTATGCGACACCGTAGTCACCACCGCTGGTGGAGAACTTGGTCTTGGCGAGGTAAACGAGCTTAGGTTGAGGCATGACCACGTTTGACATGTTGACCTTGTAAGTCTTTGTGGTGACCCCGTCAGCGGCGGTAACGGTAACAGTTACCAAGTTTTCGGCCTTGGCTTCGAAGTTCAAGGTGTTTGCCACACCATCGGCCATGGTCGCGTCGGTGACATCTCCGCCGGTGATCTTCACCGTTGCGCCTGAATCGGTTGGGGTTGCGGTGAAGTCGATGGCAGTGAACGCGCTATAGGCGTTGTAATAGGTCTGCGCTGCTGAGAAAGCAGGCGACATTCTGGTGCCCTCGGTTAGATACCAGCCGTTGCCCGTGTTTGTTCTCACGGAAAGGTTGGAGAGCGTCGCGTCTGCCGAACCTCCAGCAGCTGAAGCCGCGGTTGGAGTGGCAACCAGGCCCGAAATGGCCAAGGCGAGAAGCGCGAGTAGCGACGTTGCTTTGCGAAGCATGGGAGACCCCTAAGTTTTTTTGTGGTTTACCAGCCAAGTTTAGTCGCGATTCACCCAAAAACGTTCGCTGGATATTACAAACGCAACTGCTTCCGAGTGTTTAGGTGCTCTTGGGCACCTTTTTTGCTACTAGGAGCGCTGAAGCCAAAGAAAAAGCCGCAATGCCGAAGCCGAGCAGAATAGGCCAGTTACTCTTTGAAATCGTAACGAGTAGAGCGCCGAAAGCCGGCACGACGATTGAGGGCAAAACTCCGACCATATTGAAGAAGCCAGCCTGGCTGCCGAGTTCCTCATCAGTAGAGAAGAGCGTTCTCAAAACGGGGAACTGGGCAGCGATGTTTGAGCCCGTTCCGATGCCAATCAGTGCCGCGCCTATACCGAGCAAGACCGAATCACTAGCCAGAGCAAGCGAAATCAAGCCGACCGCAGAAACAACTAAGGAAATGGTAAAAACGCGGTAGTTCAGCCTGGCGCCTCGGGCAAAAACCCCGAAGGAAAGGGTGGAAACTAAGAACGCGAAAGCCGAAATCGCATACAAAACCTGCGAGAGGCTCGCAACTTCCGCCTGCACCAAGCCTTCGATCCTTGCTGAAAGCTGGTAAAAGTAGTCATTCGCCATCGCTGACACTGCGAGGGAGGCAGCTGTAGCAATTAGAAAGTAGAGAAAAGGCTTCGACATTCGTGACTTTGGCTTGAGGGGGCTTGCTACTTCAGTCTTCACAGCGCCTTCGCGAAGGAACCCGGCTGGTAGAGCAAGTGCGACGGCCGTCGCCGAACCAATCAGCAGAACGCTGCCTGGATCATTCTGGGTCAAAGTGCCAATCGTGACACCGTAGAGAATCGCAAGGACAGCCCCGGCACCAAACAAACTGGACACGAGCGACAGGTATTTCTGGGGCAACCTCTCCAAGGCCATCGCCGTGCCGACGCTAAGAATCGCTGCTGCAGGCAACTGCATCAAGCACCAGAGAATAAGAATCATTTCGAGGCTAATCGCGCTTGAAATCAACCAACCTATCGGGGCCAGCGCAATTGCTGCGTAAAGAAAAATGAACCGACGCGAGCCACCAGCTCTGACGATTCGGTTACTCAAACGGCCGAAAAACACATAGGCAATCGCCGCCGTAAGAGCCCCCGAAGCGGCCAGCACCGAGTACCAGAATGCCGCGTCTTTTCCGGCTATTTGAGCGAGGCGGACATTGGCCGCGACCGGCCCTGTTGACAGCACAGTGACATAGCCAGCGAGAACCGCCATCGCTAAGGCGACTGCGCGGCGAAGTGGTCTTTTAGAGTCCGAGGTCATCGCGAAGTCTCTCTCTGATGTTGGTTTTGCCCCCGCTGAGAATGAATTCGAAAATTCGGCCGTCAATGAGCGCGATTGCTTGGTGTGGAGGGGTTTTGATCCTGAAATGGTCAAAGAGCTGTCTGACGCTCTCTTCGACATCTATTTGAAGTTGCTGCATGACGTCGGTGTATTCGGGATCCGAGGATGCCATCAAAACATTCTGTTGGGTGACTGAAAGTCTTCTGAAACTAAAGTCCGACCCGTAAACAATTAGCAACAGTAAATCCAAGACGTCTTCGCGACTCTTTGACGCAAGATTTGCGATTACGGCTTCACGGCTTCGCTGGGCGATGCCGAAGGCAACCTTGAGCGCTTCTCGACGAAGTGCCTTCACAGATTTGAAGTAATAAGTTGTCGAACGAAGGTTCGCGCTTGCGCGCTCGGCAATTCGGCGATGGGTCACCGATTCCAAACCCTCTTCAAGCAACTCGTTCGTGGCAGCCGCAATGATTGCCTGAACAGCCTCTTCGGCGCGTTCAAGTCTCGGTTGGCGGTTTTCCATGGTGCTTCAAGGTTAGTTGTTGGGGTGTTACCCACAGCCCCGTTTCCAGAGGGTTTTGCCAAGCAAAATTGGGGTGCTGGCAGAAAGCACGGCTTTGTTCAGCCCAGAAAAAAGTGAAACCCCTAGAGCGAACCAGGGGCTTTACTTGAAACTCAAGTGAGCTTCTAATCGGACCCACAGATCCGATGAGTTGACCTCATTGAAGAGTATAAACAGAAACTTCTGCCTTTGGCAGAACAGTCAGGGGTTCCGTCTCGGGCTCACTGTCGGCACCGGTTGTTATTGTTGGCGCATGGGGAAATCAACGAGAAACATTTCAGGTGCTGTGAAGACCGGGGCAGGCAATGTCGCAGCGGGGGCTGGTAGAGCCAAAGACTTCGTGGTCGTGAAGACCAGAGCCGGCTTAGACAATGCCTATGCAGCAAAGAAACCTTTAGCGGTCGAAAAGCTTGCGCGATTGCGAGCAGAGAATAAGTCCGCAACTCCGAGTCAGTTGATGAAACTGCTCGAGGCAGAGTTGAGCGCGACCGAGGCTAAGTCAGGCGCGGAGTCGACGGTCTTCACCGCTGCGGCCTCACTATTTGTTTTCACGGCCATCGAGATTCACGGTGGTGGGGTAAAGACACCAGCCCGGCAGAGGTTGATTGACGCGATCATCATCGCTGACAGCAAAGTGACCAAGAATGTTGCCAAGTACGGAGGCTTTGCGTTGTCACTGCTAACCAAGCGACTTCGAATCATTGGCACAGCGGTTGCCGCTATTTCGTCGGCTAGAAGCAAGTTCCCTTGGCTGAAGCAGGTCGCCTCGATTCTCGGAGTTGAGGAAGCCGCCAAGAAGGGCGCTGCCTGGATCGTCATCGCAGCCACTCGCAAGAGCCTGGGACCTGTTCCTGAAAAGTGGCCGGCCGCCAAGCCGACTGCGACCAAGGGGGTCAAGTAAATGGCTACTTCAGAGAGAAGCGTAGGCGTTGCTTATGCCCTAATGCTGTTCACCCTTATCGGCATCTGCGGGGTGCAGCACTTCTACATGGGCAAGATTTTTCGAGGGCTCTTGTGGTTCTTTACGTTTGGCCTATTAGGCGTTGGGTTGATAATCGACCTTTTCACGTTGCCTAGGCAGGTCCGCAACAGCTAGAAGTCCCTGAGGGAAACCACTTATTTAAGCTCTTTACCGTCCAAAGCCTTAACGCTGACAAAGACAAGGGCGGTTGCTACTAGAGCGAGAGTGATTTTCCCCGTTGTAACAAGAGCGTTCTTAAGAAATTCTTTAGCCTCTGAATCCTTTGCCGAAGTCTTCTCCGCGATGTCAATTAGCAGATCAATAATGTATTTGCGTTGCTCCCAGGTGAGGTCTTTGTCCTTGAGCTCACCTTTGAGAATCTGTCGTGTGTCGCTCCAGGCCTCATAGACATGGTTTTGGCTCTTGTCATTTGAATCGAGAGTCGCATTGTGCGATGCCTCAGCCGAGGCCAATACTCCCAGGGCCAGTTCTTTGAAGTTTGGAAACTGCTCGATGAGCTTTTGAGCTAGTAAAGAGTCCATTTCGGGTAGCATCGCGCCGAACTTAAGCATGGAATCTTTGTCGACGGAGTTCCAGTCTGAGATCTTCAGCGCCTGCATGACGTCGTCTTCGTTTTTGTACTTCAAGATGCCCCCTACTGCTTTACAGTTTCCAAAACTCTATCGCTTAGGCGCAGATTATTAAAGAAGAGAAGCCCACACCAAATGTGGGCTTCTCTTTTTTGGAGCGGAGACGAGAGGATTTGAACCTCCGAACCCCTTTCAGGGTTACCTCATTAGCAGTGAGGCGCACTCGACCGGGCTATGCGACGTCTCCATGGAACTCAGATAGTTTAGCCGAAATTATTGAAGGGGCTAAAGTCAAATTCTTTCGCGGACCTGAATGACGTGGCCGTCAGGGTCGTTGCCGTCGGCATAGCGCCACTGTTCGTGTTCGTTGGTTTCGGTCTTGATGCGTCCGCCGTTTTGGCCGGCTGCGAGCTTCGCTTGCTCGATGCTTTTCACGGTGAAGACCGGCTTGATCGGGTTGTCTTCGCCGAGGCTCGGCTCTGAGCGGTATTCCTCTGGCAGCAGGTGAAGGAGTACTTCGTTGTTGGAGTCACTCACGCTGGCGAAGGTTTCGCTCAGGTAGGGGTGCTGGTCTTCGAACAGGGCTTTATAGAACTGGGCTGACTTTTCGAGGTCAGAAACCCACAGGACGATTGTTGTCATTAGCACTCCACTACGTTTACGGCGAGACCACCCATTGAGGTCTCCTTATATTTTGTCGACATATCGGCTCCGGTTTGGCGCATTGTCTCAATAACCGTGTCGAGCGAGATCTTGTGTTCGCCGTTGCCGTTCAGGGCGAGGCGCACGGCGGCGACGGCGGTGCCGGCAGCTATTGCATTTCTTTCGATGCACGGGAGCTGGACGAAACCGCCAACCGGGTCGCAGGTGAGACCGAGGTTGTGTTCCATTGCGATCTCGGCGGCGTTCTCGACCTGTCGAGGTGTAGCGCCTAGAACCTGGGCGAGAGCGCCGGCGGCCATCGAACAGGCCGAACCAACTTCGCCCTGGCAACCGGCTTCGGCTCCAGAGATGCTGGCGTTGCGTTTGTAGAGGCCGCCGATGGTTGCTGCGGTGATTAGGTATTCGCTGGCGAGCGTCTCATCGCTGATGTTTCGGTGTTTGAGGGCGTAGTAGCCGACTGCTGGGATGATTCCGGCGGCGCCGTTCGTGGGAGCGGTCACCACGCGATTGCCAGCTGCGTTTTCTTCGTTCACGGCGATAGCGTAAGCCTGCAGGGCGTCCATCGACTGATCACCATCACGAGCATTTAAGCGGCTGTAAAGGCCAGCGGCTCGACGGTCGACTTTGAGGAAGCCGGGGAGCACGCCTTCGGTATTGAGGCCGGCTTCGATGCAAGCCTTCATCGCGTTCCAGATTGTTTTGAGCTCTTGCTCAACATTGCGGTCGGGGCGCTGGGCCACCTCGTTTGCCATGCCAATCTGGGCGATGGTCAAGTTCTCGCGTTCACAAATCTCGAGGAGTTCGTCAGCGTTTTGGTAGGGGTATGGCAAGACTTGTTTCACGCTCGGCTTGCGGTCATCGGATTCTATGAATCCGCCGCCGATCGAATAGAAGGTCTTTGAGAAGCCGCCCGATTCGAACTTCATGGCATTCGAGTGTCTGGGTAGGTGCGTCCGTGGTTCAAAAACAAACTCGACGTTGGGGTCCTCGGTTCGCGACCGCACGTATTCGGGGTCGCAAGTTTCGGGTTGATGGCCCTCGAGGCCGGTGATTATGGCGTTTTTGGTTCCGTGGCCGATGCCGGTTGCCCCCAGGGAGCCAAACAGGGTAACTCGAATCGGTTGGTCGGCGAAGCCTTGGGCTCGCAGTTCGTCATTGAACTGGGCGGCGGCTCGCATTGGGCCCACGGTGTGTGAGCTCGACGGGCCGATGCCGATCGTAAATAGATCCAGAGCCGAAACATGTTCGGTCATGGCTAAAGACTAACCCGAACAGGTGGTTTCGGACCCGTTTGTTCCGCGGTAGGTGTCGTCTAAGAAACTCTCGGTTGCCGTTGGTTTCGGGGTGGCTGTTGAGGTTGGCTTAGGGGTGGTTGTCGGTGCAGGGGTCGGAACCACCGCTCCGGAGCCCGGCTGGGCCTTGGCGATGAGTAGCGGCTGGTCAGTAGCGATCTTTTCGAAGATTATGTCGGCCTTTTCGTAGATCGGCATGACTCGCCCGGAGTATGGCGCCGGGAGCCCGCCGCGCGAAGGCACCTGCAAGAAGGTGATCTTGTCGAGCGGGATGTCTTTCAGTGCGCCGGCGATGGCGACCATCGTGCCGAGGTCGGCGAGCGAACTGGAGAGGGTCATGTTGCGAACCGCTGCGTTGGCAAGCGAGTAGAGCTTGACCGGGTTGGTCAGGACGCCGTCGCTGCGGACCTTGCGAATCAGCGAGGTTAGGAACACCTGCTGGTTCGAAATTCGGCTGAGGTCGGATCCGTCGCCTACGCCGTGGCGCGTCCTAAGGAATTGAAGCGCTTCGAGGCCCTGAAGAACGTGCTCGCCCTTTTTGAGGTCGAGGAAGGTGTACTGGTCTTTGATGTCTTTGGCCAAGCAGACCTCAACGCCACCGATGGCGTTCGACATCTCGATGACGCCCTTGAAGTTGATCATCGCGAGGTAAGGAATCGTCACGCCGGTGAGTTTCTCGACGGCTAGAAGCGTGCAACCCGGGCCACCATTGGCAATGGTTGCGTTGATCTGGCCGAGGCTCTGCGGCAGGTAGCCCGAGCCGCCCGAGGTGCTTGGGCAGGCGGGCCAAGGAATCATGAGGTCACGAGGGAAGCTCAGTGCGACGGCGTTTTTGCGGTCGGCTGAGATGTGCAAAAGGATTATGACGTCGGCCAGGACGGACTTGTCGTTGCCGAAGACCTTTGACTGGCCAACTCGGGTGTCAGAACCCACCAAAAGCACGTTGATTGCGCCTTTTAGGTCTGGCGGTTTGACCGCGTTGCCGTTGGCGTCCACCAGTTGAACAGTGTTGTTGTTCAGGGTGCTGGTTAGGTTCAGGAAGGTGATGCCACCAACCGCAATCACGCCACCCATAACGATGGCTAGACCCTTGAAAAGGATTCCCCAGATGGCGGCAGAGAGCTTTTGCGGGGCGATTTCGCCATGGCGCGCGAAAGCACGACGGGATTTGAACAACCCGCGATTGTCGTGCTTTGAACTCATTTGTTGCCTTTCCTGGCTAAAGCCAGTTTAACCGAGGGACTCGGTAAACAGAATGCCCTCAAAACCTGAGAGAACTCTGGCAACACCGTCATCTTCTACCGAAGACGTGACGGCAGTGGCTGCAGCCTTGACCTCGTCTGGCCCCTGGCCCATTGCGAAACCGAAGCCACCGCTAGCGCCGGCCCACTGCAGCATGTCGATGTCATTGCGACCATCACCGATGGCGATTAGTCGGTTCTCGGCGATGCCGAGGTCGACTCGAATCTTTTCTAGGGCGCTGGCCTTGGTGATTCCCTTCGGCGCAATGTCTAGCCAAGCCGTGTAGCCGATGGCGTAACTCACCGAATGCAGGCCGATCGATTCAACCTTGTCTAAGAAGTCGATGACATCGTGTCCGGGGCTGAGAACCACTACGCGGCTGACCGGGCTGCTCATTAGGTGCTCGAGCGGAGTTTCGACGTTTTCGTCACCGAGTGCATACTTCGGGAAGTGCTTGTGGAAGCGGTAGCTGCCATCGGCGTCCTCAACCGCGAAGTGCGCGTCTGGCAGGGCTTCGATGAGCTTGGAGAGCACCTCGGTTGGGTCGAAGGTAATCACTTCTTCTTGGTGAAAACCGCGCGGGTGCGCTGGGTCGATCTTCATGCGCACAGCGCCGTTCGAGGCTACGGCTGGTCCGCCTTCGAAACCCAACTGCTGAATCACTGGAATCGCGTTTGAAGCCGAGCGGCCGGTTGCCACCACAATGTGGTGCCCGAGTTCGCGAACGCGCTGCACCTGTTCGGCAACGGCCGGCGACAGGTAGCCGTCGTCGTGCACGAGCGTGCCGTCAATGTCTATGGCAATCAGCCAGCGTTCTTCAACAGGTAGCAAAGTCTCTTACCTTGGTGCCTTTGGTGTGATGAACTCTGCACCGCCGAGGTAGGGGCGCAGAGCTTCTGGGATTCGCACCGAGCCATCGGCCTGCTGGTGGGTTTCGAGAATCGCCACCAACCAGCGAGTGGTAGCGAGGGTGCCGTTGAGGGTGGCTGCGGTAGCGGTCTTGCCGTCCTCTTTGCGGTAGCGAACGTTTAGCCTGCGAGCCTGGAATGTAGTGCAGTTCGATGACGAGGTGAGCTCGCGGTAGGTGTTCTGGCTCGGAACCCAGGCTTCGGAGTCGTATTTGCGAGCCGCGCTAGAACCAAGATCGCCAGCGGCGGTGTCGATCACGCGGTAGGCGAGGCCACAGGCCTGAAGCATCTGCTCTTCGAGCGCGAGCAGGTTGAGGTGCTCTTGCTCGGCGTGCTCCGGGTCGATGTAAGAGAACATCTCAAGTTTGTTGAACTGGTGCACGCGCAGGATTCCGCGGGTGTCTTTGCCGTGGCTGCCAGCCTCGCGGCGGTAGCAGGTGCTCCAGCCGGCGTAGCGGATCGGGCCATTTGATAGGTCGATGATTTCGTCGCGGTGGTAGCCGGCGAGCGCAACTTCGCTCGTGCCAGTTAGGTATAGGTCGTCGGCGGGGAGGTAGTAGATTTCGTCGGCGTGCTCGCCCAAGAAACCGGTGCCGGCCATGACCTCTGGGCGCACCAGTGTCGGGGTGATTAGGGCGGTGAAATCAGCCTTGGTGGCTAGGTCCAGAGCCATGTTCATCAGGGCAAGCTCGAGTCTTGCTCCCCAGCCCTTCAAGAAGTAGAAACGGCTGCCCGAAATCTTGGTGCCGCGTTCGATGTCGATGATGTCTAGCAGTTCGCCGAGAGCAACGTGGTCGCGTGGTTCAAAGTCAAAGGTTGGCTTGGTGCCAACTTCGCGCAGCAGCACAAAGTCGTCTTCTCCACCTGCCGGGACGCCTTCGATTACGACGTTCTCAATCTTCCAGAGCAGAGTGTTCAGAGCCTCGGCTGCTTCGTTTGCTTCGGCTTCGGCCGCCTTCACACGGGTGCCAAGTTCTTGGGCCTTGGCGACTAGTGCGGCCTTCTCTTCTTTAGGTGCGGTAGACACCTCTTTGCTCATCGCGTTTTGCTCGGCTCGAAGGTTTTCGAACTCAGCGAGCTTGGCGCGCCAGTTTGCATCGGCCGCGGCAGCGTCATCAACCAGCGACTCACTGGCACCGCGAGCGCGCTGAGACGCCTTAATGGCTGCCGGGTTTTCGCGCAGAAGATTTGAGTCAATCACCCTTCAAGGTTACGCGAAAGGCCTTGCAACTAGATGTTTATTGATGATCTCGCGGGTGATGACGCTAGTACTTGGGTGCTGCCTTGTACTTCCAGAACTTTTCTAGAACGGTAACGCCCTTGTTTTTCATCTCGGTGGTGAGTTCAACCCCGACAAAGCGCAGGTGCCACGGCTCGTACTGGTAACCGGTGGTTGGTGTTTCGCCGTCAGGGTAGCGAATGATGAAGCCGTACTTCCAGGCGTTCTTCTTGACCCAAGCGCCGGCTTTAGTGGTGCCGAAGCAAACTCGAATTCGGCAACCCTGCTTTGGTTCGTAGATGTCTACCGCCAGTCCGGTCTGGTGTTCGCTGAATCCAGGGCGCGCTGCTAGCTTTTCGCCGTCGATCAGGCCCCACTTGCGCACTGCATCGGCATGCACGGCTTGTTGCCGAGTGTATGAGCGGTAACCGCTCGCGATTGTGACGGTCCCGACTCCGGCTGCCTTCGCCGCATTCATCAAGTGCACAAGGGCAACGCCTGCTGGCTTGGCCAGTTGCAGGCGGTATGGGTTGTTCTTCGAGATCTTTACCAGGTTGGCAGGGACGTACTTCAGCGGCTTCAGAGGATTCTTCTTATTTGCGATTACCCAGATCGAATCTGCCGCGGTTAGCGAGTGCTGTGTCTCATCGAATAACGGCGGGGACGTCGCACTAGCGCTGGCGGTTAGAATTGAAGCCAGTGCTAGTGAGGCGACTAAAGCCCCAAGCGTTTTCTTGAACATACGTTCTAGCCTAACTTTCGACCAGAAAAGAGCCGCCCTTGTCTAAGGCTGCAATCGAATCACCCGTTTCCGGAAAGATGTCTCACAAAGAGATCCTGCTGGTCCTCATCGGCCTCATGGCCGGCATGTTCCTTTCGGCACTCGACCAGAGCGTTGTCGGAACCGCGATGCGCACAATTTCGGACGACCTCAAAGGTCTCGAGCTACAGGCTTGGGTCACCACGGCGTACCTAATCACCTCGACGATTTCCACCCCGATCTACGGAAAGCTGGGTGACATCTTCGGACGTCGTCGTTTGTTCTTAATCGCCATCAGCATTTTCGTCTTCGGTTCGCTGCTTTCAGCATTCGCAACCACGATGTACGAGCTGGCCGCCTACCGTGCGGTTCAGGGAATCGGAGCCGGTGGTCTGTTCGCGCTGGCAATCACGATTCTCTCTGACATCGCATCCCCGCGCGAGCGCGCTCGCTACCAGGGCTACATCCTGGCCGTCTTCGCCACTTCGAGCGTTCTCGGCCCGGTTATCGGCGGTATGTTCGCCGGTGCGGGTGAAATTCTGTTTGTCAGCGGCTGGAAGTGGATTTTCTTGATCAACGTTCCACTTGGTGCGCTGGCACTGTTCTTGGTTCGCAAGTTCCTTCATGTTCCACACACCCCGGTCAACCACAGAATCGACTGGCTGGGCGCACTAACCATCGTGATTGGTGTCGTGCCAATGCTCCTCGTTGCTGAGAGTGGCCGCGACTGGGGCTGGGGCAGCCCGCTGGCGATCTCGATGTACGCCTTGAGCGCGATCGGTATCACCGCCTTCATCTTCGCTGAGCGCGCGGCTGGCGAAGAGGCCATCTTGCCGCTGAAGCTGTTTAGCAACCGCACCTTCACCCTCACCACAGTGCTCGGTGTAATCGTGGGTATCGGAATGTTCGGCGGCATGATGACGCTTCCGCTGCTGCTGCAGATCGTCAACAACGTCACACCTACCGAGTCGGGTTTGCTGATGCTCCCGATGGTTCTCGGCATGATGATCGCCACCACGGTCAGCGGTCAGGTGACCAGCAGAACCGGCAAGTACAAGATCTTCATGGTTGTTGGAACCGGAATGCTTATGACCGGCTACATGAGCCTCTTCGGCTACCGATTCGACACTCCAATCTGGGCAATTTCGCTTTCGATGGTGCTAATCGGCATGGGCCTCGGCCAGCTAATGCAGACACTTACCCTGGCAGCCCAGAACTCGGTGCCAGCCAAGGACATCGGCGTTGCCACCTCATCGACGATGTTCTTCCGTCAGATGGGTGGAACCCTGGGAGTCGCGGTCTTTATCTCCATGCTTTTCAACCGACTACCCGACGCCATTAAGGAGTCATTCGCAACCAAGGAGTCGATCGCTGGATTCACTAGCGCTGCTAACGACAGTTCGCTTTCGCTCGAAGACCGCGGAATGGCTCAGGGGTTCTTGGCAATCTCAGAGAACCCGTCGCTATTCGACGAGATGAGCAGCCAGCCTGGTGCCCCAGACCTAAGCATCGACTCTTCGTTCCTGACCACCCTCGACCCGAGACTTGCAAGGCCGTTCCTAGATGGCTTCGCGAACTCGGCTGTCGTTGTGTTCGTCGCGGCGGCTGCCGTGGTGGCGATCGCGTTCGTGCTTTCGTTCATCATCAAGGCGCCAGTGCTTCGAGAGAAGTCGGCTGCCGAAGAAGCTGCTGCGGATGCAGCGGCTGGGCACTAACCTAGAAACACTGTTACATAAACACACGGGAGCCTCTGGGCTGAGAGGGTGACGATAGTTACCGACCGTTAAACCTGAACCGGGTAATGCCGGCGTAGGAAGGAGTTTGGAATGCGTCGTATTCCGAAAATTGCATACATCTCAATCGCTGCACTGTTGCTCGCTGGTTGTTCACCAACATCGAGCAATGAGGTAACCCTAGTCACCCACGATTCTGCGGTGATTAGCGAATCGCAGATTGCCGACTTTGAGGCATCCTCTGGGTTCAAGCTAAGTGTCGTGAAGGCTGGTGATACCGGAGCGCTCACCAACAAGTTAATCCTGACCAAGGGCGACCCAATCGGCGATGCGGTTTACGGCATCGACAACACTTTCATCGGTAAGGCTGAGGACAACGGAATCCTGGTCTCAGATTCGGTGAGCGAAATCGACTTCGCCGACATCTGCTTCAACTACGACGTCAACTGGTTTGCTTCGCGCGGCATCACGCCGCCCACCAAGTGGACAGAACTCACCCTGCCTATTTACAAAGACCTGACCGTACTTCAAAACCCAAACACTTCTTCGACCGGGCTCGGCTTCTTGGCAGCAACGGTTGCGAAGTTCGGCGAAGCCAACTGGCCCACTTTCTGGAAGTCACTGAAGACAAACGGAGTCAAGGTGACCGCCGGTTGGGAAGACGCCTACTACACCGAGTTCTCTGGTTCTGCGGGCAAGGGCAGCTACCCGATCGTTCTCAGCTACTCGTCATCACCCGCCGACGAGGCAAACACCAAAGCGATACTTACCGACTGCTTCAGGCAGACCGAGTACGCGGCCGTTTTGAGTGGAGCAAAGAATCCTCGCGGTGCCGAGGCGCTGATCGAATGGTTGCTTGAAGTAGGGTTCCAGAACTCGATGCCGACCTCGATGTATGTCTACCCGGTGAATGAAGCTGCCGTTATTCCGGACTCTTGGGCTACCAAGGCACCAGCGGCAACGAGTGTTTTGGGGTCGAACCTGAAGATCAGCGAACGCCGTGAAGCTTGGCTGACGGCATGGAGCGAGCTCTTTGGCTAAGAGGTTAGCTTGGGCAATCCCCCTCACCTTTGTTGGGGTTTTGTTTTACTGGCCGCTAGGCACGATTCTCGGGCGCGGTTTCACGCAAGACTGGCTGCACGACATCTTTGACCCCAAGACTCTCGATGTCTTCTGGTTCACGGTTTGGCAGGCCGCGGTTTCGACGGTGATCTGCCTACTGCTCGGGATTCCCGGCGCTTATGTTTTATACCGACGCAAGTTTCGCGGGCAACGAGTACTCCGCGCTCTGATTACGGTTCCGTTTATGTTGCCAACAATCGTTGTCGCAACGGCATTCAGTTCATTCCAAAATTGGAATACGACTTCGGCGTTCTGGATCATCGTTGCACACGTGTTTATCAACTACTCACTCGCGGTGCGCACAATCGGTAGCCAGTGGTCGGGTCTCGACAGGTCGACAGAAGAGGCGGCCGAACTCTCGGGCGCCGGGCGGCTGAGGTCTTTCGTAAGTGTGGCCCTACCTCAACTGCGAGAATCATTCATTTCCTCAGCCGCAACGATCTTCCTCTACTGCGCCACCAGCTACGGAATCATCCTGATGGTCGGTGGCGGGCTAATCAACTCGCTCGAAACCGACATCGCCAACTCGGCCATCGGGCTCCTTGACCTGCCGCGCACCTCGGCCCTGGCTCTGTTGCAAACACTGCTATCGGTTGCCGCCTTCACGGTCAGCCTGCAGTGGGGTGGCCGCGAGTTTGAAATGGACGGCGGAGGCGAGGCTAAGAGGTCAGGTTTAGACCAGCGAGATTTTGTACCAGTTGCGCTAACCGCAATTGTGATTGTGGGGTTGCTGCTGACCCCAATTGTTTCGATCTTTTGGCGCGCGCTAGATTCGCCGAACGGGCTGTTCTTCTACTTCACCGAATTCAACTCGCTCGGGTTTAGAGACCTGTTGAATGTTTCTATAGCTCAAGCTGCCGCAAACAGTTTGAGAAACATGCTTCTTGCGGCATGTATCGCAATGGTGATTGGCGTCACCATCGCGTGGTTGATGTCGCGCGTCAAACAGTCAAACTTGACCAAAGCATTAGACCTCGCTCTGCTCATGCCTCTGGGCATATCAACGGTCGTACTGGGTCTCGGTTACCTGATTACCTTCTCGACTCCGTTCCTCCCAATTCGCGACAGCTGGTTAGCTGTTCCACTGATTCAATCCGTCATGGCCGTGCCACTAGTGATGCGAATCGTGCGGCCGGCAATCACGAGCATCGGCAAGGCCCAGTTGGAGTCGGCAGCCACCGAGGGTGCGAGCGGTTGGCAAATCTGGCGCTCGATTGAAGTGCCGCTGATGCGCAAGAGTTTGGTCACCGCAGCCGCCTTTGCCTGCTTGATCTCGATTGGTGAGTTTGGTGCAGCTAGTCTGTTGGCCTTCGGTGAGCAGGCGACCCTGCCAACCGTGCTCTATTCGCTGATCTCGAGGCCCGGAGGAGACAACTACGGAATGGCGATGGCGGTAAGCGCGCTACTGATGGTTTTCACCTTCGTTGTAGTGCTTGTTGTCAGTCTCGAAACTCCACGTCGACGCCGGCGAGAGCGAATCGATTACGCATAACCTCGAGCGCCTCGGGGTTCTGATCGATCAAAACAAAGTTGCGCCCCAATTCGGCTGCGACTGCACCCGTGGTTCCCGACCCACCGAAGAAGTCGAGAATCAAGTCGCCCTGCTTCGAAGAAGCCTGGATGATTCGTCGCAAGATTCCTACAGGCTTCTGGGTCGGGTATCCGGTCTTCTCTTTACCCGTCGGCGAAACGATGGTGTGCCACCAGACATCGGTAGGCAACTTGCCCTTCGCGACCTTCTCTTTGGTCACCAACCCGGGTGCCATGTAAGGCTCGCGGTCGACTTCGGCGTTATTGAAGTAATACTCTTTCGGGTCTTTGACGTAAACCAAGATGGTGTCGTGCTTGGCCGGCCAACGTCCCTGCGCCTTTGCCCCGTAGTCGTAGGCCCAAATGATTTCGTTCAAGAAGGATTCCCGGCCAAACAGCGCGTCTAGCAAAACCTTCGCGTAGTGGGCCTCGCGGTAGTCGAGGTGCAGGTAAAGCGTGCCGGTTTGGTTCAGCAACCGCCAGGCCTCCTCGAGACGTGGCTCCAAGAAAGACCAGTAATCGGCGAAGTCATCGTCGTAGCTCAGCACGGTGTCGCGCACGGTTGTGTACTTCGCGCCTTTGAATCCGATTCGGCCGGTCTCGCTTCGCACGCTGGTGCTGCGTCCGCGGCTTTGTTTGCGTCCGGTGTTGAATGGCGGGTCAATGTAAATCAGCTGAACCGAGTCGCTGGGCATAGCTCGAAGGTGCGCCAAGTTGTCTCCGAAGAGAACTAGATTCTTTTTATTGGGCACAGAAAGAGATTAACAGCATGAACACCGAAGTAATTCACAACGAAGAGCTGCAGCGGTACGAGATCCTGCTCGATGGCGAGAAGGTTGGCCACGCCGACTACAAGGTCGAAGGCGATGTTCTAGTGTTCGATCACACCGAGGTTGACCCAGCCCAGCAGGGCAAGAACCTCGCCGGAATCCTGATGCGTGAAGCCTTGGACGACGTGCGTGAGCGCGGTCTAAAGATGCGCCCGGTTTGCTCCTACGTGGTCAAGTTCGTCGAAAGATTCGACAAATACTCCGACCTAGTTGGCTAGCTGAGCATTTAGCCATTCGGCTAGATCCGCGAAGACCTCGTCACGGTTCGTCTCGTTGAACACCTCGTGACGCGCGTCGTGGTAAACCACTAGCTCAATGTCTTTCACCCCAGAGCGCTTTTGATAGGCATCCACCAGGGCCTTTGCGCCCTTTTCAGCACCGATTGGGTCGTCACTACCGACCATCACCAACATCGGTAGGTCGTTGCGAACCTCTGCCGAAGGTTTGCCGAAGAGTTTCAGTGAGTTTGCGACGCCAAACACCTTGGCAGCGTCGGCGTAGAAGGTCTTTGGGTCTGCAACGAACGCCTTCGCCACCTCAGGGTCGCGGCTGAGCCACTCGAAGCCCGTTGCGCCCGGGGCATCCCACTTCTTGTTGAAACCAAATGCGGCCATGGTGCCGGGCATAGTCAGGGTGGTGCCGGTTAGCACGGCGAAGTCGTACTCGTTTGAGTAGCGGTTGAGAAGTTTTTGGGCGATGAACGAGCCCCAAGAGTGACCTAGGAGGATTAGCGGAAGTCCTGGGTTCTCTCGGCGAGCGAGTTTGCTCAGTTCGCGCACGGACTCAAAGGCGGCATTCATGCCGCCCGGGCCTAGATTGCCCAGAGTCTTGATCTGCTTGGCCTTGAGTTGCTTGAGTCCGGTTTCTCCGTGACCGCGGTGATCGTCGGCGTAGACACTGAACCCTTGGCGGTTCAAGAAACCCGCCAGCTCGTCGTAGCGGCGCGCGTGCTCGCCCAGCCCGTGAGCTATCTGCACGACAGCGCGCGGGTTCGCCGCGGGCCACTCGAAAAATGTGGACTCGACGCCTTGGGCGTCTTTGTAAGAGCGAGAGATCGGGAGTTCTGTCATGGTTTGAGATTACTCTCGACCCGGGCAAATCTCGGCTAGAAAATTCAGGTGGCTATCAGGAAACTCCCAAGAAAGTTCGGCAGAGTTATCAACGTGAACACCAAAGAGCAACTCCAACTGGTCGAGCCCGCTAAGCGCGTTCGCCTTGGTGTTGCCAAGTTCAGACGTCTAAAGCGTTCGCAAGACATCATCGAAGCCGTGGGCTGGACCACAGTCGTCTTCGTGATTGCCTCCTTCATAATCGACGGTGGTCTCAACTACATAGTCGATCTACCATCGGCCCTGGGTGCATTCAGCCGGTTGACCGCCCTGGTTGCCACCAACCTTCTGCTTATCCACATTCTCCTGGTCTCACGTGTTCCTTGGCTCGACCGCCTGTACGGTCACGACCGCACCACAATCGCTCACAAGCGTCTGGGAAAGCCGATCCTGTACCTGGTAATCGCTCACTTTCTCGCCTCGCTGATTCAGTACTCGATCTTCGACGGAATGAATGTCTTCGATGAGCTCATTTCTATGGTCACCAATAACAGCGACCTTCTTCTCTCGCTGATTGCTTTGATCGCCATGATCATCGTGGTCATCACCTCAATCAAAATCGCCCGAGCGAAACTGAGTTACGAAGCCTGGTACCTGGTCCACCTGCTCTCTTACGTCGCCGTCCTAGCCGCGATTCCGCACCAGTTCTCAACGGGCTCGGACATCGCCGGCAAGCCACTTCAGAGTGCCTTCTGGATCTCGCTCTACGTCTTCGTCGGCGCAAACCTGGTGTGGTTCCGCTTCCTGAAGCCCGTTGTGAACATGCTCAAGCACCGCTTCACCGTACTTCGCGTGCAGACCGAGTCGAGCGACACGGCATCGATCTACATCGGCGGCAAGAACCTCGCCGATCTAACCGCTAAAGCCGGGCAGTTCTACCTGCTTCGCATCATGAATGCCAAACAGTGGTGGCGCCCGCACCCTTTCTCACTCTCAGCAGCCCCGAACGAGAACTTCGTGCGCTTCACCATTGGTGACCGCGGCGACGATACCTCCCTAATGCAAAACCTCAAGGTAGGCACGCGAGTCATGCTCGAAGGCCCCTATGGCGTCTTCACCGAAGATCGTCGCACCAAAGAAAAGGTCACACTGATCTGCGCTGGTATCGGTGTTCCACCAATCCGCGCGCTTGCCGAGTCTATGGTTGCCAAGCCTGGCGACATCACAATCATTTACCGCACCCGCTCGAACGACGACGCAGCTCTACTTGCAGAGCTTGCCGCCATCGCAGATATTCGCGGTCATTCGCTTAGAGTTCTCGAGGGCCCTCGCGGCACTCCAAACTCCTGGCTTCCTGCAGGCCACGGAAACATCAACGACTTCCAAAGGCTTGAATTGCTCGCTCCAGACGTGAAAGACTCCGACGTCTTCATCTGCGGCCCTGTCGCCTGGACCCGCCAAGTCGAAAAGTCGCTCCGCCAAGTTGGCGTTGCCGAACGCCAGATCCACGCAGAGGAATTTGCCTGGTGAGAATCTCAACAAAGTTAGCTACCGGCCTCATGGGGGTCGGCGTCCTCGCTGTTTCATTCAAGCTCGGCTTGCCAGCTCAACATGCAATCGCGCTGAGCGCATCAACGCCTGAAGCGACTACACCTGCGGCCCCAGCAAACCCAGAGCCAACCACTGGCGCTCCGACGCCGACAACTCCACCCAAGGCGCCAAGCAACTCCGGCGGAGTGACTCCGAAGCCTAAGCCAAGCAAGCCGGCTACCTCGGGTGGAACAACCACGCCCGTGACCCCGGTAACCCCCGTGACACCTCCAGACACGACCCCAGTCACCCCGGTTACTCCTGCAACAGTCACGAAAACCGGCGATGCCATCAGGTACCGCTTTGGCACAGTACAGCTTTCTGTGACCGAGGATTCCTCAGGCACAATCACCTCAATCACCACCGTGCAAGCGGGCGCGACCGGTGGTCGGCAGTCTGCGTTCAGCTCGCTGAAGGCTTCGGCCGTTGCCGCGCAGGGTTCAAGCTTCGGCAACATCAGCCAAGCGACTTACACAACCCAAGCCTTCAAGGACGCACTGGACTCGGCCCTTGCAAAGTTCTAATCCGTATTCGTTTCGACCAGTGAGCTCGAAGAAGACCGGCACCCTCGCGTCCTGGATCATCGGCATAGGCGCGCTGGGAGCTGGCGTCGTTTTTGGAATCCTGCCGAACGGCGGGTTCGCTGCCCTCTTACCCTCGGCAGCCCCTACGCCGACACCGAACGAAACCGGCGCGAGATCAGCCACCGGGGATCCGATTGTTTACCCATACGGAACAATTCAGCTTTCGGTAACTCGCGAAAACGGAAAACTGACCGATGTTGGCCTGGTTCAGGCCGAAGCCGACAATGGGCGGCAACAAGCGTTCCCACTGCTTCAGCAGGCCGCCCTTAATGCAAATGGCTCTGCCTTCGGAAATGTTGGCGGCGCTACCTACACCTCCGACGCCTTCAAGCAAGCTCTCGATTCGGCAATTGCTGGGCTCCCGTGATGCGCGAATTTGAGCATCACGAAGACTGCATGGGCACGGTCTTCACTTTTCGAGGTTTGACCGACCTCAACGTCGAAGGGCAGAGCGAGGCGATTCTTCACGCGACCAACACCCTGCACAAAGCCGACGCGATCTTCAGCCTCTACAAACCAGATTCACCACTCAGTCGCTTGGCGAGGGGCGAAACCTCTGTCGCCGAATGCCCAGCCGTTGTCGAGCAAGTTTGGGAGCTTTGCGAAAAGTGGGGCAAAGTTACCGACGGCTGGTTCAGCGCTTTCACTCAACAAAACACCTTCGATCCCTCCGGCCTGGTCAAGACCTGGGCGGCTCAGTATGCCGCCGACAAACTCGTCGCAGCAGGAATCACGGACTTCACCTTGAACGCTGGCGGCGACATCCTGATTTCAGAGCAGCAGTCACGTGAAGAGTTCTGGCGCATCGCCATCGGCAAGCCGGTTTCCATCGCTAGCAAAGAATCCGGAGTGCTAACCGTGCTGGACCTAGCCGGCACCGAATACCGAGCCGTTGCCACGAGCGGTTCGGCAGAGCGCGGCGAACACATCTGGAACCCGAAGGGCTCCAAATTACAAAAAGATGTAGTTCAGGTGAGCGTGATCGCGCAGAACTTGGTAGAAGCAGATGTGTGGGCAACGGCAGCTTTTGCCGAGGGCATTGGTTCGCTAAAGCGCATCAACAGGCAACCGAACCTAGAAGCCCTTTACGTGATGGCCGATGGCTCGCTTCAGGGCACCGACGGATTGATTCCGCTTTTCGCTAAGCCCAAAGGCTAGGCGCAGCTTCGCGGCCCTTCGGTAGCCCAGAAGACTGATCCCAGTCAATGACCCACTCCGGCAACTTCGGCACAGGGGCGTCCCAGGTGCCAATTACCTCAAACATTTCGTCTGGAGTTGGCGTGCCCTTAGGGCTCTTCAAGAAGCGCAGCTTCACAATCGCACGTGCGTAGATCTCGCCGTCCACCACAAAGCGCTGCTCAATGAAGAACGCGATGTCGCTCCAACCGATGACCTTTGACTCGATGGTGAAACTCTGCCCCAGGGTCAGCGACTTTCGGAACGTGATGTTCTCGGCCACAACCACCGGGTGAATCTGAGCCTTCTTCATCAGTTGCCAACCATTGGCGCGCTTAAACATGTCGAAGCGCGCAACATCCATCAGGGTGAGGTAGACGCCATTATTCATGTGCCTGAAGATGTCGATGTCGGTAGGCCAAATGTGAAAACGGCGAACCGAGACATCCCAGTGCTGAATGCGAGGTCTAAACCTCCAGGACGCGTGCGCCCAGATAAGTCGGAGCCAAAGCTTCATTGACTACCAGATCGAGACGCGCTTCTCAGGCTCGAGCCACATCTTGTCGCCCGGCTGAGTGTTGAAAGTCTCGTGGAAGACATCGAAGTTTCTGGCAACCTGGTTGCTTCTGAACTCGTTCGGTGAGTGCGGGTCGGTGGCTAGGCGCTGAATCGCGATTTCTTCGCGGCTCTTGCCTCGCCAGATCTGACCCCAGCTGAGCAAGAAGCGCTCTGCGCCAGTTCGTCCGTCAATGACCGGTGGCTCTTCGCCGCCAAGGCTCATGATGTAAGCCTTATAAGCGATCATGATGCCGCCGAGGTCGCCGATGTTCTCACCAATGGTCAGTGCGCCATTGACTTTGTACTCTTCACTCAAGCCGGTTGGGGTGAGCTCGTCGTACTGAGCAATCAGTGCCTTGGTCAGGTTCTCGAAGGCCTCGCGGTCTGCGTCGGTCCACCAAGAAATCAGTGCGCCGTCGCCGTCGTACTTCGAGCCCTGGTCGTCGAAGCCGTGGCCGATCTCGTGACCAATGACTCCACCGATTCCACCAAAGTTGACCGCTGCGTCAGCCTCTGGGCTGAAGAACGGTGGCTGGAGAATAGCTGCTGGGAACACGATCTCGTTGAATCCCGGGTTGTAGTACGCGTTAACCGTCTGAGGGGTCATGAACCACTCGTCACGGTCTAGTGGCGCGCCAATCTTGGCGGCCTCTTTGTCGGTGCCCCAAGCGTTTGAACGACGGACGTTGCCGACTAGGTCGTCGCGGTCGATGGTGAGCGCCGAGTAGTCCTTCCACTTGTTCGGGTAACCGATCTTCGGGTTGAACTTCTCAAGTTTGACGAGAGCCTTCTTCTTGGTCTCTTCGGTCATCCAAGTTAGGTTGGTGATGCTCTCGCGGTATGCCTCGATAACCCAGCGAACCAGGTCGTCCATCTGAGCCTTAGCGGCTGGCGGGAAGTGCTTCTGCACGTAGATCTCACCAACGGCTTCGCCGAGCGAACCTTCGACCAACTGAACGCCACGCTTCCAGCGGGCACGCATCTCAGGCTGACCGGTCAGCTTGGTTCCGTAGAACGCGAAACGGGTGTTCACGAACTCTTCGCTCAGGTAAGGAGCCATCGAGTTGATGACCTGCCATGCCGTCCAGAGTCGAACTTCTTCGATGCGAGCCTCGTTGTAAAGAGACGCAAGACCCTCGAAGAACGAAGGGGTCATGACGACCGACTCGAACAGGATGTCGGCCTTGACCTGGCTGCCATCCAGCCAAGTCGCCCAATCTAGGGTTGGCGTGAGAGCACGAAGCTGCTCGATGGTGAACAGGTTGTAGGTCTTCTCGGCATCGCGGGTTGCAACGACGTCCCAGTGGTGGGTTGCCAACTCGGTTTCGAAGGCCATGATCTTGTGCGCTGCGTCAAGTGCATCGGCAGCCGAGTAGCCAGCGTGCTCAAACATCTGCGCGATGTAAGGAACGTATGCGTCTCTGAAGTCCGCGTACTTCTCTTCGCGGTAGTAAGACTCGTCTGGCAGACCCAAGCCCGACTGGAACATGTTGAGCAGGTAGCGCTCCGGGTTGCCCGGGTCGTTGTTGACGTACATGCCGAACAGCCCGCTGATGCCTTCGCGCGAGAACTTGCCAAGTAGGTGGGTCAGACCCTTGAGGTCAGCCTCCGAGATCAGCTTGAGGTCGGCTGCAATCGGAGCAGCACCGAGCTCGTTGGCACGTGCTTCGTTCAGGAACGACGCATACATGTCACCGATCTGCTGGCTAACACCCGGAGCAGGGTTGGCCTGGGCGTCTTCAAGAATCGCTTTGACGGCCTCTTCAGAAGCGTCGCGAAGCAGGTAGAAAGACCCGTGGACAGCTTGGTCGGCTGGGATCTCGTAGTTGTCGAGCCAGTGTCCGTTGGTGTGACGGAACAGGTCGTCTTGCGGGCGGGTGTTTAGGTCGAAGTTATCGACGTCTAGTCCAGGCTTTAGAGTCATACGTTCATCCTAGAACTATTCGTTCGGTTCGTCTTTCGATCTAAATGGTTCACCCTTTATGCCCCAGGCGATGTATTTCTGCAGCGAGTAAAAACCGACAACCCCCGCGGTTATGACGACCACTTGCGAGAGCGACAGCTGAAAGTCAACGGTCAGAACAGCTGGAAGTTCGAGTGAACCGGCTGCGTCCGAAGACTGCCACACCAGATAAACCAGGTACGCGGTGAACAAAGCAAAAACCACGGAACCTAAGTTTCGGTATGCCCCTCTAAAAGCCCTGTCTCGACGAGCGCGCTGATACTCATCGAGCAAATCATCCGACTCAACACTGGCCACTCGGAACGAGAACCAAGAGTCCGAGGACGAGCTGAAAACGTGCCTCACGGAGAGCTGGTGCATTGCCCCCAAGAGAACTAGTGAAAGAACGTACCAAATCGTCAAAGATTCCGAGTTGAAAGCAAGGTAGCCAAATCCGAACAACGTTACCCACGTCAAAAGAATCAGCAAGACTCGGGCATAAGTGTTGCGAAGGCCATCGAAGAATCGATCATTCTTGACCCAATTCTTGATTTTCGACTCGACCTGGCTCTCAAACTTTCTAATGAGCTCATCGGCTTCCTTCGATGGATCTTTATCGGCATCTCTGTCGACTTCTACAATGAACCAATTTCCGATTCTGAACTTTACTGCCATTATTTCTCTTCCTCCTCTAGGAAATAGATTTCTTCGACTGGGGTTTCAAGGGCCCTTGCGATCTGAAAGGCGAGCACCAGGCTCGGCGAGTACTCGCCGCGCTCGATGTACCCAACCGTTTGGTAGTGCACGCCCACGGCATCGGCTAGTTCTTGGCGGGTTATGCCTTTGGCTAGTCGAAGCTCTTCGATGCGATTGCTCAATCGCAGTTCTTCTTCTTTTGGTTTACGTCCCATAGCAGATAGCATAATTACTATGTAGTAATAATGCAACATCTTCCGCTAAACAATTTTCGAGCGTAAAATTAGGCTCGTGGAACTCCAGAAAATCATTCTTTACTACGGCTTTGCGCCGGTCGCCGACCCTGAGGCGGTAAAGCTGTGGCAGAAGACTCTCTGCGAGTCGCTAGGCCTCAAGGGCCGGATCCTGATTTCGAAGCACGGCATCAACGGAACCCTGGGTGGCGACATGTCTGCCCTCAAAAAGTACGTTCGCCAAACCAAAGAGTTCGCTGGCTTCAAGAAGATCGACTTCAAATGGTCTGACGGCACAGGCAATGACTTTCCGCGCCTGAGAGTTCGCACCCGCTCAGAGCTGGTTGCCTTCGGCGACCCTGAGGCCGTGAAGGTTGACGCCAAGGGCGTTGTCGGCGGCGGCAAGCACCTCAAGCCAGCCCAGGTCGATGCCCTGGTTGCCGAGCGCGGCGACGAAGTTGTCTTCTTCGACGGACGCAACGCCTACGAAGCAGAGATCGGCAAGTTCAAGAACGCGATAATCCCGAACGTGCAAACCAGCCACGACTTCATCGCCGAAATCGAGTCTGGCAAGTACGACGACATCAAAGACAAGCCGATTGTCACCTACTGCACCGGTGGTATCCGTTGCGAGATCCTCAGCGCCATCATGGTCGAGCGCGGTTTCAAAGAGGTGTACCAAATCGAGGGTGGCATCGTTCGCTACGGCGAGAGTCAGGGCGACGAATCGCTCTGGGAAGGCTCGCTCTACGTCTTCGACGACCGCCTAAACGTCAACTTCACCGACAAAGCAAAGACCATCGGCAAGTGCGAAAACTGCGCCTCACCGACCTCCAAGTTCAGAAACTGCGCCAACCTCGGCTGCAAAGACCTGATACTGCTCTGCGAAGACTGCGCAGCGGCAGAAGTAAACCTGGAGTGCAAGCCAACGCACACCAGAGGGCGCCGCAAGGAATCAGTCGGCTAACGACCCCTGTTAGACAGCTCTCTGAGCACTAACCCGCTTGCTAGCAGGCTCCCTGCGAAAGCAAGCGCCGCCAGGTTGTCTGCTGGCTGAAGAACCCACGCCCA